>Ga0181612_138244_pt1 | contig 11705 bp, 3 predicted proteins | sample HoacroProtozoa21_FD_119630 | JGI IMG/M metagenome (GOLD analysis project Ga0181612, IMG submission 119630) | Hoatzin crop microbial communities from Cojedes, Venezuel. Combined Assembly of Gp0051906, Gp0051904, Gp0051908 | reverse complement strand
TTTTGAATGTTTGCTTTGTATAGTTTTCTTTTGTTCTTGAAAAAAGAAGGCTATTCAGTGTTTTGATAATGCAGTCTTTAGTTTTCAGGCATGTGCCCGTTTCCAGAAGCAAGCACCTTCTCTTTGAAAACAGAGTACCCGAATCCTTTCCTGCCGTTTCTGAAGCAGCAGACGTTTTTTTTACAGTTAGCAAGGATACAGTGGATACATGCAACTTTTTTTCCCATAATTAGGTAGTTTTGTCAGGGAGCAGCAGTAAGAGCATGTCCGCTCTATGAGGAAGGATGATGTGACTGCAGCGCAGGCAGGGCACAGACTAGCAGCATCTGAACATGGCAGACAGAGCAGGGCATTGGTTAGAGGGTCCACTGAGAGACTGAAGAAGCTGAAGTTTATTGGGCTGGCCCAGGGTCCATCCAGGAGAAAAAGTCAGGAGCTGCAGGAGTGGGAGCTGGAGACTGGAGACAAGGCTGCAAAACAGGTCCAAGGTCCATCCAGGAGACAGAACTGGAGACCAGCACACCAGTACCATGGCTCAAGCAGGAGCAGAAGGCTTGAGTCTGATCTTAGCTGGTGCTTCTGGGCCCCTGGGCAGAAGGTGTGAAGGGAAGCCCCAGGTGAGGCTGCTCAGGGAATGACTGTTGGGGCACTCAGGGCCCTGAGAAGTCTTTTGGAGTGTTAAGAAAAAAAAATTCTATTTGCATACAGGGATAGCCTCTTGCTTAAGAAGTTGTTGGCCATGATGACCTACTAACCCAGCTAGCCACTGGAAATGATTCCTGTTTCAGATTTCCTAATTATAGGGAAATGTAATTTAGTTGTAGGATCTTTTCATGTCTGATTGTTAGACAAAAATGGGGAAAAAAGTCTTTTATTTTCAGAGCATACCGGAAACATTTTTCTTTCGTTTAGAATTTGGACCAGCTCGATATGTTTTTCAGCAGTCCTCTGCTAGGAGTATGGCATTCTTTGATTTCATGTTAATTAAATCAGCAAAAATATCCATCGTGTATCTGTAATTTAGTATCTGTGACTTTATGTGAACATGTCATTTATTGCAAAGGGATGTGGTTGAAATCTTGACACTGTTAAATTAAATGGAAATTTTATTATTGGCTTTTGTAGAGCTAGCATTTCATCCTATTCATTAGATTTCAAAGTATTTTTAAAGTTTGCCATCAAATACAATAGGCTGTACAGAAGTAGCAGCTTGTAAGTGTGTTGCAGACTCCAAACATTGTTTTAACCCTTGTATTTACAGATCCTCATTAAGTGCTTGGCTGTCCTTCAAGAAATTCCAAGTGCTACTTTGCAGAGGAGGCAGGCAGGATGCTATGAGAGTATTCAGCATATGATAGCTTGTACTTCATTTTATACGGCAAAGGTATGGTGTGTGTTACTGTGCTTACAGCTTAATTTAAGATACAGGTCTTGTCATTTAGAGAAGAAAAAAGATTTAGTAAGTGAATCTTCAGAGTGATATCTTAGAGAACCAGCACTCTTAAATAGTAAAGGTATAAAAATATTTATTAGTACCTTTGTATCAGTGCGTTCTATATAATAATGACATTTTGACTTTTTAATAGAATTGAGAATTTTCATTTGTTCAGAAAATAGACCGTAACTATTATTCCATGACATGAAATATGTATTTTACATGATTGTATGCATTTTTACATTTAAGGGAGTATTATTTTCAATAAGCCCTATAAGTAATATATAAATTTAAAAGTTTATTTACTGCAAAGAGGCCATATTTGTAGTTTTAATCAGATTAGCATATCTGGCTTATTTGCTAATTAGATACAAGAGACTTTGTACTATTTAGTCCCACATGCTGGCAAGAACATAAGTACCTTGACTTTTAACCATAATGCATATCTGTAGATCACATTTATGATTCAGACGCTCAGTCTAATTACTGAGATAAGAAACGTGGTACTGGTAGGATTTTTTTCCTCAGGTATAGAGACATGCTCGAGTTAAAGTCCCCAGCATGATGTATGATGCTGAAAAAGGCAGCTTTCCTCAAGCTTTGAGTACACGTCAGCTAAGAGCTCATACTGAAGCTGAACTGTGGCTGATGGTTGGAGGGATTCCCCTGTGTTGGTGATCCCTCGCCTGAGTCTTTGTAGGAGCTCAATCTCTATGCTCAACTCACAAGATGAGATCAGTGTCAAACATCCTCAGAAGTGCACTGCAAGAAGACCCAATTTTCCTTCTTTCTGTAAAGATGAGTATTTTAAGCCTTAGTGTTGTAATTTTCTTCATATTAATCAGTTGCTTCATGGCTATGAGGGCAGTGTCAGGGAATGGCAAGGGCTGGGGAGCCAGGAGCCGAGGGCAATGCCAGGGCTGGCAGGGCAGCACCTGGTAGCCAGGTTCGACCAGGAGTCCAGGTCATTGGATGAGCTTGTGGTGGTGAGGCAGGTCTCAGCTAAAGCTGGGAAGTTAATCTGCAGGTCAGGATCCGGTCTGGTGAGGGTAGCTAGGCTCAGACACAGCCCAGCAGGCTGGTCCATCATGATGGGATCAGTCTGAGGTCAAGCTGAGGAGTTGCTCCATGGGTCAGGTGTCCAGACCAGTGGATCCATTGCCAGGCCCAGGCATGGCTTGGAGCATGCTGGAGACCAGCGTTCCTGCCACATTGAAGCAGGCAGGGACTGTAGGCTCAAGCATGAGCTGAAAGGGAGCTCCTGGCCCCATCGGGGGAGGGCCCAGATGGAGGCTATGAAGGCCAATAAAGCCTATCAGGAACCTTGAAACCTTGATAAAGTGTGTGTTTGTTGTTGGATGCCCCAGCTAAATGACTGTCTGCTTGTATTGCTGATTTTTTTCCCCCTTTAGAGGTAGCATTTTGACAGAATAACATACAGAATAGCAAACAGAATGAATGAATTGCAAATGCTTCTGATTAACCCATGGTATGTAGTTTTCTGTTGAGTTACAGTCAGGCCATATACTGTATTTATCCTAAAGTAATCTCTACACTTATTTTGTATCTCAAAGACAAGCATCCTAACATGAAGTTACCTTGCATGTAGTAGAAGCACTTTGGCCTTTAGAGCTTTATCTAAAGAAGATAAAACTGTCTAAAAACATTACCTACACTGTTCATTTATAAATTTCATAATTTAAAAAATAAATTTCACCACTCCTTTCACTAACACAGTTGGGATTTTCAAATGTGCACTTGATACCAGAGAGGTAAATGAGGATCATTTAGTTACCCTTTATATTCTTTGATAGCAGTACTGCCTGAGAACAGGGAGAATGTCAATCACAGCAATAGATACTTCTGGTTAAATCTTTCTATTCTCTGAGGGATGGGTTAAGCAGAAGTAGAACACATAGATAACATATCTGCAATTCCAATTATTTTACAGGTCTATAGCCCTGGGTTTTTTTATGAAAGAAGCCTAAGGATTGAGTAATTAATTTCTATTTATAATGTTCATGCATTTTGACAATTATAAGTAGACAATAATGAAACATTACATGTTATGCAAAACAAAAATAAATAATAAATGATTCTTCAATAGGTACTACGTTCATGGAAAGAATATGAACTAGCAGTAATTATTGTTAACTATGGGAAAAAATTACTGGATTTCTCCCCAACAACCTCACCCTGCCTGTCAAGATCTATGAAAACTGAAGAAACACACACTAACAAAGAAGTTAAAGTAATTGCTCTGATTTTTACTTTTTCTCTAAATACTGTATTTATTATTGTGAAGATTACATTTATTAACTTTTTGTTTTACAAATGATTGTATGGACTAAGAGTTTTCTTGTAGAATAAGAGTTTCCAAAGTGCAGCTGAGAAGCTGCTATTTAATTGTTGCCATCTTTGTCAAGACCAGTTGCAGATTGCAGTGGGTACAGGGTCTCATCTTATTGAACTGGAGAGGGGTTAGCAATATTACAGTTCAGAGCCATGAGGATCCTGCAGATATTTATACAAGCATCCCTAACTGATCTTCACATGCAGTTTCCAGGATGGCTTTATTAGACAGAAAAAAATAATTAAAGAATTGTGTAAGTAAAGAAGAGAAAAAATATCCTAAATAATGTAGAAACTCAGCCTCTGATTTTGTGTAGTAGCTGCTTGAAGCATAGTCATAATAAGAGACTAACTCAGGAATTGTGTAGACTGAAAAATATTTCTCAGTGGAGGAAGAACTTTCAACCTCAAAGACCTTAATGCTTAAACTACAAAGAGATGTAGCAGGTTGTGAGGATTTCTTGCAACATGAAGTGTTGATTCTTCATACTTTTCTATCTGTTTTTTCTTCAAATAATTTTAGAAGAGATTTTACTGGAGAGGAGATTTGAAAAAGAGGCAAGAAAGTAGGAATAATGAGGGAGGAAGAAAGGAAGCAGTGTGAGCATGAAACTGAGATATATTAAAGAGAGGGACAAAAAGTCAATCAACTTACAGGGAAGGATTTCTCTGAGAAAATTTGTATGACACTGATAGGATCCAGGACAAAAATTTCTCCATTGTTTATTACTGAGTTTGTGTTAGCTGCTCCCAGGTTCATACCAAAAAAGAGAAAGGAATCCAAGATCATAGGAACAATATAATATCTTGAGCCAAGTAGGGCTGACTGAAAATTACATTTTCACCAAAGTGAAAAAAAAAATGTTTCTTTCCAGAGGAAGATTTTGATTTGTGTAGGTAGTAAATAATTTACAAAAGATTGTTTTTTTCTGGAAAACAACATATTTTGTCAACCGATCTGTTCAAATATGTTGTTGTAGTAGCATGTGGGACTTTCCTAATAATGTATTTGGTGGCAGAGCAACTCCATTCATTGCCTTGGAGATCAATCAAGAATGAATCACAGCTAGGTTTTTGAAGCTGTACACAAAAATTTATGACTAACAATTTTATTTTGCTTGAAAAGAAAAATAAGGCATTATTGATTAAATTATCAGATATAGAATTAGAAGACTTGAGATCTAACCTAAAATTCACTATTGACCTGCTGGTTTTAGTTAGATAAAAGCTAAATTTTTATAAAAAAGTATTGGATATTTCAGACCACTTCTGCAAAGACATCCCATTTAGCTGCAATGGAAAAAGCAACAGAAAATCTAAGTGCGCTTGAATCAAATCTCCTCAGACTGACAAAACCAGGTGGGTGTACTTTTAAAACACTTCTTCCATTTTCCTGTGGAATTTTCTATGTTTTATTTGTAAAAATTATTTACCTAAGAAGTACTTTTATTTCCAATGTCTTCCATGATAAGTCAACCAAAATCATAATTTTAGTGGTATTATTGATACCTGATAGTGATGTGTATAATGACTTTTATTCATCTTTTTTATGATTTACACCAAAACACTCATTCATTCTTAGAAAGGAATGGTCATGTTTGTTCTTTCTACATATATATATATAAATATATATATATATATCTATATATATCTATATATCTGTTCTCCCAGTCTGGGTAAATTGGATTTAGTGTTATTTAGGCTTGCTTTATCTTCCTAAATCAGAAAATGCAGTGGCGAACATTTATAGCATGTCTTACTATCCTACCAGTGCTAGCAGTAACGACCACTGCAGGAAACTTTACTAGAGAAAAGGCTTCCTGAAGAAAGTTAACAGAAATTGTCCTTTTTGTGAAGGAATTGCCTGCATACTAGCAATTAACTACCTTGTAACTCTGGAATGAATATATCAACTTTAAAATACCTGAAAGTCTGGATTAAGCACAAGAATTTTCAGACTAATAGTTCTGCCAAAGTTAGATGAATTAATAAGTAGGACCCATAAAGGAAATTTGATTAGAACTTAAAACATAGAGCCACGACTGTTTTTTTTTTTTTTTCCATTATATTAACATGGCATCTTGTACTCCTTGGACCCTGGATAGAATCATAGAATAATTTAGGTTGGAAGGCGTTTCTGGAAGGCATTTATTCCAACCCCCTGCTCAAAACAGGTACAATTAGATCACGTTGCTCTGGGACTTGTGAAGTTTTGAATCGCTCTGAAGAAAGAGATTTTGCAGCATTTATGGGCAACCTGTTCCAATAGCTGGCGACCCTTAGGGTTAAAAAGGTTTTCATAATATCTATTTGGATTTTTCTGATTTCCACCTTGTGTCTGTTGCCTCTTGTGCTATCAATGAAGACAGTCTGTCTCCACATTCTGTATTACTCCTATTGGGTATGCGTAGACTCCTTTTAGCCTTCTCAGTACTGAATAAACCCAGTTCTCTCAATCTCTTCTTGCTTTGTCATGCACTCTAGCTCCTTATCATGTTGGTGACCCTTCACCAGACTTACTCTAGTATGTCAGTGCCTTATACTACAGTGTCCAAAACCAAACACAGAAATGTAGATGTGGTCTCACAAGTGCCGAATAGAGGGGAATAGTCAATTCCCTTGACGTGCTGGCTATGCTGTTCCTAATACAGCCCAGTATGCAACTGGTCTTTGCTGCAAGGGCACACTGCTGACTCATGTTCTAGTTATTGTCCATGATCTCTGTATATGCATTTGTCTTAGAAGAGAAAGCATTTCTCCTGTAATAAATAGGATAAAAAAGAGTGATGCAAAAATGCACTGATCCTTCATTTTTTGCTGCTGACATTGATGCCTGCGTTCCTGCAGAACAAGTTACAGAGTGAATGAATTCTGTAAGTTAGTTGAAAATTACATGAGTTACTTAATAAAATGGTGTTCCATTCTTACTTAGTAGAAAGTTAAATTAATGGGTTGATCAGTTAGAACACATTTTCAGTAATTGGCAAATACATGATGGCTGAAGTCTGCTCTGTTGCTGAAATAGCATATTTGTCAGTACGTTTCAGGATACAAATTGGAGTCTTCTGCTGAGGCCATGCAAAACAAATAACAAAGTTTACAGCTGTCCTTACAAATACGTAGAAGTGGATCAGGACAGTGTGCACATCTGTAGGGCATGCTGTTAAAAATGCTTTGGAAAAAAACTTGTCATAAGAAATCCTTAAAAGTGGATCAACATTTAGAGTTCCATGGATCATAGTCTACGAGAAAAATAAAAAAGAGCTGAATCTGCCTCTTTCAGAAGAAACTGAGAAAACAAAAATATTTCATACATAGTACAATTTAAATTCTGAAATTTGAAACGTTTTCTGATTTTAAATTTTTTTAGGAGGTATTATTCTCTGTGAAAATGCTCATTTGAAGTGAGCATTTTTTTGATATATTTTTGAACCTGTCAAACAGGAGAGAGTACTAATAAAGGGTGTGACTTGTCCTAAAAAGAAAATTTTAAAAATCTGCTTGTCCTGCTGACTGTCCTGTTTAATTGGACATTATTTGCATTCAACTGACTGCTTCCACTGGAGGGTGTAGCTATCGATCCACTATCACAACTGGTTATTCCAGAGTGCATTTTTAACCTTGCTTTTTTCAGACACTAGCTGCATTGATCTTTTTTGACTGCAGAACTTGCCTAAGCACAAACTTTGTAGGTCTTATTTCTTTATTAAGGCAAAATAGCAACTAGCATGTGTAACATTGTTCTGGTGCTCATCACCTGGTAACACAGCTGTGTTTGACTCTCAGAAGCTTGCATCTATGTTATTGTTCTCCTATATATTACATTTATATCTCTATATTATCCTATTTATATCTCTATATTGTATATATTATTTATACCTTTATCTAATATAGATATTATAATATAATATAAATACATTTGTATACATATATTTATATAAATATTTAGGAGAAGAAAAGATTCCTTTACCTGCTTATGCTATCCACATGCCTAGCATGTCTGTAAGCACTAGTCACGAGTAGCATCATGTGTTCAGTTCATGCTGTATAGCTTTAAATACATTTTTGGACATGTCCTCCTCCATGGATTATTTGTATGGACTTTTGTCAGACCTCTGATGAACTCCAGACATCCTGCTCATTAGTCTGGTAGCTGGAAGTTCATCAGTCGCATCCGTAAGCTCTTCATTATTTAAGTAGCACAGCTACTTACGTTAGAAGGAAAGAGTAAGCTTTTGAATTTCTCTCTGGATGACAGTGAGAGATTTAAGAGCAAATTCTGTGCTAAAGAAGGATTTTTCTAGTCTTCAGCTATGATTCCAGGTAGAGTTTCTACTGTACACTATCACTGCTTGTCATAATGGGTTTCATGTGGTTATTGATGTAGCTCGTGGATCAGAGCTTACAGGACAGGAAGATCCTTTGTTCCTCTACCCTGTAATTTCATGTTGGACATCAAACAATGCTTATCGAGAAGGTAGGTTAATTGGTGTTTATTTTAACTGTAAAGGCTTCTTTACTTCAGAAACTTGCCAGTAAAGCTATCTACTTGCATGGCATAAGCTCTTGGAAACTTTCTCTTAATTTTGTTCTCAAATATAAAAATTCAAGTAAAACATAGGTTAAAAAGGTTCTTACTATAGTCACATTTAGAAATGTATGAAATACTTGCAACAAATTATTTTAGATGTTGATGGTAAGCATATGAAATATTAATATTTTAAATAATTTGGATAATGTTTATTTTCTAATAACCTTAAAAATGAGCTCATTCGCTTTAAGTTCTGTTAAGTTTTCAAAGATTCTGTTTTTGTGGAATGTTCTTTTTAAATGGAGATACCCCATTTCCACATTAAATTATGTTACTGAAAAAGGAATTCACAAAAGTCTGAGTACACTTGCATTTTTGAAATAGGATTTAAGATTCTAGTATGTGGCCTTTGCCACTGTTTTATTTTTTTTAATATTGGTGTTCAAAATAACAATGGATCCTAGCCTGTGAAATTAGTATAGCTTTCAGATAAGATAAATACTTATTTATTTCTTGATGGTAAAAAGTTATGAAGACAAGCAAACAGTAAAAGCAGTTTGCAAACAATTACAAAGTTGCCTAAAATCTAGACAACAGAGCTCCACTGCTGCAGTGAGAACTGTATGATGCTTGTACGCTAATGTGACTGTCACTGAGAAGAGCAACCTTGATGAATAGGATGCAGTTGCTTTGTTTATACTTGCTTTATTGTTTTTTTGAGATTTTCAGGCATGTGTACAACTAGGCATGTTGAATATTGTTATAAAATATTTGTGCACCATGTACTGCATGATACAAAAATAGTTCCAAACCGGTTTTCTCATTCCCTAGAATGTTTGTCATTCTAGGAGTGCAAATAGAGTGAACTTGTGATTCTGGATTTTAGTCACAAGAAGAATTTAGCAACTGCTGTCGTGTATCATGACCTGTCTGATTTCAGTATCAGTATGCCTTTTCTTCATCAGCATGCAACATGACATAAATATGTGCTTTGAGACATACGTAGCTGTAGTTATAGCTGAATTCAGAAACCTGTGTTATTTGTATAACACGAAAACTGTGTTATTTGTTACTTTATTGCAGTGATGAAATTCAGAAAGAAATCACGTTTTCTTGAGTTCTTTGTACAAGTTTTGCACAAAATCCTGAATGAAGAGAAGTTTCAATGTGTTCTGGAATGGGCAGGCAATGTGCAAGTTTACTTGAAAAGGTAGATCTCTATTATAGTACTAGTGCAAAACTGCTACTTAGGTTCACCAGTGTCACAGTTACAGCAGAAACTGTAAATTGCATCTGGGTAAAAGACCCATCTGGAGTAATTTCCATGGCTTTTAGTCTGCGGACGTTCCATGAACATAGAGGATCATATAGCTACTGAAAATACTGTATTGTGACCTTGTTGTACATGGAGACCTCTCCCTTCGCTGTGTCTGTTCAAAACTCCTGTCTACAATCGGCAATTTCCAGAATTTTCCTTTTCAGACAACACTTGGCAATATGGCCATTTGCCATATTATTATGAGGCAGTGGGATAACTTAGAAAAGTATGTTGTGTTTAATCAAAAACAAATCAATCAGGGCCTACTCTTAGTGTCTAAAAAAAGTTCTATACTGAAAAGATAAGTGGAACCAAATAGTAGGCACTCACTTACAAGGATCCCAAAGAAATTTACCTATAACTCTGTTAAAAATGCACACCAATATTTCTAAAATTTAAAAGGCAAATAATCAATGAAAAGGAGATATATTATAGTAAACAGAAACTGTTGTTACAAAAAACCAAAAAAATTGGACATGAAGAAGTTCTTTGCAGAATTCTGTAGTAGAATTTGGATAATTAAGCAAGCTGGTTTGTTTTACTAGGAGTTAGGAAAGTGAGATAGTTGTTATCCGTAAATTCAGATCTCTATAGTAAACCTTGAAAGTGAGCATTTCCTATATTCTGAAGCGGAAGAAGGAAAGAAAACCTGCTGAATTTAAAAATCCCAATGAAATAGGAACTGCATGTGCTCTACCTGTTCCCAAAGATAGCCCTTTAACTATGAAAGGAGTTTAACATGCTGCTGCTGCTGCTGCTTTTAACTTTGTTTGTTGATCAGGAGGAACAACCGCTTTCTCTGTATCAATGGAAATTCAACACAAGAAGGAAGTGCTCCCACTCTGACAGAAGGCACAGATAGATACACTACAGGACTTGCGGAGTTTCAGAAAGTGAGTTTTATTTTTAAGGAGTCATGTATATCTTTACTGGGAAGCAATACCATAAGCACAAAAATATTTTTTAAAAACCTGTCTCATAAAAACCTGAGCTAGAGACATGCATAATTACTAAAACCAGGGATACAAGCTCTAGTCCTCAGCTCACCTCTGCACTCCTAAAACCAAGAAGAAAAGTCGGCATAGGATTTATCTGAAACACCAGCAGTTGTGAGGGATTTGAGTTGAGTCAGAGGAGTAATGCATTCCAAAATTAATGAAAACTTGCCTTTCATCAGCTCCCTTTGAAAAAACCAATGTGTTAATAAGAAATGCTTTGGGTACCATCACGTTAAAAAAAGGAGATTTTAGGCCTTTTTGTACAATACATTGTACTTACATCTTTTCATGAGTAGTTGTTCATGATTAACTCCTTGTGCAGATATTCTAATTGCACAATAAAGGCTTTTTGTTTAGAATTCTTTTAAAATAATTTTTTGCTTTTAGTAGAAGGTAAGAATAATCTTAATGGATTTGTATCGTTTTGGAGGAAGAGTTTGCTCCCTCATAACCTTCTAGTAATGCTGTGATACTGTTAGCATCTGAGACAGATTAGGGAAAGAGTTTTCTGTCTCAGTTTTTGCATTGCAAAATATTACTATTTGTAATAATAGGAAAAGAACTATTATAATTTTTGAGATTAAAAACACTGGTATATGAAATAAAATATTTTGGGACCTGGCTGGCTTCTTAGTGTCAGGCATTTGACATATACCTTCTGGAAAAATAGTAAAACTTTCTGGAATATTAAATATTTCTTTTGCTGTCTTATTTTGACAAACAGTTCCAGAAATTATTTTCTGCTCTGTTCTGTTCCTACACAAGCCAAACTCATGTATATCTCAAGTAATTGATAACGTAGGCATAAACAAGTATTTGAAGTATATTTAAGATGTTCATGGAAGATTTTTTTATAGAGTATGGAGACCTCACCTTTAAAGAAACCAGAGGTATCAACTTTGAAGAAACCAAGAAAAGCAGCCTTGAGTCCCATTCAAAAAAGACACACTCTCAGACAGTATTTCATGAAACATCCAAACATAATGAAAACTCCAGAAGCACAAAGGTAAATGAATGTGAGTTGCCAGGTTCATATACAGAACCGAAATATTTTGAATGAAATGACGGACG
>Ga0181612_129082_pt1 | contig 11705 bp, 10 predicted proteins | sample HoacroProtozoa21_FD_119630 | JGI IMG/M metagenome (GOLD analysis project Ga0181612, IMG submission 119630) | Hoatzin crop microbial communities from Cojedes, Venezuel. Combined Assembly of Gp0051906, Gp0051904, Gp0051908 | reverse complement strand
CAGGGTCTTCGCTGAGTCCAACAGACAGCATGTTTACCAGTCAGACTATGTTATCCAGCAACCTGTCTGAGATCTGCTGCATTGCATGCTAACATCTTAGGGTTCATGCGTCCAAACTTACTGTGAGATGAGTGAATTTGGATCCATCTATGCCTTTTATGTGCTCCATGAAGTACCCAATGCAAAGACGAGGGAGTGGCTATTGCTTCCATGCTCATTAGTTGTGAGGAGATTTGCTTGTTATAGTCTCAACACAATATTTTTTGTGTGCCAGAGCCCCTTGGGGTCAAGGTATCTATATATATAACTACTGGATTTATTACACTTGTTGCAGTGTGGGCCTTCCTCTGTTGCTAATGTTCCAGTTTCATGTCTCTTAAAGGTATGAGGATACTATCCTGCTTTTTTACCTTATTTCTGCTTTTAATTATTGCTTAAGACAGTTGTTCGCCCTCCTAGTCTAATAGAATAGATGTGCATGAATAGAATGATAGTATAATAGAATGATGTGCTGTGTCCAGAATTCCATATAGGCTATATTGCAATGTAAAACCACAGCATTATATGAAGGCAGTGTGGAGGTTCCTTGTTTTAAGACTTGGGGAAGGCTAAGCAGCTCAGAAGAACTCAGCATTAGTCTGCTCCCCTCCCCTGCCTCTTCCCATTTCTGAAATTCTAAAGAATACTTTGTAGTTCAGTCGAGATTGAATGCTGTTTTGGTTTTCTTCTTCCCTTTAGTAATGAGCCAGCTGATCTTTGAAGATTTCTGTTTAACTCCAGCCTCCAAAGGTAATTGTGGTACGGTAATAATCCAAAATAACAATGAAACACTATGCTGGAAAAATAAAGTATGCTAGGATATAAAGGATTCCAAGAATGCTGAGCTATCTAAACAGAGATCTTGGTACACATTACTTTTTGTTCTCTCTAACTAAAGTGACCTACAGCTTTATAATGTAAACTATCATGAATTAATTAGTGAGACAATGCCAGACCTGTTAGCTTGTCAGAACATTAAATTCCCCCCCTCCCCCAAATGAGTTATTGTGCATATGGCTGATGTTTGTAGAGCAGACTACCCACAATGCTTTGTACCACATCATAACTGTTCTGGCTGTTTACTAGATTTGTGCTATCTTGGCCAAGTGGCATCACTTCTTTGCAATACTGGCAACAGACTGGCCAATTTGCATCTTCATATTCCTGTAGGTGTATGGCCCTGCATTATAGAACTGTTACAGCAGGGCTATGTTTTGCATTGTGCAGTTGCTTGAGTCCACACAGTCTGTTTGGGGACCACTGCGATAAACTGGTCTGTAACCATTACTAAACAGGTGGCTGAGAAGGGTCATTTCAGAGATGATATCCAGTGCAGAAATGAGAGCGAATTTCTGAAATGAGTTTACAGAAGAGCTGAGGACTGAAGCATGGTAGCATGCTTGCCATTTTCTCCTGCTGTCAAGGAGGGGACCTGGGCCAGGTTTCTCCTTCCCCTAGGGTACCTCTCTGCTTCCCAGGAAGTATTGTGCTAAGTAACAAGGAAATTGCCAACCAAAAATCAAGTTTTGATTGAAACTCAGTGGAAACAGGAAGAAGATAAAGACAAGAGTACTTCTCTAAGCCAGTATGTCTTTCTTGTGCTAACTCAAACATGAAGATGCCTGCATGGTTACTGAACTTGCAGGCTCTTTGGAGGAGTCTTTAGCCAGTGTGTTCTATTGTATTTTTGATTAAATTTTGCTGTGAAGAAGCATTGATAATACTATGTCACATAGTGGAGTTTTACTTTGTTGTAGGTGTTCTGTGAATACAGTCACTTGGGATGTATATGAAGTTCAGTGTTTTTAGGCTCTTAGTTGCGTAAACCACAGGTCATCCCATTTCCCCTAGCTGTGTTTCCAAAGAAGCCCTGGAGGCTGTATGGTCCAACTCCTCTCTTCTGCTGCAATGTGGGAGATCCTTTGTAGTCAAAGGATCTTTGAATCCTGCGAATAGAATATGAATTGTGGGCAAGGTGGACATGTACACCAAGACAGGCTTTCTTGTTCCCCCTCCCTTTGTTTTTTGTTATGACCGTGTGTTGTAACCCTCCACAGCACTATATGCAAACCCACTGTTACTGATCTTTGTAAAGGAGGCCCCAGGTCAAGTCTCCCACTTTCTCTTGTCTTTTGTTCAAATAAGTCTTTTTAAACTGCCTGTGTGTGTTGTGGTGATGATAAAGAGATTTGACAATTTCATTTTTGCTGTATGTCTCCATTTGGTTAACACTTCTGTGTCTCATCTGCTTCTGAACAGGGGCTCCTTATTTTGTACCACAATTTGCACGTGGTCTATGGGAAATGAGAGAAATGAAGGCAAAAAATATAGCTGCATTTTGACATGAAGATTGAGTTGTAAAGCGGCTTTTTCATTCATCCGTGCTTATGCCATAGTACTTCTCTAGTCCACTAGAAGACTAGGAAAGCAAACAAAGTAATGTTAATGGCTTCTTCTGATAGTACATAGGCTTCTGGGAGAAACAGTCCATCTTCCATACACACACTGACTTTCACCCTTGTGCAGCAAGCTGGTACAAAGCCTGTGCAACATTTATTTCCTGTTTGAGCTAAGGCATTTGTGTCAACTTGAATAATTCTGACTGTGCTGAGTCGCTACTCGTGCATGTAGAACATCATGATCTTCCCCTTAAACTTTTATCTTGAACATACTATATCCATATCTTCCGTAGTAAGCAGGCAAGCTTTTGGGTTTTGGACAAGAGGAATGGTAAAATTAGTGTTTGAAGTCAGACTAGATGATCTAATGACTCTGCCTGGCTTTAAATTTTATCAGCCTGTTGAAATAATTTTGCTTGAAATCAATGGGACTACTCATATGCTTAGCTTTAAGCACCTGTATAAACATTTGCATGAGTCAGGATGTTATTCAGCACATAGTTATAAGCTGGGTTTTTTAGACACTATCAAAGTTTTAGCACTGTTGTAAGTGTTGAGCAGCTGCTTCTCTTTGTAGAACTATTTTGATGCTGTCCAATATAGAACTTTGATTTCTTAATGTGTTTTAGCTAGGTTTCTTTTAATATACCCTCTCCCCCAGTTCTGCTTTTTGGGTGAGAGTTACTCTAGACTGTGCATGTGTTCTCAAAAAAATCTTGCTTTGACTGCCCCAAACAGACACATTGCTACTTCTAAGTCTCTGCTCTTTTTTTTCCTGTAATGTTAGTGGGCTTGACTGTGACTTGGAGCACAAAGCTCCCTTGTAAGAGCATCTGGTATAGTGGAATAGGGGCTTAGGGAGAAATTAAGATATTTACACTGGAGCAATTGCATGAGGAATAATAAATCCTACTAAACCTGAGGTAGCTTTGCATGAAAGCATGGCATGGTTTGTCTGTCACCCAAAGTGCATTATTTTTTAAGTCATGTGATTTTTCTTTAAGTCAGTCAGCTTTCTTGGAACCAGAAACCCAACCTACCCACACAGTAGTGACAGCTGACTGCCTAGGACAACCCTAGACTTCTTTATATCTCCTGGCAAAATAATGGCAGGGTGGAAAGCATGTGAACATCCACTTCCTTATGTTGTATCAAATTCTCCTATTTAATTTTTAGCTTGCAGTGTTAATTGCAACCCTGTTAGTACTTGTGAACTCTCATAAGTGTTTATATACAAAGAATCTCCTGCAGAGTAGCTAGACCCTAGTAGGTAGTAAGATTTTATAAGGTGCAGGGGTGTAAATTCCATTGTAAGGCCTTCTGGAATGATTGTTATCTTCAGGACAAAACTCTTAGTTTGCAAACTTTGAACTCGCGAACCCTTGCAGTTCTGAAACAAATCTTTTAATCTGTATGTTTTTTTTTTTTCCCCTAAAACTTCTACTTCTGCAATAATCTGACTATGTAAGGCAGTTTCTGTGTTTTAAACCAAGGTTACTAACTCTCGCAGTTATAGAGACAAGCTTGAAAACACTGGCCTTAAGTTCTCGAAGATAGAAGACCTAACAGTAATTTCTAAGCCAGTTTTTTTCTAAGACAATCTGTCTTATTTGGAAAGAGCATAGTATGTTTTGAGCACTGCTAGCTGTACTGCTGACACGTTTTCCCCATTCTGAGTTGCTTTGAGCCTGTCCTACATGCTAAAATGGGAGAAGGGATTGAAGAAAGAGTAGGATAGCTTTGAGCTACTGCCATGTTCCCTAGAGAGGATACTGTAAGAAATAGAAACTAGTTGAGTAGCCAGTGGAGTAGGTTGTCCTTATTTTCAGAACAAAAATCTCTGTTCTCAGTGGTGTGAGCAACTCTCTTGGGTTTAGTGGGTTTGCATCTGTGCCTCTCATCAGAATTGTTCTGTTAATTCCTCATTAAGGATATGAATTTATTAAGAGTGTTAATTAGGCAATTTCTAAGTACCATCTATAATATCCTTTCCACAGATAAATGCAAAAGTGCATTTATTTTATCACCTCTTCCTGTATAATTACATTGTAACTGGCTGATTTGCAAATGATTTTGCTATAGGTAAGCAGTGGTCTCGGTTTTGCTACATTCAAGCACTGACACCAAGTTTTAAGATAATGTTGTGAGTGTTGTAGACCTGAACAAATCTGAGTGATCCAGTGTTTGCTGTTCAGTTGTATTGCAGTATAGCTGTGCAACTGACATATCGTGGAAACGATTGCATTGGTTTAACAGCAGAAGTTGCCACGCTTCATTGCTTGGGTGAGTATTTATCCACAGATTTGCCTCCATTCCTCCCCTCCATCCTATGAGTTTTACAAAAGCTTATCTAGCATAATGGTGGTTGCACAGTTTAATTGTACATTTTTAAATTAAACCTCTTTTTTTGGTTTCTGCTTAGTCTTTGTGTAGGGGAATTTGTTACTGAAATTGAAAGCAAGGAATGTTACCTGAATGAGAGCATGCTATGCGAGTTACTCAGATTGCAGTCGAAAGAGCTTTCTCTCGCAAATATCTGTAGAAGCTTCTATTTTTACTCCCATTACAGATGCTTTATTCTTCACAAGGCTAGGGTTGTAACCTCTTGGAAATGAGAATTACTGTAAGTAACTGAGTACTTTGAAATCAGACAAAGAAAAGCCCTATCCTTGCTATGAGTGTTGGCTAACATCTGCTTCATTGGATTTGCTGCTTGGCACCTCCCTAGATCAGCTTTTCAGCTGACTGCTGCTGTTTACAGTTGTCCTGTCGCAGCTTTTCACCTACATGTGTGACATCCTGCCTTGCTATCTTCACCATAACAGACTCTAAACATAATAGCATCCTATGGGGATACAGTAGAATAATAACACATCACACTTCCTTTTTACTCACCAACAACATTTTACAATAAACCACTAATCCTAAGGAACATCTGAATAACAAATGAATAATCTGAATAGCATATGTATAGAGGTAATTTGTTAACACAAGTGAGACTGATACAAAGGTTACTCTCATAGATCGTTCAAAGATGAAAATCACATGACGAAATCCTGAATCTAGTATTCTACAGCTTCTATCCCCCTGCCTTCAAATCACAACAGCATTTCCTTTGTTTGTCAGGAGAGCAAAGGACATGTTGGAACACTGGTATGTCTTAAAATGGAGATTTTTACACATGCAGTCATGACAGTATAACTCTGTGTACAGTATCTGAAAATAAGCAGATTAAAAATTTCCACTCGCATTGTACTGTCAGTTTAAATTAGACCTCAGAATGGCAACTACATGGTATTGCAATGCAAACCCACAATGAATAATATATATTGATATCTATATATAGTGTATTTTTATGTATGTGCACACACACACACACACACACACACACACAAATTACCTGCCATAATAATAACTATAAACTAAAGCTATTGAAACTAAAAAAAACCTACCTAAAACCAAAAAACCCTAAAACTATAAACTAAAACTATAGAAACTTTCAGGTGCTTTAATTTTGGCTAACTTCCTACCTTCAAATATACCTGAAGAGTATAAGACTAAATTCGCACAAAACTTTAATTATAAACTATATACATTTTGATATGCTTATGTAGTCTAAATAAACACATCTTGTTTAAATATATATTACATATTTTTCTCCCTCCCTCTCTGTCTCTAAATTTATATATTTAGCCTAATGCAGAGTTGACTTCATTATTCTTCTTTCGGGCCTATAGTTACAATAAACATTTCTTTAGTACTGAGTCGCAGATTGTAAGATGAAGATGGCACAGGTGAGGAAAACAGCAAAGTTATCTTATGGATATAGAGCAAAGGCTTCTTTTGATTAAGGAAAGTTCTGAAGAATCGATAACTGAATTCAGACATCCTGCCAAACGTTTATCTAAAAATCAGATACAGTTGCTTCCAAAGCTCATTCTGTTTTCCTTTACCAGTCTGGCCACATCTGAAAAGACATGGAGAATGCAGCAAGCAGAAATGCCAGAAGGAGACACTTACCTGAATTTGATAGGTATCTAACTTTCAGCACACTCCTTTTTTGAAAGATTTCTTCTGACAGTGTTGAGAAGCTGAGATTATTTGCTGCCCAGCGGTGTCCTGTCCATGACTCTCACGCTCAGGAGCCCTGGCAGGGCCCTAGAGAGAGAAGCAGGATTGTGCTCTGTTCTCTCTCAGCAGCTTCACTGAGGCTGGGGCTCTTTTGAGCTCAATTAGTTCTAGATTGTTTGGCTAAATGGCAGCCACACTTCCTTCTATTCTTTCCCAACTTAGTTTTCCTGCCTCCAGTGGTGCTTTTTCCTTTCTTTGGACTATAAATAGGCCTGCCACAACAGAGTCTATAGCAGTAAGGAGGGCAGGAAATGCATTTAAACAAAGGAAAGATCTTAGGGTTTTTTGCCCTCCCCCACCAATAGAAGTAAAAGATTGCTCTGCAGACACAGTTCCCTTGTGTGAGGAACACACTTGTTCAAAAACATGCTGGGATGTCATCTTTTGTACTCTACAGAAAAATGAGGAGACACAGTAGCACTAGGCCTTTTGACCTTAGTCTCTTGAGTAATTATCACTTCCTTTAAGTATTTAATTTTGATTAAATCTTTGAAATTGTTTGAGACTGGAAAGTTGGAACAAAGATTTTCTTTGGCTTAGAAAAGAGGACGAAGATGGCTAACATGATTTGGGATGGCAAAATATATTATAGGATGTCCAGAACTTGCATGCTTAAGAATGATGTTTAAAGTCTATGAAACATCATTTTATCTGAGTGCTTTCTTCCTCAGTGGAACACCATGCAGCCTCAAGCCAGAGACTAAGAGGTTGAAAGCATTTAAGCAAACTAAATACATTTACACACAGGGAAACAGAATTATCTTGAATGTCTTCAAGGAGGATGGCTGTGCAGCTATAGCTCTTTAATAACAGCTATGTCAAAATCATCAAATATGTTTTATGACTTAGAGTGAATTATTTTGACGGGCTTTGGGTCAGTTTTTTGATCAGAAGCTTTCAAATTTTAATTATTTTCAACTTAGGCGTTTTAAAAATACACACCAAGCTTCCAAGACCCTGTTAAGCTTAAAAAAAAAAAGAAAAAAAGAAAAGAAATTAACCTTTTTCACATTATACTCAATTAAGATGATAATATAGTAGTGTACTTACCTGACTTTTTATCTCTTCTCCCTATTTCCACTTTTTCTGCTGTCTGAGGTACACGCCTTTCCTTGAATTTATACAAACAAGGTAAATTTCTGTAAAAAAGCTTTCTGCTGGTCTTTACAGTGGTAGTTTCATGTTAGAATAGCAGCGTGCTTATTGAATAGTTAAGACTGTAATGCATAGTTTGGGATTGGTGATTATTGTAGTGGGAAGGGAAAGACTTAAAAGATAGATGTTGCTATGTGGACAAATAATTTTTCTTCTGTTTAAGATTTGTATGTGAAAGAGACATATACAAGTCCTGCTGAAAGTGGTGAGAGTTAAGGACCTGTGGCATCTGAGGAATTTGGAAAACTTTAAACCTTTTGTTTCAGTCATGTTATAGAATCGTAGTATTATTTGGGTTGGAAGGGACTTTTAAAGGTCATCTAGTCCAACCCCAATTATGTAGGCAATGATCAGGACTGTTAGGTAATATGGTGTTTTATGTATGAATTTGCAAATCTGTGTTAGCTTTAGGTAGACTAGATGATGCCAGAGCAGTTCATATAAAAATCAAGAGCATCTTCATGAAAGTGCTTGCCTTGTTGAGAATTTTGCAAAGATCCTGTTTCTCATGAGAAGAATGTGATTGTTCATGAAAAAAGAAGAGACATACAAGTGGTGGGTGAATCAACATTTTTGCTAATTTCTTGAAAATTAATAATAATTCAAGACCAAGGTTTTCCTTGAAAGTACTTTTTATAAAGTTAAAGCAAAATGGAGTGCTTCCAGTGAAACTCCTCTCAAAATCAATAATTTAATTTATAGAAGGACCTGAAAGTTACAATATTGATGATATTTTTTTCTTGTGTTAATATTGGTAATTAGCAGGCAGGTTTAAAGTCTTAGGAAGATGTCGCTCTGTGCAGATCATATACTACACATTTGATGAGGAATATAATTCTTTGTAGTGAACAGTCAATCAAATACTGACTTCAGCTGAAGCATGGGACCAGTTTTAGCTGAGAAGATTCTGTCATGGAGATGACTGAAAGCAAGCTGCAGTCTTTTCTGGCTTTTTCAGACCTTAGACCAAGGCTGAAGGACTTGCAATGTGTAAAAGGTGATTGAATTCATTATTGCAGAACAGCTGTGGAATAGGCCTAATTAACCGTGTTTCACAAAGTTGATCGCCACAGTGTAACAGCACTGAAATGTAAAGCTGCTTAGCAGTATTTCACTTGTGCATACCTTTATTCAAATGTAGTTTACTTTAAATCTTAAATCTGCTCGATGAATTGCTAGTGGTTACAGACTTGACTTTGCATCACACATTCTCTGTGCACTGTGGTGCAGTTAGCACCAAGCACTGCCAGAGCCCGAGAGAGGCTTTAGTGTTGAATAGCTGCTTGCCTTGTGTCAGCACAGTGCCGGTGGAGCCTGGCTGCTGGAGCCTGAGTGTACTGATTTTGCTGGTAGCCTTTCTTTCAAACACACACATCTTTTCTCAATGTCATTCAAAACATCTCCGAACATTAAAAACAGAATACAAGGTTAAAGCAGGATTTCTCCGCGCTGTCATTCCAACTTTGCAAACTGGAAGAAATTCTCACCCAGTGTGCAAACTTTTTCACTCCTCCTTTACCCTTGCAGTCTTGAGGCAAAACTCCATCTTGAGAGAGGTCATCAGAGTTTCCACTTTATAGTTTCCTTTGGGAATCGATCAGGCAGCTGGTAGAGCCACAAGAGAGCTAGGAGCAGGGTGAAAAAGAGTTGCTGAGGGCAGGTGCTTGTAAGGTGCAGTTAAATTTTTCTATGATGTCAAAGCAGAAGAGATGTGTTTTCTCTGACAGCCCCATTTTTACCCTGTCTTATGCATTAACCTCTAGGACAAACAATGGCTGCATGAGCAGATGCAGAGTAACACTGTGGTGCCCAGAACTCGTGGGGATGTTTTTGGTCCCCTGGAATTCAAAGCATCTAGTCTTAACAGTTCATTTACACTCTGTGCCCTGAAAATGTATGCGTGTATGCATGTGTGAAGGATGTAAGAAAACTCTTTCTTTTCAGTGAGTTCCTGTGCACAGCTTGTTTGTGTAAAGAGAATTGTGAATTCTTCACCACAGAAAACTTAGAGTGAGCTATCCCATGGCAGCATGACAAAACCACTGCTTTTTGCTGGACACCTCAAAGAGGCTTTGCAGAAATAATTTTGATTTCTACCAATGAGTCACAAAACATGAATCTAGATGCTTTGATACAGTGTGTCCCCCCGCCAGTGCTGATTACTGAGTTAGTTCTAGCTCTGCATCTGGCTTTTCGTAAGTTGAATGGTAAAAGTGGTATCCAAATTCCCATGAAATTTGAATATGCAGGCTTTTCAGAGCAAATTCCAAAATAAAAAGCTGAACTACCTGAGGCTTCTCCTCTGCTTTTATGCTGCCCTTCCCTTGTGCTGCTAAGCAGCATTGTCTTACGCTACTCTTTCCACTGACATCAGTGGGAATGGGTTTGACATAAAGTCAGCATTAGCAGGGCAGCGCACTCTAGTTTGTCATGCCCATAATTCATTAAATAGCTTGAATTCTTTATAGTGTTATTCCTGCCCCTCTTCTTTCCTCAGTGGTCTTCTTGCTGTCACGTTTCATTGCCTCATATAATATGTTATAATATATTGCAAGAAATTACATAACTTTCCCTGGTAAAGCTATACTGAGGAAGAAACAATAAATGGTTTTTTTATCTCGTATAGCTCTTGTTTAGTCTACCTGACTTAACACCATGGAAATCACTTGTCCTAGTAGTACTGAGTAAATTATGAGGACACAGACTTTGCTTTTGATTTCTGATCCTGTTAAACACAGATGGTCTTTCTGGACTGCAGTGCAGGCTGTGGGCCAGATCCCAAGCTTCTAAAATTGGTGTTGCTTCATCAACTTCAGTGGAGCAACACTGATTTGAGCTGTCTGGGGAATCTGGCCAATAGGTTTTAATGGATCTGTGCCAGTTTATAGCAGCTGAGGAGCTGTGAGTTTAAGGGCCTTTCTAATTGTAGCTTATGTTCACTGCATAGAAAATGCATTGTTTTCCTCCCCTCTGCCACTCAAGCAAATCATCAAAACACGGAAATATCCCAACAAATCTGCCCCTTGCAGCTATGGGGCAAGCTGAAGAACAGTTCATTGCTATCTTAATAAAAGAAGTCAGGGAAAACTGCAGGTCAAACTCAAGCTGTGAGTCAACATACATGTAGAAGATAATGTGCTGGTTGTCTACCCTGTGTGTTTGTGGCTTCATGAGGTTAGCGCGGTTGTGGTCTGTAATCACTCATGCCATAAACTATCTGTGTGTCTTTTAGATTGGTTGTGTGGCAATGAAGGCAGAACATGAATAGAAATCTAATTTGTTTTTCACCTTCTTTCTTGCCAAATCACAATGTGTATTTTTTCTCTGTAGCTTAAACAAAGAACGTGCATTAACCCTGATGGCAGCATAGTAGTTGAAGATTAAAGCTAAAGCTTCATTTACAAAATGTTGAAGTTCTTACAGTCCAAGTCTTCTGTACATCGCCATATCTTCCCTGTGACTGATTTCTGTACACATACCAGGAGTTTTAGGGAGGTGGAGATAACAGGAAACATTTTTTCCATGGTATTGATGAGGAAATAGAGTAACTTGCCAAAGGTCTCACAGGAAGTAACACTTTTATCTGGAAAGCTTATTCTGTTGGTTGTTTCTGCTTTTCATCTTTTCCTTCCCTTGTATTTTACTTGTCTCCTATTCCCTTTTCAGTCACATCTTTGTGTTCAAGGTTCTTTGCTTTCTACTTCTGCTTAGGGTGTGCATAATTTAATCTAGCAGAGTTGATCTTTGCTTACAGCCAGCTCACTCTTTTATCTTACGTTCCCACTTGTAAAATTTTCATGCCAGCATCCTTGTGTTTTCTCACAGACTTGTGAGAAGCTGCTATAAACAACTGCAACACTACCTCACTGTTCTGCAAAACTCTTCTTTGTCCCACCTTCCTCCAAAAATGTCCAACAGTGTTGCTGCAGGGCGGCAGGTGGTGTTTTGTTCCAGGGAGGTAAAAGGGGCTACTTAAAATTT
>Ga0181612_164776_pt1 | contig 11706 bp, 9 predicted proteins | sample HoacroProtozoa21_FD_119630 | JGI IMG/M metagenome (GOLD analysis project Ga0181612, IMG submission 119630) | Hoatzin crop microbial communities from Cojedes, Venezuel. Combined Assembly of Gp0051906, Gp0051904, Gp0051908 | reverse complement strand
GAGGCAGCCACAGCCCCACACAGGAACACAACACACTGCTGCTCCTTCCCATTGGATCTTAAAAGCAGTGTTTCGGAAGTAAGTAATGAAAGTGTTTTCCAAACAATTTCCCCCTCTCTTCCTTCCCCATACAGCTTGAGAAACTGCATGCTTGGCCTGCACAGCGGTGTGACCTCGTACCGTCATTCTCCTAATGTAAGATCCCTGCCAGAGGCAGTCAGTTAGCAAAACCAACCCGCTTCCACATGGACTGGGATTCATTCCAGCTCACATTTTTTTTAAAAATGTATTTTTGACTCAAAAATAATGGAAGGGTCACTACTTAAATAGCATCTAAAGAATTAATCTTCAAGCAAAAATGTTTTGCTAAAGTTATGTATAAAATACAACTGGTGAAGAAAACCCCACCAAAAATGCAATTTTGTTGAGTTAAAAACATTCATTACGGCCATACTTGTTTTGATGACATTCTTTCACTGCAAAAATTTGATACGACTCAAAATAAAGTTTTTTTAAGTCACACATTTTCCATTCCACTAGCAATTTTTCTGTAAGGCCATTTTTTTTAGTTTCGTATTTCTTTTATCCCTCCTTTTAAATCTACCTTATTTTGCGTTATTCATAAATACTTTGTTTCCCTGCCTGCACTCTTTCTTTCCCTGAATGATGCAGTGAATTATGAATGAAAAACAATCCAAATATCCTGGCTCAATGCTCCAGATAAAAATGCACTCTGAGGACTAACTAGTTTGGTATCTACAACAATGTCTGACATTTCCAACAGCGAACTATTTATGCTCAAATTTTTGACAAGATTTTAACAATTTCTGAGTTCTGAATCCAAATGTGAAAAATTTCTAAGTTGCATTATTTCCCCTTGAGGCAGAGGGCAGCAAAATATCAAAATAATGTGTTGGGGTTTTTTTTTAATATTTGGTTATTGCATTTTTTCACCAGTTGAAATGTGATACTAATTTGTATCCATAATTACTGTGGCACTACCCACATGCAGTATAATATTTAATTCCACATAAACAGTACCTGTTCTTTTTGTTTCTCTGATCAGAAACTCAACTGCATTAATTCCTTCTGTGCAATTTCAGCACAATGTATTTTGACAGGAGGCAGTACCTGGTTACTACACGATTTGTAACGAAAGGGGGACTGCAACCTCTACACGATATTTCTGTTTAGCAAAGCTCCCATTTTCTTTTTCACATGTCATTGGAGCTGTTTATTGTCTTAACACTGGTGACACTGATCTTTTTACTGGTCAGTGAAAACACATGGCAACAGAAATACTGGTAGGAGATTGTGGCCCCTCTTTCACTCCTCCCTTGTTTCTCTAGATCTGCTAAAGCTCCAAATACTTATTTTTCTTCCTGCAAATATTTGACCTGTGTGCCTAAAGACAATTTTGAATAGAGGATCTGGGGCTTTTAAGACTGCATCAGACAACAAATATGCATAATGTCAGTGACCTCAATTTAGCTTCCAAAATAGCACATAGAGGACTCCCAGATTAAGGGTACAGAGAGCAAGCAAGCTGCTGTTCTGCTGCTTTTCATTTTCAGAGCTTACTTAATTAGAAAGCCATTCTGGAGGGATACAGCATTAAAAGACATATGAGTAGAAAAAATTGTTAAAAGCAGATGGAGGCTCAGTAACAGGGAGAGTGAAATTGAGGAACAGAGCTCAGGGATCAAGTGATTTATAGGCAGCAATTTTTGTTTAATTGGAAACAGAAGGAGTTTCTTATTAAGGACCATGTTATTCCCTCCACTATGGAGATTTCTGCTGGGAAGGCGAAGGAGTAACCACTGCTTGGTTTTCCTCGCGCCTCATGGCTGCAGTCCCTCTGCAGCACTCAGCGTGCTACAAGGGGCTGCAGGAGACAGGGACTTGAGGCGAGGACGATGGGTTTGAGGAGAACCCGGGACTCCTCTGCAGGACCTTTCCAAAAGTGATGTACTGCTGTGTGGAAGAATGGCCCAAAGAAAGCAGCTGGGAAATGCAGTTTCTTGGGAAGCTGTTTATCCAGGTCTGGGAAATGGGCTGGTATCTCTACATGTGCAGAGAGCACCTAAACACTCTTTTTCTTTTTCTCCCAGTGACGGCAAGCAAGTGCAAAAAGGAACATGCCACTGTGTCAACATTAGGGCTTAACATAGCTACTCAAGGACAATATAACTAAGCATGAGATGAAACTGTTCAGATAGCTGAGGCTTTACCTCATAAGATGCTGGATGTGGAATCATTAAAGAAAACCTAAGGGCACTCATCATCAGAGACAGTGCAGGGAACACCATTGCACTAGGCAGACAACAGCCGGTGCGGGAAATGTCTTTATGCTGACTGGGAAGCTCCCATTTATGATTCCTGTCTCCAGACAAGTACATCTCAGTCTTGGTGCATGCCCTTGGTGCGTTTTCAAAGAACGGCTACTTTTCAGACCATGACAGACATGAGAGACACCAACTCTAGGACCTTCTCTTCGCCAGCCCCACCCCACACCCTTTCTCTCCCAAATGAAGCTACCCTAGCCCTTGACACAAGGTCTAATACCCCAAGCCCATCTTCTCACCCCCCCAAGGTCTCCATGCTATTCCTGACACCAGGGACACTTGCTCAGGAGTCGCTGTATTTTTGACTGATCGACTACTGCTGCCCCTGCCTTCCCCTATTGACGGATTGCACAGTCCACATACTGTTCTTCAGAAATTGCCCCAAGGTGGGCTTGAAAAAATAACTGTAACACCCCAAGCATGTTACAAGCCAAGAAGTCTAGAAATTGTAGACTCTGTTATCTTCCCTTATTCCCCCTTTGGCTTCCCCGACAGTTGTCTTCCATGTTTCAGCTTCGTGCCTCTTCCCGTTAAAGCAAAGGTGATTTGCTATGCCTCCCTGATGTACAACAAGTCCCCATATAAAAGAGTCCTTTAATATCTGCTGTCTCAAGGCATTAGTCTGTAACCTTAGGGCCTTCATCAATCTGTGTCTCCACCTTTATTAACTGCAACCTCAATTAAACCAATGGGACTGTGAAGAAACCTGGGACCTGGGTTCCTAGATTTTAGCACCTGTACAGAAACTCGTATCTTCTTTCTGTATAGTAAACCAACACCTGTTCCAAGAGGTAATGAAAAAATAAATGTTTGAGGGATGAGATGCCTATCTGTGTTCCTCGGGTTATACAGGTATTACACATACATATGCCTGCACTGTACCTTTGCTGAAAACTTATGAGTTAGAGAAGCTTGTTACAGCAAAAGCCTAAACTGGTGATCTTCTCCTACTGGCAGCTGTATTATTAGTAGTAATTTCAGATCTCTTGCATTTTCTTTAAAGAGATAGCTTGTACTGAATTCTGTGGGAAGATTTTCTTCACAATAACTTTTGTTTCCCATTTCTTCATCAGTACAGCAGTTTGTTCTCATGCAAAGCCGTGCTCTGTGCATTGTAAGCTGTATACTTGGAATCACTCTTCTTTTTGATGACTATTTTGTGTAATTGTTTCCCTCTGTGGATAAAATGCTTTCTTAAGCTGTCAAGTGGGTTTTTTTTTCTGACTATAAATACGTGACCTATGCATCTCATGATGCGTATGAATAAAGATAATTTGAGCTGGTATGAATGGGAAAAAAATCCCCTCTCCGTGAGCATGTATAACATTTTAAGGCTAGATTCTGCTCTTTTTTCATTATCACTGGAATAAGCTAGCTTCACTGTAAGCAAAAGAGAATCTGTTCAGTTTCAATGCAATAAATCCAGAGAAACTCCACTGAATTCTCATCTATCATCTGATACTGCCCTTAGTTTACTGGTGTGGATCCAGGATAAATAACTCTAGTGACATAGCTCAAATACAGCTTCATAATTGCTGCTTTTATAAAGTGCTGTCCATATTTTAAACACAGTCTTCAAAACAAACAACAACAAAAAAAAATCAGTGCATCCATTGCCTTCTAGCAAGTGATTTTTTTCCACTTCCAAAATGCCTCCGAGGCACCATGTAAACAGGCAGCTGACTGTCTAACAGCACAGGCCTTGGAAGAGTAGCAGTATTATAGTTCTTAGCTCAAGAGGTCATAACAGTCCCTTGGAAACTACTTTTAAATGACATCTTGAGGTTACAACAGCAACAATATATTCCAGAAAAATTTCAAATCCCGGGTGGACCAGAGAACGCGGGACTCTGAGAGCTGTGCAGCACCACAGCAGCTGAGCAGGATGTCTCCAGGGAGCCCTGGAATCCGCAGGGTCACTTTATGTACAATGCGTGTTGCCTAAAGTGGTGCTGTCCTGCAGAGCGAGAGACTGTGGCTATTTTTGAAAGAGGAGAGAGGGAAGAGAAGAAAAGAAAGCTTCAGGTGCTTAAGGCTTCCTGTGTGAGGGTTCTGGAGCTGACAAAGTACAGATCTGAAAAAAATGTGGTGAAACCCACACCACAGCTTTTGGATCCTTGCCTAAACTGAACTCTGAATACAGTCTAACTTTTTTCAGTCTCTCACCTCCACCTCGCTAATAGATAATTATAGTGTCGCCTCTGTCTGACTCTCGGCAGGACATCTCTAACAGATCCCATCAGCATTGCAGAAAATTCCCTCCAAGTACAGAGATTTCTTCTCAGATACAGCAATGAAAATGAAATAAATAATCTATTTCTCTGTCTTTCTCTAGTGGCATCACCGTGCTGCTCAATGGAAAAGGAACAGAGTCATCCTATGATTAAGTCTGGCACCTCCTTTTGCTGTGATGTCCCGCTCTGCCCTTCCTACGCAGCCCAGACTCTCAAGCCTGTTTAGAGTAATAAGAACTCCTAGCATACACTGAGGTCTGTGTATTTGTGACGGCATGTTTCTTAAGGTACACGCTCACTATAATTTCCATGTCATTGATAATTGTCAGGGAACTGAATGGAGGTTTAGAAGCAAGCCATCATTAGTTCAAAAAACAATATCACACTGATAGAGCCTTATGCTGCACTTTGAAGTTTACCGTGCACTGACTATATCTTTTCACATTAGAAAGCCTCTGCAGGATGAAGCCTTATTGAAAAGTCTGCTTGGAAAATTACTGAGGAGTCAGTCCTTCTGTTAATATCCTGTTAAAAATGAATGTTTTTAGACTAGGAAGCAAGCACTCTCTCCATAAAGATCAAAGCCTTAGAAGTTTCTTTGAAAACCTTTTCAAGTAGTTGCAGTTCTGTAATCCCTTGTAACAAGGAAGGTTATTCCAAAATATTTCCTAACTCATTAGCAACATGAATCTGGCTTCCTCTTTACTATTAACAGGGATGTGCATTGACTATCCCCAAACGATGAGCCAATTTAGTGACCGACCCATTATTTTATAACATAACAAGCTAATGAAAAAGATCTATTCAGAACCTGGCAGAAGTTTAACAGCAGAGACAGAGCTAGTGTCTCTCATTTTCCATCTTCCAGAAATGATGGTTCAGTATTTTGGCCTTTGTACTTCCAAGTGCCAGGAAAGTTTTGAGGCTGAGTTTAGTAATGACAAAAAGTTGGGACTCAATTCAAATTTATATATTGATGTATATGTTCATTATTATATACTTAACATCAACTGGAGATGTATCACTGCTGCTAAGGATACAGAGTCTGATACTGTTTATGGCTGCTCTGCGTTTCTATATTCCTATTATCTTCATGTCTCTACTGCCACAATTATTTCATCCATCTATCCACCACTTCTTCTTTCGTGCTATATTACACAACAGACTTTTGGGTTTTTTTGACTTGAGAAGCAAAATCAGTGTGGAATTTTAACTGCAGCTCTTAAAAACTTCATAGCTTAATGTAAAAGCTGCACTGCCCAGAGGTTCAACCTAATTAAAAAATAGCCTGAAGATTTTTACTTCTCAATACAATGAACTTAAAAGGAAAAAAACCTCCTCTTCTTGTCTGTACTGCTATTACTGGATTAAGTAGTACTATGCAATGGGAGGTTAACGGAGCCATCCTCACGATTATGTTTAAGGGATTAATATTTCAGTTCAGTTGCTTTTTATTTAAACATTTTTTGCAAAGTTCATATTAATGCCGACTACTGCAAACTCAGGCAACTCTCTAATCATCCACCGAGTTTAAATGAACCACACAGAAAACTTTATTTCAATGCTGTTCAACAAGCATCCTGTAATGCAAAAACTGACATATAAGGTAACTTTATAAAGCTAGATAAACAAGACACAGCCTGTCCCAGTGCTGCACAAAGTAGCTTGAACTCATGCCTGTTAAAGGGCATACCCAAAGTTCACTTCAGTCTACAAGAAGACAGTACTTGACTTTGATGGGTTTTGGATCTGCAGTACCAGCAACCATATAAGTACAGGCACAGAGTAACCCGGTCAGATGAAAGAATCACTGGCACAAGATGGCATGAAGTGCACGCTCCTCCCCAAACAGTGACCTGAAGTTAATCTGACTCACAAAGGAGCAGTGCAAATGCCGTGTTTCAGAGGTTCAGGATTTTCAACTGTCTTGTGCTAGCAACTTAAGGAAGCTGCAAAGCATGAAAGGGTCTAGGAAACAGGACCAGGCTGCTGCTTAAGATCCAAGCCTGCTTCAACAGACTGCTAGAGGTAACAAATTCCCACAGAGAAGGTCAGATGACATCCAGACCTGCCCACCTTTCTCTCTTTTTGCCTATAACCTGATGTGGGTTTCTGTTGAGCACCTGAGCTCCATGAAGAAGGGGAACCTCTGAAGGTGTTTTGCTCTTTTAATGCTTAGTATGGGTGAAGGACTACCACCCTGAGCATGCTACAGCCCAACAAGCCTGCACAGATCCTGAGGTCAGCTATTCTCAAGTGCAGTGCAGCTTGTTCAGTGAGTTATGGTGACAGAAAATTCGTGTGTGTCACAGCGCTTGCATGTTTTAAGTCTGCACTGTGGTATGCTTTTCATCTTGCTGTGCAGTTGGACATCTTAAAGTCCACTTGAACAAATCTCTTAATGACATTGCCAATAGCACAGACGGATTTTGTGGTCAGACCTTCCTGTTGCTAGGAAAAGGGATATGCACATTCCCTAGAAGCCAGCAGAGACAGGAAAATAAGGGATACTACAACTTACACCCAGAGAATCAGTTCCTATGGTACCTCCCTCCCCCGCCGATCTCAGTGGGCCACAGCACGTGGAGATCACACTGGGGCCTCATCCAGATCTCAGGCCTACTACAGGAAGAGTAAGCTTGCCTACCGACATTAGTGTGTGCTGGATTTGGTCCCAGGCTTCTCTCCTTCTGAAGTTAATACAGTTCATCCAAGTTTAGTTCACCACAAGGTCAAGCCTGAACTGAGACGAATCTCATGGAACTTCACTAAGTCCTTTGCTTTTTTTTCCACCGAGAGGCATGCCATCAGAATGTATAACATGATCTCCACAGAGCTCTGATTTGTTTTTAATCTGATTTCATTTATGTGTATCACTGTTGGTAGCTTCTATCTTGGAAAAGTTTTGTACTGTGCAAAACCTTATTTAAGAAAAAAAAAATTGGCAGGAGAACAAAACCTCTTTCCATTATAAGAACTTATCCTTTTAATGATCTATCAGTGTTTTATTATTACTTCGGTACTTGACATCTTCCAAAAGCATTAAAAAGTTCTTCAGATGTCTTACGACTTTACAGTGTATCCTGTGATGCCAAATCTGACCACAATCTATTTGAAGATAAGTTTAACGAACACTAGAAAAATAAAGGCCTTTCATAAGTGATCCAGTTATTTGAGGAAGCAAAAGAGTACTTTCAAAACATTGGTTGCTTGGTTTAAAGCTCTATTTAAAATACGTGTGGAGTACACATTTTTGTTGAGGATAACAGAAGTTTTTCTTGAATTTTGGGAGTGTTGCAAATGACGGCAGGCAAGTATCAGAAATGAATGAGATTATTAACTTGCAAAAAATCCTTTTAGAACAATGACTATAAAATGTCATCTTTTCCCCATCTCATGCAGATGTATTTAGAACTCTATAAATACAGACAAGCATTAGGTTTAGTGATGGTAAGTGAATAATTCAGTCATCTGCTACTCTGTAAAACAGTAAAAAGATTATTCTTAGTCACAGAAGTTATTCCTAAAAATTTCTTATCAGTTGTGTTATTTAAACTTTCTTACATATCAATTAGTTTGAAATAATAAGTCTTTAGGCTATCCATTAATTGCAGCACTGTATTTAAAATTATGCAATGAAAATTAAGCCGAAGCACCAAGCTGTCTTGGCTAACAAAAAAGGTTTCCTCAGCCCTTCGGATAAAGAAGGAGAGATAATGGGGGCACTGAATTCACAGGAGAACTCTTTCTCAGTTTACTGTTCTCTCTCATCACACAGACTACCGAAGCCACAAGCCGTTATCCACGTATTTAATTTGCAGTGTTGCATTTTCAGTGCATTCATTTTCCGATCGTTTGGTATTACTATTTTCAGACACAGAAAGAAAAGAAGTGACTAATGCAAAGGAAGGAGAGCAACATATATAACCTGAAGGAGAACTGATTAAGAAGATTCTGCAACAGGATCATTTACAAATGCAAGGTAAATGTGGACGGGAAATTTAAATAGTTTAGTTACTCTTGCGGCAGTTAGAGGGAGGCTTGTTGCAGAGGAACATCTGGTCTATACATCAGGAGAAGACACCACTTTTAGTTTCTATCTCTCCTGCTGTTATGGCTCTAGGCTCTCAAAGCAGGCTTCAACCCACTCTTTCAAGTCTTGCTAGTTTTGCAGAACAGATCTTAGGACAACTGAATTTCTCTTGTCTGGTCATATTTTGCTTCACTGATACACTGAAACTACAATTTGGCATTTGTACAATTATTGCTGGTTCATGCTGGCATCTGTCAGAGGCACACAGCATGGACTGCCACTTCAGTCACAGCTGCTGACCGCAGCCGCTGTTCTCAGTGGCAGCGACGATGGGAAGCAGGATTATTTTTAAAAGTGCAGCCATTAATTGATACGTTTTTTTCCCCAATCCTCTATGCCTGCAGCATGAATGAGGAGTCAAAGACAACATTCAGCTGACTCAAACAAATCTTGGAAAAAGTGTGTTCCTGCCACAGAAATTGGCAAAAGAGCAGCTGAAATATTCTGTGTCGAGAAGCGCGCCTGATGGAGGTAATCATACCCGAGAGTGATGCTTCCTTAAAGTCAGCCAAACTGCAGCAGCTCGCTGTCAGTCTTCTCTGCATGCTACGCCAGCAGTTACAGGGCTGTTCCACCTTACTGTCTCCTGTATCCTACGCTTAATCGTACTTTTTAATAAGAAAAGGCAGAGCACTGGGCAGTCAACTTTCTGTGTGCAATACAGCTCTTATCCTCAGACAATTGCGGTTTACACTTCTGTTCACAAAAAAAAAAAATATCCCTTTTAACACTCAGCCTAGCCACTTTGATATTTCCTAATGTCAGGATCCTGCACTCGATGTGTGACTCTCCTAAAAGATACTAAAAAATTTTCTCTATTATATGCATGTTTATTAAGAGTGCTCCTACTGATATTAATAAATGGTTATAGGAAGGAAATGAGGGTGAATACTGAGTCAATCCTCTCATGACATGTCTGTGTGCTTGTGGATGCATATACTCACAAAATCAGGGAAAAAATGGAAGGCATCTGATTATTTTTAAATAAATCAAAGTGATGACTTCACTGGCATAAATAGAGATTTTGTATAAAAATTCATGTTACTGAAATATTCATGCACAAGACACAGTTTCTTCAGGAGAACAGGTACAAAAAGGGTCTTTGGTGAGATATTTAACAAAGTTCTTAATTATGTTTCTGATCTCCAGCATATTGTAAGAGAGGGAGCTGCTGAAAGTCTCTGGGTAATGATAGAATTAGACACGAAAATGGACATGGTCGTGGTGGACACCTATAACAGATGGTCACACTAGGAAGACTGGGTGGCAAAGCTTGTGTAATTGCCCAGAAAACTTTTCAAAAAGGAATACATCAGGGCACAGAATGCTTCAATTTCTTAGCAGGCAACATTCGTATTTACAGTATGTACTCTCTACTTTACTGGTGATTGGATGGGAAAACAGAAACCTATTTCACATAAAAGATCTGGACCTTTGAGCAGGCTTATTGCTTTTTTGCACTGTATCAATTCCTGCAGCAGCCAATAGAAAGGATCTTGGCCTATGTAATATCCTCAAACATAGTTCATATCACTGAACTAAATCTGCTTATGAGGGAGTCGTAACCATTAAAGGGAAGCTGATATTACAAGAAATTAACCCCAGTCTCAAAAAGAAAATCACTTAAAAAGTAAAAAAGCCAAGTAATAATTTAAAAAATTGAATTCATTTTCAACCAAGTAGTATTTTGAAGTGTGAGCCGCAGTAGTGTCTTTCTGAATACAAATGGGAACGAAGGGTACTCCAGGCTAAGAGGAGACATTAACACTGACATAGAATTGGGGAGAAGTTACTGCAGAATTTATTCCATTATGCCATGGAGAGCATGAGCACCTGCTCAGAATTACAACGATTCCCCAAGAAAAAGACTGACAGTGAATTACCATTCCCAGGAGCTTCTACAATTTCCATGCTACTTAGCATTAGAGGCTCATACATCTATCACACCTCAACTTCAGCATCATCCAACCTATGCAGTATATGGTATATTACCAAAAGAACAGGGCAGGATTTAATTGCCACAAAGGCCATCAGTCCTGTCAGGATTCCTGAAAACCGATCTCTGCTTTGAAAACTGAACCTGCAGAATTTTCAGCAGAAAGGAGCATTTTAAGAGCGGAAATGTTACACTGAGATCTCACTGACCTATGTAACATCCTCCAGAACAAAACTCTGAACCAAACAGGCACTTTTAAATAGACTAGTATAAATCATCTCAAGAAGGGTCACAGATAAGCTGTTCCATATACTAAGAGTTTCTAGAAATACTAACCTTCAGTATCAGCAGTTTGTGAAGCAATTTGTCCTCTGAGTGCCATGCCATATGTTTTATTCCGGCATTAACACTTTGTGAAAATAAAGCTGTCAGAATGTGAGCTATCACATGCAATATCATTCCCACAAGCCACACAGTAATTAAACGGAGGCTGACATTGCACTGTGCACAATTCTAGTGGTGTATAACAGCTATTAAGACTTAAAAAAAATGCTCGTTTAGGAAAAATGCCAGCTTGATTCTAGACAACACCTACACGTGGCTGAAGTCCCACTGAAAAACTCTGTCATGCACTTAAGGGTCAATCTGAAACACAGCTTAAAGGATGAGGAAAGTGTAGCAGTAGCTTTTAGGCCCTTCTTTTTAGAGCTCTCTGGAGCCTTCCCTACCCATTCAAAATATCCTAGTGGAAAAGGCATTTTGCATGGAATAAAAAGAGCTGCATGCTCAGAGCAGACTTGTAAGTCTACATTTTCTGACTCAAAAATTCTATCTTACGTTTCTGCTGTTGACAAACATAACTGTTAACTAAATGGAAGTTCATCCTATAGATGACTAACCTTTAGTCACTGGTGGATTCAGACAGTTCCTGAATGAAGTTGTAAATCTAGGTCATTTCTATAGATTTCCGCACAGCTGTTATCATGGCTTAGAAGGACTATATACCTCTTTTGCATAGAAATATTCTCTAAGGTCATTACACAGAATCACAGAATGTTAGGGGTTGGAAGGGACCTCGAGGTAAATGAAATATAATTT
>Ga0181612_161521_pt1 | contig 11706 bp, 6 predicted proteins | sample HoacroProtozoa21_FD_119630 | JGI IMG/M metagenome (GOLD analysis project Ga0181612, IMG submission 119630) | Hoatzin crop microbial communities from Cojedes, Venezuel. Combined Assembly of Gp0051906, Gp0051904, Gp0051908 | reverse complement strand
GCCCGGCACGCGCACGCTGCCCCCTAGCGGCGCAACCCGGGCCGGGAAGAAGCAGCGGCGGCCGAACTCGGTGGCGTTTCCCGGGCCGGCAGCACCGCTCGGCCTGGCCCCGCGCAGCCCGGCGCCCCGCCGCTACCCGGGTCGCTCAGGAGCGGGACCTGCCCTGCCGCCTCCTTCCTTCAGCGCTTGTTGCTCATTCCCAGCACCCCCCCGCGCTTTCAGGCTTACCAGCGCGGCGCGGTGAGGTGGGCCGCGCTTTAGTGCATCTCCAGGCGCCCTGCAGAGCACGGCTGCTCGTTAGCGGTGTGCGGGCCTGGGAGGGAGGATCTCCAAAAGGAAATCCTTCCAGCGCTCCTACCGCGGAGCCAGTAACCCTTCTGTCAGATGGTGGGTCCGAGCGTGAGACTGGGCCAGGCATTCTGGACGCAGAATCCTACGTTGGAGAAGACCTTTAAGATCCGGAGATGGCAGCAGCTGGACTGAGCTACAGACCAAAGCCTGTCATCCACTTACTGCCTGTAGCTGCCCAGCCGTTTCACCCACTGCCCATGCCGAGGAGATGGCAGCGCCTGGCACGGGTGGTGGGCCTCCCACAGCTTGGCCTCCATAGCCTGCTCGGGGCGGCCAGGCCCAGACACAGCCCCAGGCCCAGCTCGGCTTCCCTCTTGCTGCCACCTCAGCCCCTGTGGTAAACACCAGCTGCTGAAGAAGGCCACAAACTGCCAGAATATTCCCTAGGTTTGATGTGAAACTTAGAGACCGGTGACTGGAAGTCACAGGTTGGGCTTAGGTGGTGTTGGCTTTGCATGTGGAGTCTGCTGAATCGCCTCATCTTTCTCCCTGCACCAGCCTTGTATTTCTCTCCTGTGCCTGACACCAAACAGGTTAAAATAAGAGCATGAGGAAAGGAGTCCAGAACAGTGGTGCCTCTCTGTGGAAGTCAGGCACAGGGACTGTTTTATCAGAGGAGGTTGCCAAGGACCGAGTACCTAAATCTTACTGAAATTCAGTAGTAGTAGGTAGGTGCATCACCCCCTCTGGCTTCTTTGAAAATCGAAAATATAGTAGATGAGATAGGTTTCCTGTCATAAGAAACTGTCCAGGAGAATTTTAGGATTTTACAGAGAAAAACCCCTCAATGTATTTCCACTAAAGGTATCCAAGTTTTCCACCAAAGGTATCCAAGTTACCACCTTAGCCTAACAGTATGGGCTGGAATTCGATCCCTAACCATTCCACCAGCCTTGGTGAGGCAGCAGCTGAGCTGGACAGTGTTTTGGCAACATTCCTTGCATTAGTCTTAGTGGGGGGATTTTTGAAAAGAAATTCAAATTAATTGTCTGGAAAAAACAGGGACATGAAACATGCCTTATTTTCCTTAAACTCAGTTCCCCTCTCTCCCCAGTTCTTGTCACAACAGTAAAGTACAAGTTATACAAGATTTTCTGAGTAAGATCCATGCTGTTGACATAAGCCATGCAGGAAAAAAAGACTGAGCAGGCTAAAATACATTGTTCCCTATACACTGTATACGAGGGCAGAACTGAGCTAAAAACAATAGTGTTTCCTAACAAGATAAAACCGCAGCTACTCAACATTTCCAAAACAGAAAAGGCTTGTGACAAAAGAATTTTTTCCCCATGTAACTCGTGTTTCTTATTCATATTTCCAAACTGTTACTTATTTCCTAGCATGCTGTGGTTAATGCCATATGTATTTTCAATAACACAGTTCAGAGAAATAAATTTTTTTCCTACCAACATTATTTCTGGTTATTTCTGACAACCAGTACATCACAAAATTGCAAATGCAGGTTTTGATCAGGCTGGTTTTCATTTCCAAATAGGCATCTTCCTCTAATGAACGCATATTTAGAGAATGCCTCAAAGGAAATGATTCAGACTCACATGATCTAAAAGACTTTGCAGAATGACTATATGCTGCATACTATGTGTTTTTCTAGTTTGGAAGTCTAATTATTTAGGCATGTGCTGTAGTAAGATTCACAAAGGTTGTAGCATTAGAAACAAAACAAAATTTACCTGGGAGAGAATGGCCTTTTTAAGCTTTGTAGATCTATTGCTCCTAACACTGAAATGAAGGAAGCAAACAGTGATTCTTTCAGCAGTCAAAGCTGCTCTTAACTTCTGCAGCATCAGAACCCCATAATGTAAGACAGAAATAAAAGCATAAGGAAGCTAGGAAGAGAGTGAATCAGTTGGAGAAATGGACAAATTATGGAATAGAAAACATACTGAGTTTGTACAGCAACTATCCAACCAGTTATGCAACTACTCTAAGGTTAACAAAGTATTTACATTTCCCAGATGAGGAAATGCACATTTACAGATGTAGGTTGTGTGTGGCATCAGACCAAAAGCAGACAGAATGAAAAGGCAACTAGAGCTGAACCAGTTCTTAAGTAGCCACCACCCACATAGCTAGACAAATCCCCAGTGACTAATAGTTTTTCTTGTTTCCACATCTGTGAACAAATACAAGTTGGAAGTAGCAAATACAATCAGGATTTGTCACACTCCCTGGAGGACTTTGGGTCCATAAAGGCAATAAATGCAGAAGTAACTAGCAGATAAAATATGGCGATTTAGCTTGTTTTTTACAACTTCACACTTCCTGGATGAACAATATAGGCACGTTTTACAACCTCATCCAGAGACAATAACTTGAAGTGGAAATTCCTTATCCTACACGCCAGCAGGATTCATTTGAGGTTCATTACGCATTACGCTGAAGTGAGATTGTGCAGACGCTCTTTAAGCTTTGGTAACAACATGGATGACGCTGGTAACTGGGAGTATAACAGCAGCAGGTGAGCTACAAGAAGCCCAGGCATGTTTGTGATATGCCCCTGTTGAACTCAGATATAAAAAACAAAGAAATCCAGCTGCGTATGCTTTTGTGGCTTCAATAAAGGGAACTATCAGAAGCTCAGATTTCAGAAAATCTACTCAGCATGGGAAATTATTTGATTGAGGACCCAGCAGCAATCATGTAATGGTATCATCTTTTTACCAGGGTTTTAAAGTTCTTTAAAGTACTGAATAAATTATTTCAGACACTTGAAAATGCTATGTACAGTGTATTATGTTACATTTACATAACTGTAACAACTCATTAACAAAGAAATCCAGAGATTATCTGAATGATGATTATTTACCAAGAGAGACTATTCTAATAATTGATTTTCAGTATATTGCATAGCATCTCATTGGATACTGAGCACATGAACAAAATACATCTTAAATTACAATCATGTGTGATCTCTCAATATCCAACATTTTTAAATAGTCATATTGTCACATCAGTGTGTAAAAAGGGTAAAATTTGTCCTGCACTTAATGCTAAATCAGCAGATTCTAGAAGTAGCCAAAAACTTCAGTATTAAGCAAAATACTACAATACAAGAAAGAGAATAACTTAGACTTTCTAAAAACAATAGATGAGGGGAATGGTTTAATTTTTTTAACTACTGAAGTGTCTAACGCTGATTAAAGAAACTGGTGAAGATTTCACATTTGTTCTGCCCTGCACAATACATAAAGGTAAGAATAGCATTGTATAAAGATATACACAAATACAAAACACATACACCAGAAACTGTTTACACTCCCTGTCTCCCACTGGACTCTCCTGTTTTAGTTGTATCATTCAAAAATACCTGTGGAATTGCTGTGTCTTGAAATGTCGTTGCATATATAATCTGTTAAATCTCAATTAATTCTACAGCCCTAAGGTAGTAGTTTATTGTTGTAAATCACTGTTGTGGTTTACAAAATAAAAGTATAAATAAAAACAAAAATAAAATAAATGATAGAATAAATAATAAATAAAATTTAAAAATAAATTTTAAAAATCACTGTTGTGATTTACAAAATAGAAGTATAAATAAAAAATAAAAGTATAAATCACTGTTGTGATCACCACAATTTTTGTAATTTATGCACATTCTAATCTACAAAACTGCTATAGTGAAAATTCATCAGAGTGGATATTTATTTCATAATGCTATAATTTGTTTGTAAGTAAGTAGCTAATCCCAAAATGGCCTGTATCAGTTTGGTGATATCTAAAATGTGCTGCTTTTCTCAGTCACAAATTAGATTTTTTTCCCCTCCCCCTGAAGCAAGGTCAGAAATATGAAAAAAAACCCCAGATTTTGTCCTGATGCAAAACTGAAATAAAATCTGGTTTTAAAAAACATACACAGTATTTATATTGCTTTTAAAAATGTAGAGCAATTACAGATCTAGCCATAATAACATTGTTTTTTGCTGGGATATGCTTTTCAGCTACGTTGTAACTCAGAAATTTTACCTGGGGCTACTCAAGTGTTTACATGTCCACACCAGTAAACATACCACTTTATCCTAAATTTGCAAAGCTGACTGTTACAACAACAAACAGACCTTCTTTCCACTCTCCAGTATCTCACTTGCAAATAGGGCGGGGAAAAAAATCTGTCAATGAGATAAATATGGAGACACATTATGCTATTTTTAAAGTCAGAATACTAGTATCCTTTACATTTCTAGGATGAAACTGTAGTATTATTATTGTCAAAATACTTACACTGAAAGAGAATAAACAGTATCACAGTTGGCAAAGGTTAATCACTATAGCAATTTATTGAAAAAAAATACATACCTCATTATATAGCCAGTTTAACAATCTTAGGAAGCTAACACACAGAAAGACACTTGGCATTGTGCTTCTTGGACATTAAAATAATGAATTTCAAGTCAGCTTAAGGGCTTGATATTTTGAAATTTCTTTTAATGGAAACATAATTTTAGTCTGTTAAAATGTGTGAGCTTAGAGCTAAGGAAAAGAGGTGAAGAACTCAGTCATGCAAACACTGACGAAGCAACAACGATTCAGAAATAACACGCAGCTAATCTGTTCTCTTTATATGGCTCCTCTTTCAAGACACTTTATCTTCAAAAGGGTTGTAGCAGGTAGAAAAACTGGAAATAATCACCACAGCAAGTCTCAAGGTGTCTGTCCTATGTTCTGCGCTTGATGACAGGTCACCTAACACACTTTTGATGATGTTGTCACCCCATGATGGACTGTAGTGAGCAGAGTTGGGAATTTGTTCCATGGATACACGACTGCAATGTATTTTGTCATCTGCTTTGTCCCAGAGTACCACTGCAAATCTGAGTGCAGACAGCAGCCATGTGACTTTGTCCTTCTTGTTCCTTGGGTTTTTTTCCTCTTCAAAACAGTTTCCTCATGCCCAGGAGCTTTCACGGTGTTTATGATGCAGCACTCTATGGGACACACGAACTTCTAATCAGCAGTCAGAGAAAAGTTGAAAAGAGCTTTTATTTTCATTCCGAGTCCTTAATCCTCATCACTTGAAGGACAATGAGCTGCATAATCAAAACCAGGGAATCTGATGGGCAGTTCTCCCCATTTCTTAAAAATTTGCTTTGTTGTTTTCTTGTCTTCAAACACAACCACAAAATTTCTAATCTTTAGACAAGGCAGGTCAAGACCTCGGTGAACCATCATATTTCCCCAAGCCTGCAAGTGTAAGGAAATTACATTTCAGATAAAGTAGACAAGATCATTAGACAGAAATAAATACAGACAACAACAACAACAACACAAAGGTATGAAAATTATTTGTTTCTCACTTGTCCACAATCTTTACATATAATTTCCCCATTTGTCTGGTAATCGGCATGCTTATCTTGCAGTGTCTTATTTTCTCTTGTATGGTAAAGACTTCTGAAAAACAGGCAGAAAGCATGCATCAGAATACGCTGGCCATTCAATGCAACATACAGCCTTAAACACACAGTCACTACACTTGCTGAAGTCAGATACGAAACCTAAAAGGTCGTAGTCTCTGACTGTTGTGCACATTCAGGAGCTGGAGAAAATGCAAGGTCATATTTCATGCTCCTAAGTAATGGAAAATCCAACTGTACTCCATGCCTCCTTTTGTAGCATTTCAGGAGCTGCATCCTTCCTCACACATCCCAAAGCAGGAGCAGCAGGCTCTCCGTTATAATAGGGGATAGATCTAGCTTGGTTTTTCTCAGGTGCCCTGGAGCTCTCAAAGAAATGATACCTGAAAGTTAGAGGTTTCTTTTTATTCCCTCTAGTCCAACGTTACCCATTAACAGAATCAGTTGGTTCTGACTATCCAGAGCTGCAGAGTACGTGCACATTCTTACATCCTTTAGTTTAGGGAGTACTTGATCTTGAGGGTTACTGTTAGCCTGTGCTGAGGGGTTATAAGAATTATTACCCTGTAGTTTGAACTGACTGATAACATTATGCTGACAAGACAATTTCACAGTAAAAGCAGTTTAATGTTTAGGGCTGCAGCTCGATTTTAATTTTTTCAACATATGGATACTAATTTCTCATTAACTCTTCAAAAAGTCTTTACAAATTATACCAGAGATATGTCTCAAAGAAACGAGAACTTGGGAGGGCAGTAATTTGGTTGGATGGCGTCTGCCATATAACTAGCAAAGCATGCCTGATCTGTAATGTACAATACCCATTACAATTTTACTGTAGTAAACCAATGCAATTGAAGTTGAATTAAAACATTTTCTTGGTTTCTTGATTTCCATTATGAGTGGGAAGAGAAAGTCACCTCCTGCCATGATGGCACTGAAAAGTTAAACACGGTTTAACATAAAAGTTTACCAAACTAGATGGCATCTCTTGCAATGGAGATAAGAAAGAGCAAGAAGACTGGGAGAACTAAAAGGGGTGTGTGACCAGTATGAACATCCTCTAAATACACAATTGTCAATGCACAGCTCCTGGCCAACACATTGTTTGAGTCAAACTCTTATCCTGGGTCTATTACTGGTGTAACTAACTAGTATTCATCTTTGGTTGCAGGTACACTGTGGAATACATACCATATTAGATAGTAAGTGACCTAGTTAATATTACCATAGGACCCGTATCTTTTTCCAAAGTTTCAAATGCTGGTCACCTTGAAATCAGGGGCAAGAACAAACATTTCCTTCAAACTCATTAAGTCCAGAGAGCCTAGGACTTGACAATATTGGAATAATCTTTTTTTACCTCACAGGGCCTAGAGGGTTACAGGCCCTGTACAGCCCTGCTGAGAAGAAAATCTGTTTCTGTCTGAAAGAGATAAAGTAGTTCATAAACACTTACTGGAAATCCTTTTTCACACTGACATGATGCATGTTTTCAATAACTTGTATGTCTTCTCCAGAACATACCAGCTTGTGGCAATTTTTGCATAGGAATGTTATTAGTGAAGGATTTTTCTTGTGTGTCTTGCGCTGATCTCTCTTTGCCTTCATTTGTTTTTCTACTATACTTTGCAACTGGAAATCCTGAATCTAAAAATAGAACAGTAAGAGCACTGTAACATTCTGGTGGAATTACAGTAATAGTTTTCTTTTTCAGTTATTTTACTGAGTTCACTGACAACATGACTTCATTTTCCCGACTTGTGTGTTTCCCCCCTTACCAACAGAAAAACAGAATTTTCTAAAGGCCCAGAAAACACAGATTATAAAACAAATATTGGCAGAAGGATTCAAGGCCATATGTAGTATTATTATTTTAAGTTTTCCTTAAGTAGATTTCAAATGGAAAGTATTTCTTACAATATAAATCAGTCATCTTTAAAGGGAAAGTGCAGAGTTGCAGTAACTACCTTATTTAAATACTCTTCCTGCGGCATCCTCTGGACACGCTGAATGGCCTTATACATCATTTGCTCACGGAAAATATTAACATCTTCACGTTCAACAGCTCCTGAGCCGCTGGAAGCCACAAGTGCATAGGTGCTCTCATCAGCTCGAGCTCGACCGCGAGCCTACAATTTGAAAGGAACACAACATAAACAGCACAATGTTCCCCACAACACCGCACAACATTTTTTCCTAGTTTTGTAATGGAAGACATGTACTGTTCCTTATGCAGTGTCCCCAGAGAGCATTTCTTTCCACTTAGACAGATAAAGAGTCAGTGAATAACACATACTGTTTCCACACTATCATCAAAGGTACCTGTGAAAATAGTACTCAGGAGATTTGTGATTAGCACAACATTTTGCAAAGCAGAAACTGTACTTTTTCACAAAAAAATAAATATGCATTTAAATATTAAATATATACATATTTGTGTTCACAAATTAAGTGAGGACATGGACAAACTGGTATTCTGATACATAATTATCTCTTTTTTAGCTTTTGGTGGTACAAATGTCTTTTATATCATCTGGTCTATTGACCATATTCTCACACCTTTTCTACTAAAAGAGCTTACTGCTTGTGTAGAGCTTTAAATGGGTGTTACCCCATTACTCATGGAGGCAAATTTTATATTGCCAGCAAACTGAGGATGGCAACTGGAGATAAACCTTGTTGCAAGAGCATTTTCTCTTTTAGCATGCAAGTATTTAAAAAGTATCTTCAAGTGCCAGGTACATGATTCACTATTTGCATATTCCAAACAGAAAAATACTTTGAAAAATAAGTTATGTATGCAGTAAACTCTTACCTGCACCATAGCAATTTCATTGGTGACGAGGCCGTAGCGAATAACGATGTTACACTCTTTGATGTCTAGGCCTTCCTCAGCTACAGTAGTAGCAATAAGTAAATTTACATTTCCACCTCGGAATTTATCAATAACTTCCCTTTGCTCATTCTATAAATTAGAAAAAAACATCAGTATATTAACTTTCAGTATTAATTTCTGTCATCAGTTTCTTCTAATTAAGAGGTTTAAGGAATTATAGTCCAATCATTTCAAAGTGGAGTGCCAAACATCAAGTGGCTTCAACAACTGCAATTAAGCATCTTTCAAGATCATAAACAAGGAGTTCCTATTAGAATATAACAGGTGTTCAGCACCTTTATTCAGGAAGGACGGAGCAGAAGTCACCTTTTTAAGGTAACTGAGCTTGGAACTTTGTAGTCCATTTCATAGGCGCTATGAGTTTTGATAATGTAGTTGTTCTATCATTCTAAAATTCTTTAAGTAGCTATTCAGAGGTTCTGGATTTCTACCACTTCAGTGATTTCAGTTTTAACTATAGACTTCAGCACTTCCAAGTCAAGTTCCAAAGCACTTAAAATTCCCTGTAATAAATGGGAACCATAATTTCGGTGAGCTGGGGAGCACCAAGAAGCACAGCAATGATACACTTAAAAAATAAAGCATCCAAAACTCGGACTTCTGAATTAGCTGGATATTTCAAACAAGCTTGAGCAGAGGGACAGAAACTTCCTATTTGCTATATTCAGTTTCAAAATATAGAGGCTATTGTTTGTGCAATGTGGTGCACAGATTAAGTACCAAATTTTCACTGAAAATAAGCAAATTTTTGAGAGAACAATTCCCAACTTTGTTCTGAAACTGAAAGCAGATAAAGGAAATGGACTCTGCCCAGCAGTAAACCACACCATTTTTGCTTAAATGCTGAAGTGGCAACTTTATGGGGAGTAAAAAGCAGAATAGAAGAGAGGTTTTAGGATACTGAATTTGTTTTGAAAATGTTTAATTTGTTTTGAAAATGTTTAATTTGGAGGTATACATCATCAGAGAGATGTTGTGTATGAAGTAAACACAATGGCATGAGATGGACTGTTGAGTGATCAACTGCGAAATTTTCATTGCGAATTTTGGCAAAGTCGCTTTCAATGATTATGTGTCAGTGAAGCATGCATATAAATTGGTATAAGTTGATTAAGCAATGATATCAGAAAAAGACAGGCATAATCAACATTGTAATTTTATTTTTCAATTTAGCAACTAAAATATAATTTGAATTACTGTTGTCCCAAAAAGTATAAACTCATTTAACTATTGCATTTTTGCTATTGCCATTTTGCTCACTTTTTCTTCCTATGCCTCACTACAACTTGCATCCCTTTTGACTACATACTCCTCTAGGAAACTGCTGCCTGTTACTCCTATTGCCATAGAATCCAAAACCAAAAAAGCTTGTTTCTTGTGGAAATAAAATTATTCTGACATTGTTATTCACCTATCCTGCAGCTGGTGAAGGTAAGTTGGTATGAAATCAGAACTCTGGGTTCCAAACTTCAGTCTGCTGTTCTAGTACTGAAACAAGTTGTTTTCTCAAATCACGTACAAGACTTTAATGCTGCAGTGCATAGTTCTGTACCTGAGTCATGGGTTTCATTTCACTGTTATGTCCAGCACCGATAAGATAATGGGCCTTAATTCCCACTTCTTCAAATTTTGGGTTATCCTTAATCCACTGGAATAGAGCAAAGGCACTTAGCCGAGTCTTTGTGAAAATAATTCCTCTGGGTTCCTCAGTCTTCGTGAACTCCTCCATTAAAGTATTTCGCAACTGTATTAGCTTCTCATTTTCATATTCTGGCTTTCTAGCCAACTCTTTCAGCTGTTTCTTTTTTGCTTTAAAAATAGAAGATATACATTAAGAAAAAGTAACCATGTAAAGTAACAGCTCTAGAAAAAAACAAAGAGTAGCTTTCTATTTAATTATCCCAGCATGACTAATTCACATTCAGTTTGAAGAGTGAGTTTCAAGTGAGTTTACATTCATTAAAAACACACTAATCAATCAAAATAAATGATCACTAACTTTTTAACATACACTTTGCCTATATTTCAAGGTGAGAATAAGCAAAAGAAAAGAACTCTGTCTACACACCAGAAATGGTACAGAGTTAAATGCTCTGTATTAAAGAGATAAATCATAGCTTATGATATTTGCAAAACAGTTTTAAAATAATGGAAAAAGTCTTACAAGGAGAAACAGATTAATATGCACAGCCCTGAGAGCAGATAATGCTTTTATAAAGTTAGACATAAGTTGTCCCTGGGACATTCATTAAAGTAGGAATCCTCACTAGAAACATGCAATGTAATAGACAGCAGGATGGGCGCATTGTTGTTGGTATTGCAGCTTTTAAAGACATTACAATATGCTCAGCAAAATGTTAACTGAATGAGTGTCTTTGACAGGCACTATGGACTGTCAACAGGGAGGACTCCTCATGTGTTTCAATTTTTTTAAAAGCTTCTAATATTTAAAAGTCTACGTCCTTGTCAGAAGATCATGCAAACACAATAATAATACTTTAAGGTGGGAGCCTCGTGTGTTAAGATATTACAGTCACTCTGATGTCATCGCCCTGCGCAGGTTATTGCATTGCACCTTGTCCAATTCAATGGTAGTCAACGTATCACAAACTACGACACCACATAGGCAGTGGCTTTCTGACTACAGTCTTATTCATATTTTAGAATGTAGTCAAACAGACACAAATACATACAAAAAATAGGTAGATGTGACAAACTCCCACAATTTTCCCCCTTAGTTAAACCTACACTAAGGGCTGAAGTGAGTTTAACACCCAAAGATGAATGCCGCTCTTAAATGCTGTAACGAAAAATCTTAGATTTTCTTCCATTACTCCTGGTGCCTTCAGTGGTAAAATTTAAACAAATTGGAATATAATTTGTTTTTCACTATTAGGTTCCTTGAACTTAATTTACCTGTGGAAATGAAAGCAATTCAGGCATTGGAACAGGGTGCCCAGGGAAGTGGTGGAGTCACCATCCCTGGAGGTGTTCAAAAAACATGCAGATATGGCACTTCAAGACATTGTTTAGCAGACATGGTGGTTTTGCAGGCATGGTGGTGTTGGGTTGATGGTTGGACTTGAT
>Ga0181612_154697_pt1 | contig 11706 bp, 7 predicted proteins | sample HoacroProtozoa21_FD_119630 | JGI IMG/M metagenome (GOLD analysis project Ga0181612, IMG submission 119630) | Hoatzin crop microbial communities from Cojedes, Venezuel. Combined Assembly of Gp0051906, Gp0051904, Gp0051908 | reverse complement strand
CACAGCAGAGTGTACTAATGTGTACAAGGAGCAATCAGCTTGATATTGGATGATAATGGCCAGGAAGCTTAAAAGAAATTTAACGAATCTGTAACCATTTTTCTGCTTTTCTCTACCCCACCCCCCCAAATGGCAGGGACATTTGTATCATATCTCCTGAGGCACATTTATAGTCACATGCTTATTGTGGGGAGGACTTGTCCCTGTAGGAACCATTAGGCGTTTCACCACCAGAATCAATCTCTCTAAATGTCACCTAAGATTTTAATCTACATGTACATACTCACTTACTTGTGATTCATTCAGTAAAAACTATTCTGAGTAGATTGTAGGCTGCAGGTTATCATGTATGCCATGATAAACAAATACCAGAACTCATGCACAAACAGTTCAGAAAAAGTTCAGAGACACAGGTGTAAGCACTAGCAAAATGGAAGAAAAGGAGATATTAAGCATAAGGTGGCTTAATTATAAGTTTTATATTTATAGAGCTAATAATTCCTGTTTTCTCCACTATGTAGAACAAGGAGAAATCAGAAGAACATTGGAAAAAATACAGGAGACTAAAACAGGTTGTAGGTTTTTGTTTGTGTCTTGCTGTTGTATGAGTACCTTGGAGATCATGAATTTTTTTTTCCCATGAGGGATTTCTGTTTTATTTTTCATGACAAGCAAAACAGTCTGTGGAACAAAATGAAGGTATGTATAGCAGCATTTAAATCACCTAGCTAAGGTCTGCTGATAGAATGCTACATCAGCTTTTGGTTCTGAAAGTGTTTGGAGGGAAAGAAAATAATATGGTAAATAATAAATTTACTTGCCCTCAGACTGGGTTGTGAAATACCTCAGAGGATGGATGGATACATTTGATGAAGATTAAAAAGACAAGTTGGACTATTTGTCTAAGCACAAGAGGAGAATTTATAAGACTTGACAATTTTGGATGTTTATTAGAATTTAGCTGTGTTCTAGGGAAGAGTAATGAAAGCCATAAGTGATTGCAGCGTACTGGAAATCAGTATCGGGAGGTATCAGGAGGAGTCTGATTTTCTCCACTAGTACAACAAACAATCCTGAACGGCAGCAAGCTAAACTGTAAGGTTGCATTGTCATTTCAGCTATTGGGGAACATGTTTATTTGGTGACTTCTGACTGTTGGACATGGTGAACAGAATCCAGAACTTTTTTTCTAAAGTGGTAACATTTTTACTACATCCTTTAATACACCCATGTCCTAAAAAAAATCTTAATTTTTGTAAAATGCAGTAGTTGTTAGATTTTTTTAAATTAAATTCAAGAAAAAAAGCTCTAAGAAATACATTTGCTCTGTGGACATACCACAGAGGCAAGTAATAAGTGAGGACTCTCATCCCAGTTTATATCATTCCTCTATTTCCACTCTTTTTGCTAAGTACTATTTAAAAGCCATAATTAATGAGACAGAAAGTGTGAGGTCCTTTAAGACAGTTACCTGGCACTGTCTTCAGCCTGCTCCTCTGGGGACCATTATTTTGATTATTTGTCTTCTGTTTCAGTCACCCTGGGACTGATGTCATAGTTCCACTATCAGAGTAACTGTGCAGGAGCAGACCTACGCTGTGCCAGCCCCTTCCTTCGGTACGTGCAATTTAAAATTCTGGAGACCCTCCTTTCTCTCTTGCTGTCTGCTCTGAGCTGAACACACACCCTTCAGAACTGCAGGTTTTCAGAAGGTAAGTCTGGCAGACCTCTTCTGCCTATTGCACGACAACCAGAAGAATCACATGATTTTATAATTATCTCTTAGAGTTCAGCTGAAGGATCCCTCACTTTCAGATACAGCAGAAAGACTCTTGGTTTGGGAGGGAAAACTCATGAGGATTTGTTTTCTTTTACTGGGAGAAGGTGGGATTTGCTTCTCCAGACTCCTGTCACAGAATATGCCATTGCTCTGTCACTATTTTTATCAGTTTTCTGGGAAACCAGCTGATTTACAGGAGATGACAACTATTTCTTCATCTGGTCTGTGTTTCCCCGCTGGCTTCAAGGCCATCTTCTGAACACACCTGCACATTTGGGATTATAAGAGAAGGCACGGACCAGCTCATAAGTGGCCTTTCCACACCTTTACAGCCCAGTCCATAGGTGATTCTGAGGAACATTGGTTTATTCTCGTTCTTAATTTGGCTGGCACCAGATGTCCTGTAAAGATTTCAAGATGCATACGTGAATGTGTCACAAACCTGACTGCTGGTTTCTGAGCCCACAGTCATCTCTGCAGAACTAGGTTGAGCAAGAGAGGACTATTGCAATGGGTCAGTCTAATCCACGCGGGCACAGGGCGATTAAAGCCACAGGGACGCCATCTTGTCTTGCCCTGGTGAAAGTAATGAACATGCTTACAGATCTCAGCCAGAAAGTCTCTAGTGGCATGAACGAACACAACTTGAAAACAATGTGCATTCAGGCTGGCAAGCCCTGCAGAGATACTGGTTTTAGCCTGCTGAGGTCAAGCAGCCTGAAGTATCTGGAATGCTGTCACCGCATTTCACACCAGCTGAAATGTTTAGCAGTGCAATCTGCAAGGATCATAAATAGGAATACTAAATTCTTGAAAGAGCAGATACAGGAAAATATTTCTGTTATGAAAATCATAAACAAATGCAGTTCTTTCCAAATCCAAACATATTCTGACACTGTTCTCTGAGCAGAAACATCTGTCTCTTGGATAAGACCAAGTCTGTTTTAATATAACAAGGTCTCTGATTTTCTTCATCCCTTAAGCTGCTTTTAGCCTTGTCAGCAGTGCCAAGGGGCTGTGCTGAAATTGCCAGCTCTCAGCCATATGCTATGGCCACAGTGGGATGTTGAGATGTGCATGATCACCTCCAGGAAGTACTTGCTGTATTCAAAAGGTGTGGGAGAACACAAGTTTTGGCGGAGGAAGAGTACAGCTGATGGTTCTCCTCAGAGTTGAGATTTTTATGGAAGAGACAAGTGTTCAATGCATTGCCCATGGATTATTGCTACAGCCAGACCAAAAGCAGTAGATAGAAAAACTCTGCTCCAGGGACAAGAATACTTTCCTTTGGATAATTATGTTCTGCAGGCTTCAGAGTGGATGCTTGAGTCTCACAATATCACTTGCTCCCCTGTCCCCCTTCAGAAAGTGCTATGGAGGATGACTAGTCCTGTGAGTCTCACCAACTTCTGAATCTTGCACAATTTCCTAGTCACACTCTGCCTCATTTTTAGTATCTTTCCTGGAGATTAAAATTCAACACTGTATCTTTACAATATATATGGAGACAGAAAAGTGCTACATTTTCTGTGCAGGATGTTTTCACTGGGGTGCAATGGCATTTGAAATGTGTTTGGAACAAGATGCTTGTTCCTTTTCTACCAATATTTCAAAAGTGGCTCCTGGTTTTGAGTGTTTGGCTCCAGATAACTGTTAGGACCTAGTTTCCAAAGGAGTCAAATATTCAGAGGACAGGTTGGAATTCTGCATGCTTACGCTGGTAGCTGCTGATGGCTGTCGTGCTCCTGACCCCTGCACACTGTAATAAAACAGGCGTGGATGATGGTTGTGCATGCTGATAAAGCGCTTTAACAATGCTGGATGCATGGCTGGACACAAGAGGAGATGCAGGAAGCAAATCCTTGTCAGGACTCCAACTTGATTGCACATGAAGAGCAATAGTGTCTTTGGACCAGTGGCCTTCATTCTCGTTTTATTTGTAAATCCCTAGCAAATTTCCAGTAGGAAAGGAGGCTCCGTCATAGAGCAAATATTAATTGCCCGGTAATAGTTTCCTTTCCTAATCCTAAAAAGATGCTCAGGTCCCAGCATTGAAACTGTTGTGCAGAGCATTCCATTGTGAATAGCGTCACAATCGCAGCCGTTCTTCGGGTCATTGCCGGTGAGAAAGGGAAACCCTCTCTGAAACAGGCTGAAGGCTGTTCTTCTCACCTCTCAGAAAAGTGTCCCTTCCCGTTACTGTGAGGCCTCTTCCTTCTCACTGCTATTCCCACTTTGACTGTTGCCCTGCAGGTAGGGGCTGCAACAGAGGGAACTAAAGGCCTGGACTCCTCTCCTTCTCTCGGAGAGGTGCTGGCCCTTTGGCAGCGGTGGAATGCAGATCTTCTCTGGGACAGGGTTTGGGCAACAATCCTAAAGGGCAGGGTAACCTGGCAGAGACCACTGCACTACTTTTCAGAGGTAATGGGAGAGACTGGGCAGCACCTGGGGAATCGTTGGAGGAACTCCAGAGCCACTCGAGTATTTATGGTGGTGTTTGTGGTTAAAGTCTGAAATGCATATGTTGCATAAAAAGTTTAAACGGAGTAGCTTCACAGGATGGGTAAGAAGAAGTAGCTAACAGCCATCCTGAACAGCTGCCACCACCATCTCCGTGTGACGGGGGAGAAGTGATGGGATGGCATTTGTAGGACAGATTCGCAGAACCCACAGTCCTCCCTGGGTGCTTTGCTAGCAGAGCGACGCGCCCGTTTGCTGTTGAACCTGCAAGCTACGCCTGCTGTTCCTACGCAAAATCTTTGGCCAGTCTCAGGACTGAGATTTCAAAGCCGACAAGTTTTCTGCTAGCCTGCAGGAGGAACACCGCGAACCTGCAGGGAACGCTGCGGTGTCTGCAACCGGCGGGGACCCCCGCTGCGGTGGGGACCCCCGCTGCGGTGTCTGCGACCGGTGCGGACCCGCGCTGCGGGTGCCCGAGATCCCGGCCCCCTGCTCCCCCCGCGGCAGCAGTGCCACCTGCTGGTCAGTCGAGGGGCCGCTCCCGCGTCCTGCGGTCCGCCGCCCCGCGGCACACCGCCCGCGCCTGTGACTGCTACCCCCGCAGACCGCTCCTCGCCGCCGCCTTAAAGGCGACAGGGCGGTGGAGCGGTGTCACCGACAGATTCCGAGGTGGCCGCGTTTCTTTCAGTTTCTGGGTTACTTAGACACTAGGGATTTTCTGGGGTTTGCTTAATGAATAACAGAGAGGCTTCGGTGACACCGCTTTTGTTTGTGTTAGTTATTTTAATGCAGTTTTAAAATCGAGGCGGATACTCAGCCACATTTTGTTCTGAATTTGCTGTTGGTTAAGAACACGTAAAAGCCTAGTATGGATATCATCTGCTCACCTTAAAACATTCACTTAGAAGCCCGTGGATCTCTGTCTATGTCTAACACATATGTATGTATATATTTCACAAAGTTGATCAAATGAGTGATCGTGCGGAAGAAAACGCCAAGAAAAGCAATTCTGCCCAGGAAACATCTGCAGAAGGAAATGTCTCTCCCGCTAAGGACTGCTCAATAACACAAAAACAATTGGTATGACTTCTCTAGTACCATTTTATTATCAAGATACTTACAACTGCTTTCAATTTCTTCCATTAAAAAGAAAAAAAAAAAGCTGTAGTCAATAGGGAAATATCAGTCATAACAACAGTGAAATGAGTCAAGTTTGCAATGCAGTAATTTAGATGGGCAGGAGCACATGAAATAGGAAGTAGGGAAATAGGAGAGTACTCCTAGAGGGAGGACTATCTCCATAGCTTATTATTTGTTTCCAGCTTGAACTCGCATAATTTATGGTCATGAACGATGATGATGCTGAAGCATGTTTTCTCCACCAAAAATGTACCCCAGACCCAAAAGCTGCATAACGTAGGTGCATGAAATTGCCCTATAGGCTTTAAGGGGGATGCAAATGAAGATGCACAGCATCAGTCACCTTGTAAGTAAGTGCACTCAAGTGCATGGATATTTCTAAGTCAGTGTATCAGCAGACTGGACTGAACTGCCACAGCTTTCCCCATGAGAAGCAATGAAGGCGCTCGCTTGTTTGTGAAAAATCATTGTAAACTCTGAAAGAAATGACACTCTCCAGGGAAGATGAGGGGTGCCAATTCAGTTCCATTTACCTAAGAGGAGAAAAGATCAATTTGTATGTATGTTTGTGCATTTGCACAATGAATGAAAAGTGTGAGTTCAATGCCCACAGTCATTGTCCAAAGATAAATTACTTGACAGAATGCCCATGTTTGTTTGCGTTGACTTTAAACACGACTGTCAACATACATGGACAATGTGGAATGGCAATACACAGAGGCGATATTTTAACCTCCCAAACTATTCAGTTTTATCTAATTGCAAACATGAATTCCATAAAATAGGCAAGAAAATGCTCCCTCCTATTTCTCAAAAACTGTGCTCAGTTTAGTTTCTTTATTTTTGTCTGTGCTTTTTTCATACTCCTCACTTGTGCAAATGCTTCCTTCCTGCACTAGTTCCTCCTCCAGACATTTCTCTTTCCCCTAGATCGTTTGGACAAAAGTGGGTTCTAGACATCTGAGGGAACAGTCAGGCTGCCCAGAGAGGTTGTGGAGTCTCCTTCTCTGGAGATATTCAAGACCGGCCTGGACAAGGTCCTGTGCAGCCTGCTGTAGGTGACCCTGCTTGGGCAGGGGGGTTGGACTAGACGATCTCCAGAGGTTCCTTCCAACACCTACCATTCTGTGGTTCCATGATTCTGTGTAGACAGACAGGATTGCTTTACATCTCTATATCAGATTCTGTCAACCTGTGTACTCAAGAGTGAACGTGGAGTGAGGGGTGAAAACCTCAATCTCCAATTTGGGCAACTGACAGTGCACTAGTTCATGTACAACTTAATCAATGCAAACTTATTATACAAGAACATCATGAATCACATTAATTCCTCTTATGGTCATGATATTAATTTGTAATGCCTTTAATGCTTTAGACATGGGTTGTTTCAGAGGCCATCCATCTCTTTCTTCACTTCGTGTGAAGAGATCCATGTAATGGCGATGAAGCTGCTTCATCAAAAGGATAAAATTTTGGCTAGAAGAAAGAAATTCTTAACAGAGGGCTCTATTTTATGGAAAACTTTGCTAAAGAAATTAAGCTATAAATTTAGAGTCCCTTTAAATAAAGGAGAGGGAAAATATTGAGTAATTATGGGTTTCTAATAATATTAATGAAATCTCAGTGATTTTCACATGGAAGAAAGATTGTATAGCGATGGATGCATGTGCACACTGAGGAATTCAAAGGACATAGTTCTTCAGTACACTGTGCATCTCTGTCTGACCATCAGTTCTGGTCATTGTATACCATGGCTACTGACATGATGGGTAATTAGATAATTTACGGAAGCTGAAAGAAAATAGCAGCAGTTTTCACAGTCAGAGGAAAGAAGAGGTTGTGACTATAGATGCATATGGAAAATTGACTAAGAATGGGAAGGAGAACAATAGGTTAACAGTGTCAACTTCTATAGTCTGTTAATATTTTGAAATTAGCTTCCATTTAATGCCTGCACAATGTCAGGAATTTTTTTTTTGTAAAAGGTAAAACTTCTTATGCTGCTTATACCTTTGCATTGTCTTCCAGCAAGGAGGAAATTCTGTGAGGTATCACATTCACTTCTCTTTATCTGCTATGTTAACTAAGCAGGATAAAAGGTTTGTGGTAATGACAAAACAACATTTTTGACAAAGCAGTGTGGAATCTTTCATAAGGATTTCTTTAGCATGATAATAAAACTTTTAAAATTGTGATTATTAAAGAGGAATATTGTAGTGACCTGTGTGTTTTAAAGGAGCAAAGAATGAAATGGTTTTGTAGAGGGATCAGATGCAGCGGGAGGAGTTATAACTAGTAATAGCTCCTCCGTCGTATTGCTTCAAGGCAGATTTCTTGATGAAGGGTAATACCAAACTTTCTATTGGCCCTGGTTTGCCTGTATGTCACTTCCCTCTGTTTCTTCCCATGGAGCCACAGAAAAGAGTTAGCTGAGTTAGACCATACTTGGGATGTAAGGTGAGGTGAATCCACTCCTGTCAGCACAGTCTGGAGCAGGAGCTGGGACATCATTACTGTTTGGATAGCACTGGTTCCTCACAGCTACTAATGAGTGCAAGGTTCTTCCTCCTATGTGTTCTAACTATATTCTTCCTATGGGAGTCACTATAGGGAGTCTTATTAGGACTCCAAAACTCTCTGTAAAGCTTCATATCTACTGGTTTCACCTTTGCTTAACTCCTACGGAGTCAAAGAACATGAACCTCCTCATGGAGGAGAAAAGGGTTTCAAAATGAAGAAGGAAAAATTTTGTGGAGGGACACTGGAGAGAGTGCACAGGGATTTCATCAAGATCAACTACAAAGAGAACTAGTGCCTAGCAACATGGCAGCTTTCTCCATGTGTGCTTTATCAGTGCTCTCAGATAATGCTTGCCAAGGAGTGTGAAGACCTTTCTATTAAAGATACCCACAGCAGTAAAACAGTTGCAGTATCTCAAAGTTTGTTATTCCAGGGAGAAGAAGGGAACCAGAAAGCCTACAGGATCAGTTTGAAGAAGGTTGTATCAATTTCTGAGCTGTGGACATACAAGCAGGAAAAAGAGGAAGCAGACAGTACACAAAGCTTCCATTATGAACAAAATGTACTTTATTCTTCTGTATATTTTTTGTATCAAAGAAGATGGTTTGAGATTCCCATATTTATTTAAGCTCTTTATTCTTCTGCTCCACTCATCATTGAACAGTGGCCATGTGCATATGCACAGGATAGATATTAACTCTTCATAAGAACATGATTTGTATTCCCTAATGAAGCATGTCAGATCATAGTGAGAACATATATTTTAACAAAGAGAGGACAGACTTAAATAAAACTGCATCTTTATTGCTTTGTGTCTAGTGTTTTGAATTGTACCTGCTCTGTGCCTGACTCAGACTGTGGTCCCCTTGAGGGAGGAACCCCTGGTGCTCTCCCTCAGTTTGGTACAGAGCTGAGCACTCTGGGAGACCTGATAAACATGACTGCTAATAGCATAATCACTCAGGGTGATGCCTTGACAGAAGTTTAATTCTCATAGTGTCTTTACCCCATGAGATTTAATATAGCTTTGGGAATAAGTACAGCAGTGAAAGCCAGGCAGGGAAGGAGCAAATGCATTTCTTGAAGACTTGTTTCATGTATTAGTCAAAGGGCAAACAGAACTGCTCAGTTTACAAAACTGCTAATTTATCTTCACCCCGCATATCAGAAGAGGGACTGATATTGCAGTGCTACTTACCCAAATCTATCATTGCTTAACAAATTACTCCACTGCTTCTGACTGCCTCTTGTCATTGATTTTAGCTCTAGTTAGTTTTAAGTGTGCTGCTGTTTCCTGGTTCTTTCCTTCATTAATATTAACTTCTCAATCGTGCTAGGCACACAGTTTCTAAAGATAGATTGTTTTCAACTCTTGAAGGTGGTAATGCTGTGACGGCTTTATGGTAAGTGCTTGCTCCTAATTACTTTAGAACTACTGTTGAATCAACTTCAGCCGGATGAGGCGGATATTTTGTGGCTTTTTTTTCCCTCTCTCTCCCTCTCCTCTGAATAACTTTCCTATTTTTAGCTATTAGAAATATTTTTAAAGAATATTTTTTACTATATTATTCTACACTTAGTTTGCCAATCGTAAAACAGCTTTCTGTCTATATGTGGCACAAAAGTATTGGTTGATATCACTAATGGACTTTTTTTAAAACTTTTCTGGTAACAACACTCATTCTAACTACTCAATTGATCTCAATAAACTACCACCATATACATTTCAAAACTTCCTCTTACAGTTTCTTCTTTTAAATCACAAACCTTCTAATATTAAATTTTCAATGAAATTGCAGAGTTTATAATATTTATAAGAAAATTGCTGATGCTTAAAAATATAAGCACATTCTGATGAAGCTGAAATGATGACACTTTGGCTTGTATCACAGCACTCTGTTTTTTGCATGAAACATAACAGCCAACAGGATGCAGCAGATCATCTGCAATTTTGTCTGAGTGTTGGATACACATGAATCAGTCTCATCTGTGGTGCTTTTTAAAACTTACTTCCAGTTATTGTGAGGGACTGTAAAAACAAGCAACTCTGCTCAGGATACAAATAATGTAATTTACATTCAAATAAAATTTTAAGTGTTAGAAGTAGGATGCTCAATATATTACATTATTTTTGTGACATTGATAGATCACAAAACTGAAATGTAGAACTCACTGCTTTAGGATTTCAAGGTAGCCAAAGAGATAAATGAGTTTAAGTGGATTAGAGAATAGGCTGCCTACTGGATGCTTTGGATGCAGTCCTGGCTCAGAAAATCTTTAAATTGCTGACTGCAAGAAGTCAGGAAAGCATATCAGAGATAGGATCATTCATTCCCTGTTCCTATACTCTTCCCTGTGTGTCTGGTTAATGTAGACAGCACAGTGAACAAGACAGATCACTGAGCTGATCTGACACGGCTGTTTTTATATTATAAAGTTGGCAGGTAGCAAAATTATATCAGGTAATTTTAAAAATCAGGTCAAATCATGAGGGATAAGAATTCTGCCTGTGTGAAGAAAATCCCTTTCATCTATGTAGTTGTGAAGAAGAACAGGCCCTCCTCTGCCGGTCTATTTACACAAAGGACCAAGACCCTCAGTAAAACTCTTCTATGCAGGTAGCCCAAACCAGCACCAGCTGCTTTTAGTCCTATATTGCCCAGGAATATCATTCGCACTTCATTATAGCAATCACTTTTCAGTCTTATCTTTTTTTCCTCCAATGAAGAACATAAGGTTCAGACCTACTATTCTTACATGAAATACTTTGATTTAATATAATTGGACGGGATTTTATAAAAACAAATTTCCTTTACTTTCATACAGATTTCTTTTTCTCCATGAATTTAATGGACTTTTAAGGCAGTCAGTTTCACAGTTCTCAGTGTATAGTCCTATACAGCAAGAGAAGAGAGGCAACTATGTAATGAACCAGAACTGCTCTGTTGTAAACCTTGCAAGTAAGGAGAGCTTAGGTATAAAGTATAGTATCAGAAAGCACATGTTAAAGTACTAAAAATTTGTAAATCTGCTACTAGAGCCAGTGAAACAGGTAGCTAGCTGGCTGACCTTGTATAATTTTCTTCTTTTCCTGTCTGTACTTGCCTCTCCACACCTATAAAACAGTAATGATGACACACACACCACTCTCATAAAACACTCAGATTTGAAGAGGAAAAAATATATATCTATGCATATTTGGAGTAACTTGATGTGAAACTGAATGTATCTTTCATTTTTTCTTAGTAACTTTTTCTGAAATAAAAGGAAAGAAGTTTAAAGGAATGTCTTTGAAATATCTGCTAAAGGCAAAGGTCAAATATAAAGCTAACAACAACCCACTCTTCCAAACTCGACGGATGTTTGTATGTGGACATTATATTTTGTCTTTCTATCAGTACCTGTCACTCAACAGAATAATGCAAGAAGTGGGAGAGAGAGACAGAGATTTAAAAAAAAAAATCTAAATAGGCTAAAAAAATGTTGCCATAGAGACTGATTCAGACACTATAAAAATAACTCAATGTATTGTTGATATCATTATTTTTCTTTCTGGTATTCTACCTGACTGCAGCAGACAACCTCAGCAAGATGCCCAGAGTCATCAAAAGCAAAGTAGCAAGTTCATGGAGGATCTCCCAGGTTATTTTGAATCTGTGGCTATCTGCAAATTCAGGTTAAATTACTTGATTCAAAATCTAGTAACATAGCTTCTGCAAGCCAGGCCAAGGAATATGGCTCTTTACAGCTGTTTTGTTGTGTAGCAGTTTCACAGAATCACAGAATGGCAGGGGTTGGAAGGGACT
>Ga0181612_115287_pt1 | contig 11706 bp, 8 predicted proteins | sample HoacroProtozoa21_FD_119630 | JGI IMG/M metagenome (GOLD analysis project Ga0181612, IMG submission 119630) | Hoatzin crop microbial communities from Cojedes, Venezuel. Combined Assembly of Gp0051906, Gp0051904, Gp0051908 | reverse complement strand
TGCCCTCCTTGGCAAGACCGCTCTCTCCGTAGGCACTCTCCAACGCCATTTGCGCCAGAGTGACGCTCGCGGGAATGCCATAACGCTTCTGCTGCTCCATAGCTGCAGAGGCGTATCTCTCAAAGAATGCTTCCTTGTAATCACTCATATATTTCCTTTCCTTTTGTCAGTCTGTGAGGCTTTCGTCAAACCTCGCGTCTATGTCCTTGTCAATCTTGCGCCAAAAATAGCCTGCATCAGCGGCGAAACCCGCCCTGGCGCACCTCTTGCGCCTGTTCCTGCTCCTGCTTCTGCACTGGAACCTCACGGCCTCTGCTAAGCTCATTGCTGTACATCTTGGCTGCCAGCTGGGTCTTGTAAAGCTCTTTATCGTCGGCGAGCCAGAACCTGTTCCAGTCTGCCTTGCTGACTTCTCTCAACGGCTGCCTCTGTCCGTCAATGCTGGCGACCATCATCAGCTTGTTGCCCTCGTCTTTCTTGAAGAGGTTGACCTTGCTGATTCTGCTGATGTCGGCATCACTGGTGTCTATGGTGAGCAGGTCTTTCTTCAATTCGGGATACTGGGCTGCTATGCGGTAATATTTCTGTGCGAGGTCGCCTCTGACCTGTGCGCCGTCCTGTTCCTTCAGTGAGCGGAAGAACAAGCTGATGTCGTCCTTGGACGGGTACATGGTTATCGCAGGCTCGTGTCTGGGCTTGATGTAAATGGCATAGTTGTTGTCTTTGTCCGTGAACATATTCATTTTCTCGATGTCTGCTTTCTGATGAACGAGCGACGATACATCGAGCTTGGTGACAGGTATAAGGTCGAACCGTTTCAGTCTGTTCACGGTAATTTCCTTGCCGCCAAAATACTCGTTGGGCTGCCTAAGTCCTAATGCGCCGCTGTTATTGTGGAAAAGTATCTTGTCAGCGTCAAAGCCTTCTTTTTTCAAAGCATTGGCAATCCTGCCTTTGTTGAGTCCGGGAAGCTCTGTGCCTGGTTCCTTGGACGCTCCGGCAGGGAGAATGACATCGGCACTTTTGTGTTCCTTGTCTGCAACGATAACTATCTCCTTGCGCTCGGCATCGGCACGCTGCGACAGCTCTCTCACAATGCTGTAGTTGCCGGGCATATCGACAACGGCAGCCTTCTCGCCTCTCATCTTGGAGAAGTCAACGGTCTCGCCTCTCATTATGCGGTCAACGGATTCCAATGTCTGATTCACGTCTCTCTCGACGCGCTCCAAAAACTTGGGGTCTTCTTTCAACTCCCTCTGCCAGTAGTCTATGTTCTGCGCAGACTGCTTGCCCATAACGCTCTGCATACCAAGACCGGTCATCAGGCTGCCTGCTACAAGCTCCCTGACTAAGCCTTCCTGTTTCTTGGCATCCTCTTCCCCTAAGTTGCCTCTCTGCACTCTGTTCATCCTTGTCTCCGCACCCATAGCGTCGGAGAAGGCGGCGAAGAGGTCGTGGGCATATCTCTCATAGCTGTCGTAGGCTTTAACAGGTGCTGCCTGTATGGAGTCCTCGTTTGCATCATAGTGGGTCTCCAAAACCGGGGCTGCATCCCTGATTTTCACCCCTAACGCCTCGGAGAGCTTGCCGCTGATGGTCTCAACGCCTTTCACATCTTCTTTCTCTTTGTCAGAGAGGTATTTTTCAAATGCTCCATCCTTAATCTCCTGAAGCCTGTCGATGATGACAACTCTCTGTCCTGCTCTTATCATCTTGGGCAGGTTGGTGTCTAACTGACCGTGAGGGAAAGAGGCCATCTGCTTGAAGCCTCTGTCCTTGCCGTCGCTGATTTTAAGCGACAGAATCTCGTGCGCCCTGTCAGCGTCCTCATTGTACATTTCATAATTGTCGCCGTTACGGTACAAAAGCATCGAACCAGGATGTTTTATCTTGAGTATGTCAAAGGTCTTGGCATTCTTGTCAAGGGCTGTCTCTTTTTCCCCTGTAATAATCTCCTTACCCGGCGCACCGCTTTCCTCGACGGTCTTGAGGTATGCCTCCTTGTCCTTGACCGGCAGTATGGTCTGGTCGATGTTGTAAAGGTAACGGTACTCCCTCTGTGGCACTGCCTTGTAGTTGGCTCTGGTGTCGTCAGGGAGCTTCATATAGTCTTCGTGGCTGATAGTGTCGGTCTTATCATACTGGTTGACATACTTATCCCACTTTAGCCAGCTTAAAGGGATGCCTTTCTCGCCGCCCATAACATTGATGCCAGCGGTTTTCGCCTTCTCGAAAGAGGTGTACTGGTTGGTCCTGAAGCCCTCAAGGTCGCTGTGCATAGAGAGCAGGAGGTTGTTGTAAGGGGAGAGCTGCACATCCTCGCCATAGAGCTTGGGTGCTTGCTTCCTCGCCACATTGACGAACACTCCGTCATTCTCCTTGGCATATTGGAGCATATTGACAAGTATCATCGTCTGGACGGCTGCGCCTCCGATGCTCTTCTCTTCTTTGTCGTCTTTCTGCTCCTTCTCCTTTTCCTGCTCTTGCTTGCTGTCCTGTTCTTTGTTTTCCTCCTTTTCTTCTTTCTGTTCCTGTTTCGGCTCTTCCTTGACCTCGGTTTCTTGGCTCTTCGCCTTTTCCTTTTCCTTGTTTGCGGTCTTGGCTGTCGCCGCTGTCTCTGCTTGCGCCTGTTGCTGCGCCTGCTCCTGTTTCTCTGTGTCTTTCTTGTTTGCCATAATATCTGTGTTTAGTTCATAATGATTATCTGTCTCTTCTGTCTGCTTGTTTTCCTCAATGCCTCTCATGTCTTTCAGTTTTTCCCTCTCGCTTTGAGGCATCACAAAAATCCTTCTCCGGGCATCTTTATTCAACAGGAAAACTTTCTCATTTCCCTCTTCATCCCTTGTCTTTAGCCCCTTGGCAATGAAAGGTCTCCGTGTGGTCATAAATGTTCCTTTGTCTTGCACAACATAGCTGCGCCTGTTTAGAATAAACTCGTCTCCTTTCTCAAATTGGTGGTTGCCGATGGTGGATTCCACTTTGCCCTTTTCATTATAGTAATAGGCTTTTACAGCCTCTAAAGTGTCCTGCAGCAGCGTCTTGTCATCGATGTCCTCTATAAACGCAGTCTCATGATTATAAAATGTCATCTTGTGACGTATGCGGCCCTCTTGGTCTGTCTCTAAGGTTATTGCGGCATCACGTGTCCTGTCAGTTTCTTCATTCGGGGGGAGAAATAAACCAAGCGTCTCCGGGGGAGGGTCTTTGAGTAATCCGATTTCTTCGTAAAATCTCGCCACTGATTCCCCACCTTCCATATATTTCTCGTATTTCCTCTCCGCCATGGCATCGTCAATGGCGGTAATCAGCTCTGCCCTTAGCAGGTTTCTTGGTTTCCTCGACGGACCGAAAATCTTCACGTCAATGGGGTAGTTGTATTTCTTATAGTTGGTGGTGCTGCCTAACGTGAGCAATATAGCATCGCCGCCGACTGCTTTAAATGCAGACATAGCCGTGGTGCCAGTGTCAAGGACATTGTCAATAAAGATAGGTCTATAGTCAGGTGAAAAATGCCCAAGCGTTTCAAAAGCGACAGGACGCAGACCCTCGATGCCATTTCTCCTCTTTTGCTCATAAAGGGTATCTCCAGGTGTACTCCTTAAAAAGTCGCAGACATAGTTCGCTGTCAACGACGCAAGCTCCAAAGCAAGGTCAAGCGTATAAGTGGGCTTTCCCTCGTGTCCTGGCATAGGAACCAACCTGTAGTCTTGGTAGTTAGGTATCTTTACCGCTACCTTTGCCATTTCTATGGCTGCTTTCTCTATGGCATCCTTGCGCCCCTCCTTGACCTGATGAGCCAGGGAGCGGACATTAAGGTACTCGCCGCAAGAATATACCTGCAACCTGCCTGTCCAGTCCATATCAACAATAGAGTCCTTTGCCATACTTTTTTATTATAAATATCTGACAACCGTAAAATGTGCAGCGGATGCCCAAATCCTGACATCCGTTACTTTATTGCCATTGTCCTTTCTCTTTCCTCTGTCTTTTCCCTCTCTTCGGTCTCTGCCCTGTCATAGTTCATAGCCGCCTGCTGACGCTGCTCGTCATACTTGGCGACAACGGCGTTGCAAAGTGTGCTCAACGGCAGAACACCCTCATTATAGGCTGCGATGACATTGTCCTGCAACGTTACCATACAGGGGATACCGTCGATGGATGCCACGAGGACATTGCCGTTAAGCTGCGGACCGGTGATTCTGGCGTTCAGTTTTTCTTCCTTGTATTCCTTATAGCCTTTGCCATTGCTCTCAGAGGCTTCCAGCGCCTCGTGAGTGGCTTTGTTCAACAGGTTTGCACCGCCAAGCCCCATTAGCAACAGCTTCAGGAGGGGATTCCTGACAAACAGACCAGCTACGACGGCGGCAACAGGCAGGAGGTTATCCTTAAGCCCCAGCGTCTTAGTGCGACCTGTGAGCATCCCTATCATCATATCAGGGAGCATAGCCATTACATAGCCGAGATTCTTGAACACATCGCTGAAACCTCCTAAGCCCATAGTGTCCATCAGGTTGCCCCAGCCGTTATCAAACCCAGCCTCCGAATAGGAGGTTGCTCCATAGTTGGTCTGTCCCGTGGCACCACTGTAAGATTGGGTGTTCTGTGTCTGCTGCACGGTTGCCTGTCCTTCTTGCTGTCCTCTGCCGTTGTCCTTGTCAGAGGTCTTGTCCTCGCTTGCTTTCTGTCCTCCTTTCCCTGCCTTCTTTTCTGTATTCTTATCTGTGTCTTTCCCTTTTTCTTCTGTCTTGCTTTCTTCGTCTTTTGCTTTAGCTTGTGTTTTATTATCCTCTGATTTTCCGTTGTTTATATCTTTGTTTTCAGCCTTTCCTTTGTCTTTCTTCTTCCCCTTGGCGGCATCTTTCTCATTCTCTTTCTCTGGCTGTTTCTGTTGTTCCTTTTGCTCATCTTGCTTGGGGGCTGGCGTTCCGATGCTCGACACCTGGTGAGTCATAGTGGCGTTGAGCCGCTGCATATAGTCTTTCTCCACTTTGATGCTCTTCCTGCCGGAGTCCAATACTGTGGATTTGCCAAAGAGGGCAGTGCTGGCGATACCGTCAAGGTCTGTCTGCTTGCTGCCATTCTTGAAAATAAGGTCTATGCCTGCGCCCACAGTACCCAGCTTCACGGCTGACGAGAAACCTCCGTAAGGGAGGACTGCGAAGTCGATAAGTCCACCAACGGCGTATGCGGCTGTCTTTTCCACTGCGGAAGCGCCATACTGACGCTCCTGCAGCGTGATCATCCCTTCCCAGTCGTCAGAGCCCAAGCCAAGGAGGGAGGTCTGCGCCCCCTTGCGCATAAGATAGTCAACAGTGCCGAAAGCGGTGCCTCTGCTGGCCATCTTATTGAGCGACATCTCGACAATCTTGTTGTTCACATACCAGGTGGCGAGGTCACAGCCCAGCTTCTTGCTCTCCGCATCGTAATGCTCCTTGCCGCAGTTCTTAATCATCACCTTTTGATACTCGGTGATGATGCGGCCGACATCCTCGACAAGAGCTTTGTCTTTCTCGAAACCGTCCCGGAATTGGCTCTGTACATTGCTCCAGTAGTATTTGCAGCTGTCATTCTCCGCGAAGGAGCTTTCAGCCAACATCACATCGAAGCCCGGAACACCACCAGTGGCAATGCTCTTTCCATTGTTAGAACGGATACTGTCACGCATCGCCTTGGCACAGACGGCATTGCTGTTCTCAACCGCACGGTTAGCGATAGGGGCGATGTTGCTGTTGAAGTATTGCTTTAAGTAATTGTCTAAAGATATTAAATTACCTTTGATTATGTATTTTGCCATGTCTTTATAATCCTAATAGTTGTCGGCGGCTCTGTTCGATAGCCTTGTGATAGACGCTCATCTGCTTGGGGTAGTATCTTTCTAGCCATGCGTCTTTGGTGATAAGACCCTGTATGAACTTGATTGCCATGTCTCTGGAAATCTCCACAACGTCCTCGCCTTTCTCACGGTTATTAAACCAGGCTTTGGTCCACCACCTGATTCCTGCATTGTCAGGGTACACGCTGGCTATCCTCGGCACGTCGAAACTCTGCACGCTCACATCGAGGCCGCGCAGAGGGTCGATAAGTCCTCCCCGGTCCTCCGCCGCCTCCAGAAACTTTTTTTTTTCGCTTCATCCCATCCTTTCAAAAAAATATCGTGCCTCACCGCAAGGTAGTTCAAAAAGTCGCCGATGAGCAGACTCTGAACGATGCCCACCAAGGGTGCGCTGCGGACGCTAAGCCCCAAAGGATTGCCCTCGGAGGGCAATGCCTCGAAATAATAGTTTTTCCTCGCGCTCTGTGCCAGCACGTCCTGGAGCTTGCGCTCTGTCTCTGTCTTTGGCTTGTAGCTGCCCTTGCGCAAGTCATCCATATACAAGGGCATATAACGGACCATAAGGCAGCTTATCTCTGGCATGTCATCATCATAGTCGGTCTTGACATCCACATTGTCTGCTGTCTCTCCAATGCCGGCGACGGAGGCTGACACGGCATTGTTATATACCATTTGCAGGAAGTCGCCGGGGTCAATCTCTTCTCCCTTGTAGCGCACTCCTAAGTGCAGAATGTCGCCGGCGGTGGCTATAACCTGTCCGGCTTCGACCTTGGAGCCGAAATCGGCGAACACCTCCGTGATATGACCGTATTCCACCTCATAGTCTCCATACCTCACATTGACAAAACCCTCGTGAACAGGGTCGTTTCCAAGCCCTGAAACCTTGCCGCTGGCCATTGCCAAAAGTCTCACACCGCCTGCAGTGAGGTCTATACCGTGGTGCGTGAATGTCTCTCCGTTCTCTGGATGTCTCTGTCTGCCGTAACCAAGCAGTACCCTCGGCTCTCCCTCTGCGGAAGAGTAGGGCATAGAATATCCGCTGTCTGACAGCAGATACATTTCTTGTGTGTATTTCCTCTTCATAATATTAGTATCTTATAATGTTTTTCAAAGATTTATATTGGTGTCGTAAAATCATCGTCCTCTGCCTCTTGGTCTGTCCATAACCTCGGTGTCCTCAACCTGCGGCAAGGGCTGCGCCTGTGCCTGGGTCTGTGATGCCTGTGAGGTGCTTGGCTGATATGTCTGCTGCGCTGTCTGCGCCTGTCTCACTGCTCTCTGCTGGTACACTGGCTGGCTGTTGCGTCCGATTGTATGCATTCCGAGCAATGCTCCTAAAGCCTTGGTGAGCAGACCGAATCTGCCGAAAACCATTAAAACTGCTGGCTATCATAGCTGCCATAGAGAGGGTGCTGACATTGCCGCTGGCGAGGTTGCTTAGAAAGTTTCCTCCCATTCCAAGGGGATTGGTGGTGGTTCCCCTGATGAAAGCGGAGAGTCCGTCCTGTTGCGCATACCCTTGATAGGGGTCTGCAGTATTGTCTATGCCTGCATCACTTGTAGCTCCATTCCAAGCTTCCTTAGCCTGTTTCACCGCTTCCTTGCCGCTGTCAACAACCTCTGAAATGGTGTCCTTGACTTGCTTGACAGCCTCCTTGCCGTCCTCGCCTATGGCGATGTCTATGGCTTCTCCGGCGATGCCGTGCTGCTTGATGTTCTCTGCTCCGTCCTTGCCGAATATCACGTCTCCAGCTAACCCTGCCAGTCCTTCCTCGGACTGCACGGCACCGACAACGCCTCCTGTGGCGACCACTCCTTTCCAGCCCCCAAGCCCTCTGGCGGTGGCTCCTAAGCCTTCTCCAACTCCTTTCGCAAGACCGCTGGCGGCTTTAGTGCCTTCTTCTGCACCCTTAAACACGCCGCGGCCAATAGTCCTTATACAATTACTCCAACCCATTGTTTTGCTTTTTTGTGTTATGTATATGATAAATGTCTTTCGGTCTGCAAAGTAACATCATTTCCACGACTTGCAGAAAGAAATCGCAAATACCTCATTTTTTTAACATTCTCACAGGTTGAAGCATAACAAAAATAGGTGCATATAAATTATACATGCACCTTTGTTCATTGGATTTTTTCTAATAATCCAATACGTTTCAAAATTCATTAATCATTAATCATTCTCTGTCAAGTAATATTTTCTTGCCTCCAGTTACGATGATACCTCTTTTCTCATCCCCCAATATTTTTCGGCCTGACAAGTCGTATATATTGTTATCGTTAATTTTATTTGCCTTGATTTCTTTAACTGCTGTGGGGTCTCCTTCAACTATTTTTTTGAAGAGACTCCAATATTCAGTCGCTTTGTACAAGTCGCTTGTTCCCTTTGGTACATATAATGTGTCTGTATTATAGATACAGTTTACAGTAACACCTTTGTTCGAAGCTGTGGATTGACGTAGTTGAAAAGTCCGCTTTCCTATTTCCATAGGAGATTCTATGTGGCTTATAATGGTTTTTAAAGAAGGACAATCAAAGAATGCGCTGTCGCCTATTTCCTGAACGGAATTTGAAATTTCTACCGTATTGAGAAAATCACATCCGACGAAAGCTCTTGAGCTTATTGAAACAACATTCTCAGGTATTTTAATAGCACCAAGCTCGTTGCAATCCCAAAATGCTTTTGTACCTATTGTTGTCAATGCAGTTGGTAATACAAGGGAATCTAAATAACTGCATTGATAAAAGGCTTCTTTACCAATATACGTAACTTCATCGGGTATTTTAACCCTTCTCATTCCACTGCAATGCGCAAACGCATAATTGGAAATGGATTTTACTGTTGAGGGTATCACGAACCTTGAAATACCGCATACGGGTGGGCATTTAATAAGTTCTGTTTGTTTCTTGTTATATAGAATTCCATTTTTGCTCATAAAATACGCATTACTCGGACTAACTTTGATGGATTCCAAAGAAGATAAATATATATAATTTACACTTTTAACGGTATAAGGTATTTCTAAATATTTAGGGCATCCTTCACCCATACCTATAAGTGTGTCAATTTTAACTACTGTATAGGTTTTTGAATCGTAGGTAACATATTCTGGAATTCTGAGTGAATCAATGTACCTCGTATATTGAACGGTTGCATTCATATCTGTTGTTACAGCACACATATAATGGTCTCCCTCTACAATATTATACCATATTGGATATCCATCGGAATTGGTTACAGAAAAATCATAACCTTTTGCATTCTGGATAGAACACAGAACACTAAACATCATCATTGTAAATAATTTCTTCATAATCGTAATTTTTTGTGTTAATAACTATTTGTTTATACATTGTATCGAATGATAATGCAAAGGTAAAGTATTAATTTGATATTTCGCTGTTATTTTTTTTTTTTTTTGAATTATTGTATTTTGTTAATATATGATTGATCTTGAAAAACGTGGGCAAGATAATAAGAGTAGGGGATGCTCTCACAAACATCCCCTGCAAAAATTATGATAACCAAAATCAGACTTATTTACTTCTCTATTTTCACAATGTACCTCGCCGGATGAGCCTCGGTCTTGGGCGTTTCGTGCATAGTGCCGCTGCCTAAAGAGAAAAGCCAGGCCTTGGCATCCTCCTGTCCGCTCACTTCTGTGCTGCTCCAATACCAGCAACTGCTCGCAGCTGTGCTGATAGTATCGCCGCCGCATCGTTTGATGATAGGGTTCACCTGCTCCCTCACTGCCTCCAAAAGTCTTAGTTCTGCCACGCTGGGTATGTATGCGCTTTGTCCGTAGGTCCAGATGTCAAAAACGGCGTTTGCAAGCTCTGAATATGCTTTTGTATTGCTAAACAGATTATAAGTGTTGCTGTTGCCGTCCATAGCATCAGTGTCGGCGGATGTGCCTTGACTCACTCCTATGGTGTCGGAGAATGTCATCGCCTTTAGCTCTGTAAGCCCTACGGCAAGCACTTCACTCTCCGTATCCGTGTATGATGAGTAAAAAACCACTGCGGCGGCAGTCTTGCCTAGTTGCTCCAGCTCTGCCTCGGTTATTACGCTGCCGTCTGTGCATAGTATGTGTCCTGTGTAGATATTAGCGTCTATGGCTGTGTGGTCATCACAACTGTTCAGTGTAAGACCGCATACCATAGCTGTAGCTATAATCTTAGTTGCTGTCAGTCTCTTTGCCTTGTATTGATTTTGTATTCCTGTGTGTGCTGTTCTCATATTTCACATAGTATTATTTGGTTCATTCTTATTTCTGCTGTTTCTCATAAGGGTATCTTGACTCCCACCACGATGCCTGTCCTTAGCAGGTCCTCGCCTCTGAACACAATGTCCTCTTTTACCTGCCAGAGCAGTTCCCAACCTCCTTTGAGTGCATAGCTATGCTCATAGCCGATATGCGCAGCTCCTATGATGTCCTCTGTGTCGCTGCCTGCACTGACTCCGATACGCAGGTTCCCGTGGTGGTTGCGTCCTCTGACAATACAGGGCTTGTAGGCGATACCTATGTTATATGTAAAATAGTTGTGCCAAAAGCTCTGTCTTGTGATATGTCCTGCCTCTTCATCCTTTGCCCATTGAATGTAACCATTGGCGAACACCTCCCAAGCATTGTGGTATTTGGTGTAGTGTTCAACGGATATTGTGGCATCAAAGCCTCTCTCATACAAGGCTCCGACGCTGATGTTCAAGTGGTTGACATTTGCATTGCTCTGCGCTGGTGAGGAAACGGCTGCACCCAGTGCCAACATAATAATCATCATTCTCTTTTTCATAGCATCCCTGTTTTTCATTCCTCTTTTAACAGCGACGCATCGAAAGCGTCTGCGCTTAATATGTCCTCATAGTCAATGCTGATGCTGATGTTCCTGCCGCTGATTTGTTTCTCGGCGAGTTCTATTGTCAGCACCTTGTCATCAGGAAATGTCATCTTCTTAACCACGATGACATTCCTGTAGCCTCTCAAGAAACTCTTGCTTCTGTCAAGCACCAAGGCTGGCTGCAGCTCTATGGTCTGGTTGTTCACCGCTTTCTGGACTTTCTTGTCTTTCAGCTTGATGCGCAGCTCGTCGATGTCAAAACGGATGTTGGTCTTGTTTTCCACAGAGAAATCCAAAAAGAAATAGTCTCCTGTGGCATAAACATTGTTCAAGCGCATCTCCATTTTGTTGTTTCTTGCCTTCACGTTCCTTATCTTGGCTGGGCTGTTCCAGACAAGTCTTGCGTGGCGTGTCATATCTGCGGTTGACATCGATACGGCAGGGTTGTGATAAGCCATTCTTTCTTGCAAGACTATCTCCTTGTCTGTTACGGCTTCCTCCATTTTGCTGGTGTACACCAAAGCATATTGAGCCCTGTACCGTTCAGTGATAATGGTGGCGATGCCTAAGATGTCTCCGTCTTTATGCCCTCCCTCCTTGGGCTTCAGGCGCACGGTGTTCTCTATGGGCTTGTCTCCAGCGACCTTGTCTGTTGATACGTCCACAAAATGGACTGGCTCCGATGCTGTAACCACCGTGGTAACATTCTCATTAACTGTGATATGCTCCAGCTCCATATAGGTCTGCTGGGCAAAAGCGCCTGCCATAGGCAACAATGATGCTGCCAGCAGGGCTGTCCTCTTTAATGTCTCTCTCATCTTTATTGTATTTTTTTATTTCTCTGTCTTTGTTTTCTTGCTGTCTTTCAACTGGTCTCTGTTCACTAAATATACTTGTGTGCCGTATTTCAACCGCACCTTATTCTTCTTTATTGCCTTGCTTATAGCCTGGGTGGTACGCTGGTATGCTTGCTGGGCTGCCTGCGTTGCCCATTGTGTCATACTGCTCTGACTGCTGCTGCCGTTCATAGACAT
>Ga0181612_114725_pt1 | contig 11706 bp, 8 predicted proteins | sample HoacroProtozoa21_FD_119630 | JGI IMG/M metagenome (GOLD analysis project Ga0181612, IMG submission 119630) | Hoatzin crop microbial communities from Cojedes, Venezuel. Combined Assembly of Gp0051906, Gp0051904, Gp0051908 | reverse complement strand
TCGGAGCTACCTTTTTCACTGGCCTCGACCAGCAGGTTGATGCCGTTCATGCGCGCCTCGGGCGTGTCCTCGCCCAGGGGGCTGAACAGCAGGCAGAAGCCCTTGCGCTCGATACCGAGCACCGAGCCCGCCTCGATGGCCTCGTCGAGCAGCTTGTTGGCCTGGTCGCGGTCCATGCTATATTCCATTGCATTCATGGTGTAAATCATGGCGCCCAGACGAGCCTTGCTATCGGCATCGCCCTCGTCGATAGCCTTCAACAGATAGGGCAGCGCCTTCTCATATCGCTCGGCATCGTACCATTTCTTACCCAGTGCAGCATTGTCTTGTGCCATTGCGGCGGTGCACACCAGTGCCATCGCCATCATTAAAAACATCTTTTTCATTGCTTTGAGATATTAATCTTTTCGTGTTTACAAACTTAAGTAGCCTACAAATGTACAACATTTTTTCGACTTACCTATCAATTTGACCAATTTTTCCCACCAACGTTTAAAAAGATATGTCCGCAGAAAAGTGAGCGATATTTTGCACGCAGACCAGCGCAGACCAGCGCAGACTTATTTTATTATTTCTCCTTGAAATTCTCTAATTTATTAAATATCAGGCTTTAAAAGCCCAAAAAACGGATTCCTGTTATCCGTGTTAATAGTTGTTAACACGGATAGGAAACACCTGATTTTCAGAAAGAAAAAAGCAAAAAGTCTGCGCTGCTCTGCGCTGGTCTGCGTGCAAAAATCCCCTGCGCTGGTCTGCGTGCAAAACACCTCACGAGGATAAAAAAAGCAGGTTAACGATGTGGGACGTTAACCTGCGGGGGGGCGGAGTGACCGAGATTCGAACTCGGGAACCGCTTGTGACGGTTACACGCTTTCCAGGCGTGCCTCTTCAGCCACTCGAGCATCACTCCATTTTTGCGAAAAGCGCTGCAAAGGTAAGGGTTTTCATTGAATTGTGCAACCATGGACGATGATGTTTTTTTTGACGCGGGTGAATTTCATGTAGTTTTCATGCAGTTTTTTGGTGCACAAAAGAAACTGGCTGGTGCCTGTGAGGGCATCAGCCAGCTGGAATGATTGAGGATAGTGTGCCGAGGCACGGCTATCAACAATCGCTACAGATATAAGAAGAAGAATTTACTTCAGGACCTTAACGGCACTGCGGGTTCCATCGGTGTAGGTGGTAACCATGATGTTCAGGCCGTCGAACGGTAGTGCACTGCGCAGGCCAGCGAGATTTACATACTCAACGGCAGCAACGTTGCGGTCGATAGCGACGTCGGCAACGCCAGTGTTTTCAACCTTCTTGATTTCGATGGGATAGAACTCGGGAGCGTTCTTGTAGATAGTAACGATACCCGTTACGTCATAGAGTTGGCCCTCCTCGAAGGTGGGAACTTCAACGTTGAACTTGTTGAACACGGTGATACCATCGATGTACATCGAGAGGGTCTCGTCCTCGGTAGCGTTGATGCGCTTGGGAGCGTTTGCAGTCGTGTCGTTGGTGGGTTCAATTTGTTCAAAGATGATGTACTTGTTGACGTCGGCAACGGTTACCTCGTCGGGGTTCATCGAGGTGGGGGTAACGGTCACGGTGCTGGTAGCTGCAGCGAGGCCGGTTACGTTCTTAGCCTCGGGAACGCTGTTGTAGACGTCGGTGGTGCCTTGCCAGCCAGCGGGGAGCACGTCACCCTGGTTGTAGGTTTGACCGATGCTGCCGTAGATGAGGTAAGCGCCCGTCGCGTCGGCAATCCACAGGTTAGAGCCATTTTGATAGGTTACGTAAGCATTGCCGGTGAAACCAAACTTGGTGTTCTTAGCCAGGGCAACGACTTCCGAAATCTTGTCGTAGCTGGGGATGGCGGTGAAGACAGCCGAAACCACGTTGCTGGTAGCATTGTTGGCATCGTAAGCGATAGCCTTAACCGTGGTGGTCGTGGTGATGGTGAAGGGAGCGGTGTACTTGGTCGAAGCGTTAGTGGGGTCGGTGCCATCGGTGGTGTAGTAAATCGTGGCGCCCTCGGGACCGGTGATAGTAACCTCCTGCTGGCCAACGAACTCGCCACCATTGGGCTCGATTTCGGGGTTAGCAACGTCGGTGGGCGACAGGGTCACCTTGACGGGATAAACCTGCAGCGCGTTGTAGTAAGAAACGATGCACTCAACGTCATACTCAGCATTGGTGTCGATGGTGCCAAAGTTGATTTTGTAGCGGTTACCATAGAAAGTGATGGCCTTGTCGGCGAGCGCAATGCTGGTGCCCGAGCCAGTGAGTTTCACTTTCTTGAAGACGACGTACTTGTTGACGTCAGCCTTGGTTACCTCCGAGGGAACCATCTCGATGGGTTCTACATCGACGGTCGTGTCGCTCATAACCGAGAGGTTAGTCGAGTTGATGCCCTCAACGAGGCCTTGGTAAATCGAAATCTTGCCGCCCCAGCCCGACTTGAGGACCATGCCCTGCTTGTAAGTGTTAGCGAGGCCAGCTCCATAGAGCAGGAAAGCGCCCGACTCGTCGGCGATGAAGACGTAGCGGGTGTCGGCTGTGTTAGAATAAGTTACGTGACAAACACCGGTGTAGGTGTAAGAGGTACCACTAGAGAGAGCAGCGATGTCACTGAGCTTGCTGTACTCGGCAGCACTGGCAGTCATGGCAACCATGAAAGCAGCGAGCAAAAAGTAAAACTTCTTCATAAAAACACTAAGTAAGTTAGTTAAAAATTTGGATAATGTTGATATATAGCGTTTTAGACTACATTGCTTGTTGGGACACCACAAAGTTATATACTATTCAACTAAAAACCAAGTTTTACCCCATAAAAAAATTATAACAAAACACGAACGCCCCTTTTCAGGAGAGCCTCACGCAGACTACGCAGACTCATTCGCAGAGGAATTTTTTTCAAGTGGGCCAGCACAGGGGGATTTTTTGCACGCAGACCAGCGCAGACCAGCGCGGACTTATTATTTTTATTTTATAAACTGCTGAATATCAATTTATAAATACAAAAACTACTATTAAAATTAGTGCTACAGATTTCCGTGTTAACGGTTGTTAACACGGATGGTAATAGGCTGGTTTTCAGGTTAAAATAAATAAGAATCGAGTAAGAAAAAAAATAAAAAAAGAGTCTGCGCAGTCTGCGTAGTCTGCGTAGTCTGCGTGAGGCCCTCCAGCAGGTGCGAGGCCCTCCAGCAGGTGCGAGGCCCTCCGGCAGGCGTTGGTCCGCGCGAGGAATATGATATCGCGATGGTGAAAAAACATTTTTTTAGGGGGGCGGGGGTGGTTATTTCAAAAAAATGGCTTAAATTTGCACACTTGCACGAGCGCGCACAGGCGGGCATACGTGCGAGAATTGACCCATTTTGCATTAACTCAATTACTTAACAGATAAACAAATGCTATGAAGAAAATCCTCTTTGTTGCCTTGATGGGCATCATGGCCATCAGCGCGATGGCACAGGAGCACCGTTACAACATGTACGGCGTAATGTTCTACAACCTCGAGAACTTGTTCGACACCATTAACAACAATGGCGTCTACGACAAGGAGTTCTCGCCCAGCGGAGCCCGCCAGTGGAACGGCCAGAAGTATTGGTCGAAAATCCACAACTTGGCTTACGCTATCGACCAGATGAAGACGGCAAACACGCCCGACGGACCTGCCATCATCGGCGTGAGCGAGGTCGAGAATCGCAGCGTGCTCGAGGACTTGGTGCGTCAGCCCGAGATTAAGAACCGCCGTTACCAAATTGTTCACCACGAGAGTCCCGACCGCCGTGGCATCGACGTGGCGTTTCTCTACAACCCCCGCGTTTTCAAGCTCGAGAACGTGACCACACAGCGCTTGGAAATTCCCGGTAACCCCGACTTCCGCACGCGTGACCAAGTGTGCATGACGGGCCTGCTGGCAGGTGAGCGCGTGAGCTTCCTCATCAACCACTGGCCGTCGCGACTGGGTGGCGAGGCAGCATCGAGCTACCTGCGCGAGGCTGCTGCCGACATGGCTCGCAAAACGATTGACTCGCTGCTGGCTGTTGACCCCAACCAGGGTATCATGTTCATGGGTGACCTTAACGACGACCCGCAGAACAAGAGCTGCGCCGTTTCGCTGGGAGCCCGCAAGAACGCCGACGACTGCAGCGAGGTTCACGACCTGTATAACCCCTGGTGGAAGATTCTCGACAAGGGCGTAGGTACGCTGGGCTACAAGGGCCAGTGGAACCTGTTTGACCAAATCATCTTCAACCAGTACTTCTTGCGTTATCGCGACAGCAAGGAGAAACCGCAGCTCACGTTTGTACGCGCCGAGGTGCTCAACCGTCGTTTCTTGTCGACCGACGAGGGCGACCGCCAAGGCTACCCATTGCGTACTTTCTCGGCTGGCGTCTTCCTCAATGGCTATAGTGACCACTTCCCCACCGAGGTCTTCCTCGTGAAGGAGGTTAAATAGCAACCACAATGTATGTAGTCCTTGTGACGCCTGATTTAGCCATAGGCACGTCACAAGGACTTTTTTGTAAACCACAGTTTTTCACAACGATAACACCCAATCACTGCCCATGAGCAAGCGCAGCAAAAGCAAGAAAGAACCAGGCCTGTGGCATCGGTTTAAGCACTGGTACAAGGGCCTGTACAAGGGTCGCCCGTGGTACATCAAGATACTGAGCGGGCTGGCCACCTTCATCGTGCTGTTTCTGCTCTACCTGCTTGCCGTCGACATGAACTTGCTGTGGCTGTTTGGCAAGTCGCCGTCGATGGAGAACGTGATGCACCCCGACACCTACTACGCATCCTACCTCTATAGCGCCGATGGCGAGGAGATTGGTAAATACTTCGACGAAAACCGCACGCCTGTTAAGTACGACAGCATCAACCCCGAGTTCTTCACGGTGCTCATCGACACCGAGGACGAGCGCTACTACAGCCACCACGGCATCGACTTTGCGGGCTTGTTTGCTGCGGCCAAGGACATGATTCTGCACGGCCGTGCTCGCGGGGCCTCGACCCTAACGCAGCAGCTCGTGAAGAACATGTTCCGCATCCGCACCAATAGCGAGTACACCACCGGTCTGCTGGGCTACATCCCCGGCGTGAAACTGCTCATCATGAAGAGCAAGGAGTGGATTCTGGCTACCAAAATCGAGATGTTCTACGACAAAAAGCAGATTCTCGAGATGTATGCCAACACCGTCGACTTTGGCAGCAACGCCTACGGCATCAAGACAGCCGCCAAGACCTACTTCAGCACCACCCCCGCGCAACTCAAGGTGCAGGAATCGGCAGTGCTTGTGGGCCTACTCAAGGCCACCAGCACCTACAACCCCCGCATCAACCCCAAAAACAGCCTAAGCCGCCGCAACGTGGTGTTGCAAAACATGGTGAACTGCGGCGACCTCAGTCAGCCCGCCTGCGACTCGCTGCAGGCGCTGCCCATCGAGCTCCACTACAACGTGGAGAATGCCTATAGCGGCAAGGCCCTCTACTTCCGTCAGGCAGTGGCACAGGAACTCGCCGAGTGGTGCCGCGAAAACAACAAGGACCTCGACCGCGATGGCTTGCGCATCTACACCACCATCGACATGCGCATGCAGCGCCTCGCCGAGGAGGCCGTCACCGAGCGCATGCGCATCGTGCAGCAGCAGTTCAACCGCCACTGGGGCCGCCAGGATTGCTGGGTCGACGACAGCTACCGCACCATCCCCAACTTTGTCGAGGACAAGGCACAGAACACCGTCACCTACCGCAACCTGCTCGCCCGCTATCCCAACGACCTCGACTCGGTGAACTACTACATGAACCTGCCCCACCGGGTGCACCTGTTTGACTACGACAACGACAGCCTCTATGTCGAGATGAGTTCGATGGACTCGATTCGCTACATGCTGCACTTCATGCACGCCGGCTTCATCGCCATGGAGCCCGAGACGGGCCACGTCAAGGCATGGGTGGGCGATGTGGACTTCGACACGTGGAAATACGACAAAGTCACGGCGATGCACCAGCCAGGGTCGACGTTCAAGTTGTTTGTCTACACGGCAGCGATGGAACGCGGCATGACGCCCTGCACACGTCGCCTCGACGGCTACATCGACACGATGGTGTATAACGAGCAGAAGGGCGAACTCGAGCACTGGCGTCCCACCAACGCCAACGGGCGCTTCACCAACATGCAGATGACCCTGCGGCAAGCGTTTGCGCAGAGCATCAACAGCGTGTCGGTGCGCGTGGGCAACGAGGTGGGCATCAGCACCGTGGCACAGGTGGCACGCGACATGGGTATCCACAGCCCGCTGCACGAGAAGCCGGCATTGAGTCTGGGCGCCAGCGACGTAAACTTGGTGGAACTCACCAACGCCTATTGTACCGTGGTCAACGACGGCATGGCGCACGAGCCCGTGCTGGTCACCCGCATCCTCGACCACACCGGCCAAGAAATCTACAAGGCCCCGATTACCGACCGCCGCGCCATCAAGTATCGCAGCGCCTTCTTGATGCGGCAAATGCTACTTGCTGGCCGCACCGACGCGGGCGGCACCTCGATGGCGCTGAACGGATTCATCACCCCGCCGCTCTACGATACCGACTTCGGTGGCAAGACGGGCACCAGCAACCGCCACGCCGATGCGTGGTTTGTGGGCGTGACACCGCGACTGGTGTGTGGCGCTTGGGTAGGCGGCGAGTATCGCCAAATCCACTTCCGCACGGGCCAGTTGGGCCAGGGCAGCCGCACGGCGTTGCCCATTTGCGGCCTGTTCTTCCAGAAGGTGCTGAGTGACCCGCAATTCCAGCACTACCACGGGCGTTTTGCGCCGCCCACCGAGGACATCGAGCCACAACTCTACCAGAATTGCCTGGGCGACGTGTCGGTGGAATTTGAGCCCGACACGACCGACCTCGACACGGTGGGCTACTACGAGGACATGAGCATCGACGACGACCTCGAGGACATCCCCCTCAACGACGAGCCCATCGAGCCCACCACGCCACCCGCCGCCACCGAGCCCTCTCCCTCGCCCTCGCCTCGCATCGAGTGACGAGGAGCACACGACGGCTGGCGTTTTACACATTATATTATATAGCATCACATCACGACTATGCAACAATATCTCGACTTGCTCAACACGGTGATGACCCAAGGCGTGGACCGCAGCGACCGCACGGGCACGGGCACGCGCGGCATCTTCGGCTACCAAATGCGGTTTCACCTCAAGGACGGCTTCCCCCTGCTGACGACCAAAAAGGTGCACCTGCGCTCCATTATCTATGAATTGCTGTGGTTCTTGCGCGGCGACACCAACGTGCACTACCTGCAGGAGCACGGCGTGCGCATCTGGAACGAGTGGGCCGATGCCGATGGCGAGTTGGGACCCGTCTATGGGCACCAGTGGCGTGCCTGGCCCGACTACCAGGGCGGCTCCATCGACCAGATTGCCCAGGTCATTGACCAAATCAAGCATAACCCCAACTCGCGCCGCCACATCGTGAGCGCGTGGAACGTGGCCGAGGTGCCCAGCATGCACCTGCCGCCGTGCCACACGCTGTTTCAGTTCTATGTGGCGCAGGGGCAGCTGAGTCTGCAACTCTATCAACGCAGCGCCGACTTGTTTCTGGGCGTGCCGTTCAACATCGCCTCTTACGCGCTGCTGCTCATGATGGTGGCGCAGGTGACGGGCCTCGAGGTGGGTGACTACATTCACACCATGGGCGATGCCCACATCTATCACAACCACTTCGACCAGGTGAAGTTGCAGCTCACGCGCACGCCGCGGCCGCTGCCCACCATGCGGCTCAACCCCGCCGTGCAGCGCATCGAGGACTTTACCTACGAGGACTTCACGCTCGAGGGCTACGACCCCTATCCCACGATTAAGGCACAAGTGTCGGTATGAAAAAGCCGCGTCGACATCAACCCAAACCTGCTGTGATTGCTGCTGTGGCGGCTGTGGCGCGCGACGGCGCCATCGGTCGCAAGGGGCAGTTGCTGTGTCACTTGCCGGGCGACATGCGCCACTTCCGCGAGTTGACCATGGGGCACAGCATCGTCATGGGCCGCAAGACGCTCGAGTCGTTCCCGCGTGGCCCGCTGCCTGGCCGGCAGAACATCGTGCTCACGCGTTCGCTCACCTATAAGCCCGACGGCGTGACCATCGTGCACAGCATCGACGAGGCGCTGCAGGCAGTGACCATGCCGGGCGAGGTGATGATTATAGGCGGGGCGCAGGTCTATGCGCAAGCGATGCCGCGTGTCAACAAACTGTATCTCACGCGGTTGCACGCGACATTTGATGACGCCGACGCGTTTTTCCCAACCATCGACCCCGCGCAGTGGCGGCAGGTGAGCATCGAGCAACACATCGCGACCGGCGACGAACCCTGCGACTACGACTACGTGGTACTCGAGCGCATCGACAGCGAGCCCTCATCGACCCCTAACGACCCACAATCATGAAATATTACCTCATCGCTGGCGAGGCCTCGGGCGACCTGCACGCCTCGCAACTCATCGCGGCGCTGCGTGAGCGCGACCCGCAAGCACAGTTCCAGTTTCTGGGCGGCGACAAGATGGCTGCCGCCGCTGGCGTGCAACCCGTGATTCACTACCGCGACATGGCCTACATGGGCTTCATCGAGGTGGCCAAGCACTTGCCCGCCATCCTGGGTTTCCTACGCACCGCCCGCGAGGGCATCGCCAGTTGGCGTCCCGATGCGGTGATTCTGGTCGACTACCCATCGTTCAACCTCAAGGTGGCGCGTGCGGCGCACGAGATGGGCATCAAGGTGTTCTACTTCATTTCGCCCAAGGTGTGGGCGTGGAAACAATGGCGCGTGCGCGACATCCGCAAGTGGGTCGACCGGATGTTCAGCATCCTGCCGTTTGAGCCCGCATGGTATCGCCAACACGATTACGAGGTAACCTATGTGGGCAACCCCACTGTGGCCGAGGTTGATGCCACCCTCGCAGCCGCTCCCAACCGTGCCGACTTCATCGCGGCCCACGGTCTCGACGAGCGCCCCATCATCGCACTCGTCCCCGGGTCGCGCATCAAGGAAATCAACGACAACCTGCCTGTGATGCTCGAGGCCACGCGCCTCGTTGGCGACGACTACCAGGTGGCTATCGCGGGTGCTCCCGCCATCGACGACAGCGTCTATAGCGGCGTGCTGAGTCGATGCGGCCTCACGGCACCCATCCTGCGCGATGTGACCATGGAACTCGTGCACCACAGCCGCGCCGCCGTCGTCACCAGCGGCACCGCCACGCTCGAGACCGCGTTGGCTGGCGCCCCGCAAGTGGCCTGCTACCGCATGAACGGCAGCAAGTGGGTCTACCGCTTCTACCGCCGCCTGCTCCATGGCAACTACGTCACCCTGCCTAATCTCATCGTCGACGCCCCCCTCATCCCCGAACTCCTGCTTCACAACTGCACCCCCGATGCCATCGCCCAGCACCTGCGCACCCTCCTCCCCGACGGCCCACAACGCACCGCCATGCTCGACGGTTACACCCACATGCGCACCCTCCTCACCACCCAACCCTGCGCCCCCACCACAGCGAATCTCATAATAGGAGAGTTGCAGGATGGCCTCACGCAGACTACGCAGACTGCGCAGACTTAATTTTTTCTCGCGACTACTTATTGAAGGCAGTACACATTTTGCCCCTGTATCCTCGGTTTTGAAACAAAATTGGCTCTTGTATCCTCATTTTTGAAACAAATGATTATCTTTGCGGCGGATAAATAAAGGATAAAGGCCTATGTTTGAACGACAAATCATGACGCCTCATCATGCTCGACACAGGTCTCACCAACTACCAAGCCGGCGTGCGACACGACCTTATCGCTGCCGACGACATCCAGGACGTGTGGCGAGGGCACATTGCCGAACAAGTGGTGGCTCAAGAACTCCTCACGCTCAACGACAAGGTGAGTCAGCGCCGTAAATTCTGGATAAAAGAATCCTCCTCGGCCAAGGTCGATTTCGTCATCACCCTGGACTCGCGGTTGATACCCATCGAAGTGAAAAATGGGCGAAATTCCCACCTTCGTTCGCTACATTCCTTCATCGACCAGTCACCCATCGACATTGGCGTCCGCGTCTGGTCGGGCCCATATTCGGTCGACGATGTAACCACCACCCATGGTAAGAAATCCTTTAAACTCATCAACCTCCCCTTCTACCTAGTAGGCAGCCTCCCCGCAGTCCTAAAATCCGAGTTTTAGTAGAAGGCATCACCGACTTAAAATATTAGTCTGCGCAGTCTGCGTAGTCTGCGTGAGGCCCTCCTGCAACAGGAACTCAACGTTCAACTTGGTAATTTCACGAGATTGGTGTAACTTTGCGGGAGTTTTTGGAAACGATGAAATTTACGATATTTACATCGCCCCTGGTGTGGGGGCTGCTGCTGGCGGCGCTGGTGCTGTCGCTCATCTATTGTGGGTGGCAGTGGTGGCGGGCGTGCCGGCTGCGTCGCTTTGTGAATGATGACGAGGCGCGGCGCGACTACGTAGAGACGTTGCCGCCGGTGTCGGTCGTTGTCGACGCCTGTAAGGAAACCGACGAGTTGCTCAACTACCTGCCCGTTGTGCTGCAGCAGGCTTACCCCACCATGGAGGTGATTGTGGTCACCGATGGCGCCGCCGAGACCACCAGCGGGGCGTTGAGCGAACTCAAGGCACAATACCCCTTCTTGCACTTCACCTTTGTTCCCACCGATGCACGTTCGCTCTCGCGCAAGAAATTGGCGCTGATGGTGGGCATCAAGGCAGCGCGTTACGACATCGTGCTGCTCACCAACGCTAATGCGTGCCCCCGCAGCGACCAGTGGCTGGCCACGATGATGCGCAACTTCACCCCTGGCACCGACGTGGTGCTGGGCTACTCGCACTACCTCTATAGCCGCGACCATGGCGTGGGGCGGCGTTATCGCACTTTCGACACCGTCAGCACCGGTGTGCAGTGGCTCGTGAGTGCCATCCAGGGTCATCCCTATCGCGGGACCAACGACAACTTGGCCTATCGCAAGCAACTTTTCTTTGACCACCACGGTTTTGCGCAGTCGCTCGACCTGCAATGGGGCGACGATGACGTGTTCTTGAGCGAAATCATGGGAGACGGCGCGGGCGTGCGCGTTGAGTTGGACCCCGATGCGCAAGTCGAGACCTACTACGACAATCCCCCGCGGGCGCACCGCCTGCTCAAGATGCGCCGCGACTTCACCTCGCGCATGGTGCGACAAGCACCGCGGTTGATGCAAGCCACCATGTCGGTGGTCAACCTGTTGCGCGTGCTGGCCACGGCGGCTGCTGTAGCGCTCGACTGGCGCAACCTGGTCGTGTGGGCGGTGGCAGCGGTGATTGCCATTGGCTCGTGGGTCTGGATGACGCTCGCGTTCCGCCGTCAGTGCCGCGTACTCACGACACCCCCGCTGCGCCTCAGTGTGCCCATGTTCACTCTGTGGCGCCCCATCGTCAATGCCTTCTACCGCGTGCGCGAGCGTCGTGCCTCGCACAGCAACTACACCACCTATATATAATATAAGGTATATCCACCCATCGCAATTTCCATGATTAAGACCCTCACATCGTGGCGTGCCGTGCTGGTGCTGTGCATCGTGCTCTATCATGCAGGAGTGCAGTGCATGCAAGCGCCCACCATGATGGGCGTGAGCTTCTTTTTCATGTCGAGCGGTATGCTGCTGGC
>Ga0181612_164736_pt1 | contig 11707 bp, 7 predicted proteins | sample HoacroProtozoa21_FD_119630 | JGI IMG/M metagenome (GOLD analysis project Ga0181612, IMG submission 119630) | Hoatzin crop microbial communities from Cojedes, Venezuel. Combined Assembly of Gp0051906, Gp0051904, Gp0051908 | reverse complement strand
GCACTTCAGGATGTGGTTTAAGTAGGCATGGTGGTGTTGGGCAGATGGTTGGACTTGATGACCTTAGAGGTCTTTTCCAACCTATGATTCTATAATTCTTTTTAAGCTGATGGAAAGGCAGAAGGATTTTCAAAGACACAGAAAAGCTATCTCTGACCTTATGTTGTGTGACTACCATATTATATCCGTTCCATATAGCAGAGCCACTGGAAGGAGATGAAAAGCTACGGAATGTATCTGGATGGTGATGAGGGGGTAGTCAGTTCACTAGTTGCTGCCTGAATGCTCTAGGCTTTCTTGTTGTTTGGGGGATTCTTGTGCTGATTCTGCCAGCACACTGGGAGTGATGTTGTTCAGTCTTAAGAGTGGTTTGTGCTCTGGGTTGACCGGAAGAACTGATCTACGCACCAGGGCAGTAAGCTGCAGAGGAAGGCAGTGGCCCACCAAAATCTGCATTTGAGCACTTTTCTAATACAGATAATAACTGAGAGGCAGGGCTCTCTCTTCCTGCAGGATGACTTTATCTGACTCACAACATGGACCCTTTTGATTTTGCTGGAGATCTGGGGTGGAGATCGGACTTCACTGATGAGCTGCATAGTGACTGCAATATTAATAGGTGATAGTTGTTTGGTCTCTGACTGTATGAGTGGGCCATAGCTTCATTCGCAAGGTCAGACGGAAGGCTTACAGAAGCAAATACAGCCTTTCTCTGCTGTTTGTTAGTGTCCTGTTGTTGTTCAACAAGCCGAAAAGTTATGATTTGCAAGCAGGTAGGGAACTGAGATCACCAAGGAGGTGAGACTGTTGGTCGGTGGCATCACTGTAGTGACAGTACTCCAGCATGCCAAGCAGGGTCATGTGTCCAGCATACCGAATACCACGCGAATATATAAAAATGGTCAAAGCCTTGTCTTGATAGGCACGTTGCTTCCTGGGGCTGGGGGATTCAACCCTGTGTTTCTCTGACAGTGGCAGGCGTGCTCGGCAGGCTGTGGGGTTTGGAGGGAGCCTGGATGAGCAGTGGGCAGGCGGCCTTGGGTGCTGCCGTTTTCGAGCATGGCCGCAAAGGTATAATACGGCTTCAATAGCAGGACTAGGTCCTGTCCCTGTGAAAAGCTGCATGGGAACACAGTGTGGTCCTGGACCAGGGCTGCGGTGTGACCTGTTCAGTTGTGCTGGGGAGTAAATAGTAATGGCCGGGGCACACGCTGCCTGGAACAAATCTCCCTGTTTTGTACAGCAAGGACAGGGCCAGGAGAGAACGATGTGACCTGTGAGCGCAAAAGTCTCCTGTAACTGCTTTTGGATATGAGCCTGGCATTTTGAGAATCCATAGGGGACTTAAACCTGTCATTTAGGATATATTTGCCTGTGGAAGACAACATGGCTTCAGATGGCTTGAAATGGTTGCAGAGAATTGGCTTGGTGTGACTCAGTGTTTTAGTCTGGGGAATAGGCAGGACCTTTGTTCTAGGGTCACGTGCTGTGGACCTCAGTGTGTCGGGAAAGAGTGACTTTTCTCCAAAAGAGCTTAAAATCCGAGTGAAAATGGTGGACTGACACAGGGGATGGTGGAAGGATTGTTCACTTTTTTGGCTGAGCACCAGGGCACTGGGAGACACTGGTCTTCTGTATGTCCACCCACAGAAACTGCTTTAGACGGATCCCAGGTCTCCTGAGTGTCATTCCAGTGCCACAGGAATATCCTGTTTTCAGCATGGCTGTGATGGTGGTAGTATCTCTGCTGGCAAAAAAACACCCAAACGTTTTCAGAAGGCCAGCCTTTTTGATATGATAGCTATCCCATTTATTCAGCTGAGTGTGCAGCATGGAAACATCCTTTTTTTGGCATATGGATGCAGACTAAAGTTAAAGGTTTGCACAAGTATTGCATTATAAATCTCTTCCCTCTCCTATCAGTTGCATCTGCTTGTTTTCTCAACATAGTGCGCTTTTTCCCCCTGGATTGTTGATGCCCTTTTGGTTTTGAAAGCCGAGAAGATTTTCATACTTACCAGCGTGATTCAGGAACTGTTAACTCTTCAGGATGTAGATCAGTCCTGTTTAGTTGTTGCTTGAGATTGGACAGTGCACACTGGGTATTATAAAAGAACAGAAATAAGAAATGAAGTGTAAGTCTGTTGTTCACTGTGCATTTACAATAAAATTGTTTCCTCCATCTAGCCCCAAGGCAAACAAAAAATTCTTCCAGTAGAAGACTTTGTTTTTTCCTGGTGTTTATCACCTCTGTGAAGTGTGCATCTATTTGACATGTACCTGTTTGTTGTTCAGCAAACCTAAATCCTGTAACTGACCTCATTTAAAGGAACTAGGCCGTCAGATCTGAAAGGGACTGGAGACAATTCAGAGGGTTTTTATGCATTTCTTTCATTAATAGGGTGGTTGCTTGTGGGTTAGAAAACATTATCAACAAGCAAACCATCACCAGAAGTAAAACATGCCTGTGAAAGAGGACTCTGGGAACTTATCACGGATACATTGTTTGCCCCAAAACACTGCAAAATGTTTCTCTGAGGAGTTGGTAAAGAGATACTGCCAGAGCTAAGGGAGAATGTGATCCTGATCCTGAACAGCACTGAAAACGTGTCTGGCAGATATATCTAGGGACTTTGGGGCATAGGTCTTTTGCCCTTCACATACATTTGCCAGACTTGTCTCTGGTCACAAGCCTCATTCTGTCTCTGTGGCTCAGTTCCCAGAAGACTGAAGATTAGGCAATGCGTGTACCCTTGGTTGGAGGAAATGGCTGCTGTGGAGGACAGGATCGCTGCTGCTCTGTGCATTTTTGTGGAGAAGTGGAGAGAGACCTTTCTCCCCCAGGACTTCTCCCTGGTGTACTCAGCAGGGAAATAAGCCTTTCCTGGAAAGGAATTGCGTGTGGGTTGGGGCTGCACGACCTGTACTGAAGAAGGCCCCCTTACCTCTGTCTCAAAATGTTGTGAATGGTTAGTTTTGTCTAGGTAATAACCAGTTTTGGGCTATCAGTCTTACACAAAGGGAGACTTACATGCTTTCCCCGCTTTTCCAGGTCATTGTGTCTGGTTACCGAATGCGGCTGCGAGATCTCTGCAATAGCTCGACACTATCTGAATTTCTGACAATCCAAAACCAGACAGTGGCCGTGGACTTTGAAGCTTACATTTGCACCTTGCCAAAGGAAAAACTCCGTGCAGCTGAACAAACCTTCCGTGCTAACCTGAATCCTTTGAAGCCCCTTCAGGTGAGTCCACTGGTCCCACCTGTGAGAGGCTATCATTAGCACAGTGACATTTTCTCAGGGTTTCAGTCTAGGAACTCAGCACTGCAGTTCCGGAGTGAACTGTTCATTGGCAGTAAGAAAGAAGAAGGATGGTCTTTATCACTGGAGCATGAACAACAATGCTTCTTCCTGTCATTCTTACCCTTCCTGTTGCAGCGTGGTACTTGCAGACCGTAAATGTGTGTGGTCTGCCGTTCAGTTTGTCAAGAGGAAAATGTTTATGCTTTGTAGTAACAAACAGGCTCTTGGTTGTCCCTGCGTTTTGGTCAGAGGTTGTGTCTTAGCTGGAATGACCCCAGATGTCAGACTAGCCTGTGCTGAGTGCTAAAATCATCACTGTCATCCCTTACTGTGGAGCCACTGAGTGCAGATGTTTCTAGCCAGTGGCAAGCCACAGCCTTTGAGGATGTTTAATTCGTACAAAGAAGGGTCAAGTTTTAAAGCCCTGTTTCAAAGACTGACCAGCTGAACGGGTTTTGGAGCAAAAATTCACTGAGCTTCAGGAAAATTATTTAGGAGGTGATTTGAGACTGGAACAGACTTGGCTGTTTATCTAGGAAACCCTAGTGATGCTTTGTTGTAGGTCCACAATGTCTGGTGAAATACAAAAGTTTGAAGAAGTTATCACTGGAAATATCAGCAGAGAGAAGAAGGGATCATAGAACCCGCTCTGTTACCCACTAAAACAAACCCACTGTTGTCTGCTGTGGAAGAAATAAACACCTTGGCTGTGAGAGTTTCCAGGTTTGATCAGCCTTTCAGACCCGTTGTGTACCACTTGCTTTGTCCCCAGTCAAAGAGGATCATTATCAAGTACTGGAATATTACTCTTCTGTGTAGTACATATTGGTCAGTTACTACTCTCCATAGCTCATCTTCTGTTTTCCACATGCCCTCCATCTGCAATTTTTCTTTCCTGCTGGAAGAGCAAGATAGTCATAAGCATTAATCGGTAACAGCACTAAAATTGTCCCCATAACAAAGATACGCTGTTTGAAATGGCATGGTTATAAGCAATTTCTGGTGTTCAGTTAGATGTATATGCGTGCATTTACTTTAAATCATTCGCAGGTGCTAGAATTTTGGAGACCAAAGGGGATGAAAATAGCCAGCTGCAGGTACGACGTGTGTCTGTGTTGTTACACCTATATTGTTTGTTGGTGAAAGAAAGCAGTCATAAGCCCCTCTGTGCCACTTCGCAGTAGCAAAGTAGATTCAGAAATCATGTGCAATTTTGGGGGACTTCTGAGAAGCTGGCTTGCGATCTTGGCTTCAGAGGAAAAAAAGCTCGAGTCCAGAAGCCAGCAGTTTTAAACCTGCAGTGTATTATACACTGTCTTGTAAAGGTCTACAGTTTTTCTCAGAAATGTCGCAGGCTACCCTCTCGCTTCTAGTTAAGCTGCTGTAATACATCAGTGAGTGAAATAAAAACCAACTGGCTTCAGTGTGGCCAGGCAAAACGAATAAATTAACTCCAGGATCACAACCAACACGTTTGTAACTTGGTGTCTTTAAAGGCTGAAAAGTGCCTTGACCTGGAGTAGCATCTTTGAACAAAGAAGGAACTTTCTGTTCATGAACAAAGGAGGCTTTTGACATAGCTTATCATTAAAGGGACTGCGGGTCATATCTTGGACATGCACACTGAAGCTAGTATGCACCATATCTACTACAGAGCCTGTAAACCAATGCCAGCAGTTTGCCCAGAGACATATTTTTAATTTTTTTTCTTAATCCCCTTGATGTACTTCACAGCATGGCATTTCAGTAAGTAAAAGTAAGGACCAGGTCAAATGGAGGTACAACAGCAATTCAGAGGCAGGTGTTTGACTCATGTAATGGGACCTGGGCTCCGCTGGTTGCAGCATTCTGTGATTTATGGAGAGGCAGCATCTTAATACGGTTAGGTCAATACAGTTGGGTGAAAAGGACTTGCAGCTACGTGCAAGAACTATGTAAATTCAACACCAAGAGCTCGATTAGTAAGACAAGAGTTTTTGCCACTCAGATATCTGAGCAGTAGGTTGCCTATAGCTTCTCACACTATCTTAATGCAGAGGACTCAGGTCAGCATCCACCTGGTTGTTCCTGACCCTGTGTGTTCCTGTTTTTTGTTCCCTCTGCAAGACAATGCAGTAAATTGCATCATGGAGTTGATCCAGATGAAAAGTAATTGGCCTGATTGTGTGCTTACACATACATTTGGGCTGAAACATGAAGGGGAGGGTGCAAGATTGAGAAGCCAGGGGTCGGGGGGGGCGGGGTGTGGACTGAGACTCTGACGTCAACACCTGCTTCTGCTGGCTCAAAGTGTGTGTGCGTTTGCAGCCTGAGGGAAGCTTAGGTGTGTTCTGGATAACTCACAACAAAACAGTAATTATTAGCAAATTATGGACAGAGCATAGTTTTAAAAAGGAAATTAAAGTGTGTGCATGGTGAAATGCGTGAGGTCTAAATGTCACAGCACTGTTATGGAAGTTTTTTTAAAAAGAAAGGCAAAAACCAAACACTTTTCTTTACATACCTGCTCATTTGCTCTATGCGGAACAGCTTGAGCATTACCCAAAGTGCAGTAGTACAGTTAAGACAAAGAAGGACCTCTGGTTAAAATTTTCCACTAGCGTTTCTAGCTGCACGCCTGGTCCTTTGTAAGACCTCAATTTAGCCTGCTCTGTAGGATGAGGAAACAGAGCCAAGCACATAGAGGCATGATGGGGAGGTTAAGGTTTGTCTCCTTGTTCCTTCTTATGTAAGAACCTATATAGGGGCTGGCTGTTTAGAACAAAACCCAGCAGAGTTTCTGGGAGTGATCACAGGGCACTGAGACAGAGGATCAGCTTTCGTTCTTCGTTGAATCATAGAATCATAGGTTGGAAGAGACCTCTGAGATCATCAAGTCCGACCTTCTTGACAGAGTATTCACTCCGCTAGAAGCAAGAAGTGTTTCAAAAAGTCAAATTCCCTTTTCCAGGACCCACGTCTTTATCTTCACCCACTCTCTGAAGCCTTTTGGCCAACGGTAAGTAGTACAGTGCACAGGACATCTTGTACAAGCCACTTGTGGACACACCTTCTCTTCTTGAGGTTTGCCTTGCGCTGGGTGTGGTCAGTGCAACTGTGAGGCAGGAGAAGCTGGTTTGAGAGCAACAGTGAAGCAGTACCTCTAATTGCATGCACACAGATTTCCTGTTCGGCTTTCTCCCGGTGCTAGGCCAGCAGTTGTCCCATGGAAGGACTGCACAGTTTGGGAAAGGTTACAGGCACCCCTGGTTAGCAAGAGCAATGGCAGTAAGTCAGAGGTGTCCCAGTGGACTGGTGGTGTTGTGGGTGGAGACTAACACATATCATAAAAATACCTGTCTGTGGGACAGCTTTCCTTCTGCAAATCTCCCCAGTTTCGAAAATGGTTTGGGGGAAAGGTTAAATGACAGAGACCATTCAGATTGGTCCTGTGAGATTTCATCTCTGCAGCGCTGCCGAGGAAGGCCTTTGTCATGCTCACTTCCAGTGGTGTGGGTTTGTAATAAGCCATAAATATGTTGTGGCTCGTGTACTATAGTGGGGCTTGAAGGAGTGGGTGAGCAAGTGAAAGTCCAGTTGTTTTTTCTCCCTTCATAATACAGGTGGTGTTTTGTCATATGATTAGCATGAACTAAGCATTGAATAATAAATGCATTCCAGTTGAAAAATGGCTTTAGAAAACATCGCTTAATGTAAATACATGCTGCAGCTGAACTTGTGGCTTTCCTTGCTGTTTTGAGTGTTCAGTCAAGCACGATGATACCATGCTTTTAAGCAGCTGTACTTTGGGACTTCCACTCCCAGGAAGCAAAAGCAGAAGCTTAAAGCACATGATTTTTCTGCAAAGTTCAGTGTAAAGTTACTGCTGAGATCAGTATAGAGTTGTAATAACTATTTCAAAGCAAACATGGCCAAGTGGTCTTATTAAGCAGAAACAGTCAGCTGTATGATGCCAACAGTGGCTGAATTTTGTTGTGACCTCCCAACAATTCAAACACATGCATTCTCCTGCACGTTAAAGAAACAGAGTTGTCCATCCTTCTTGCAGGAGCTGACAGGTGGACTTACTCAAGGCTTAGCCTGGCTGTGCGATCAACTCTAGTCATCTCAAGTGTTTGTCTCTGTTTCGAGTCTTGCAGCATGTGCGTACAAGCACACAGAGTCCGCTCACTGCAGTCTGTACCTGAAGACTATTATGGTGTTGGTTGCCCCAGAAGACAAGTCCAGAGGAAGGCATGACTTCCCAGCCACTAACACAGTAGTTGTACGGGGCAGTTCTGCTCAAAACCAGCTAGAACGTTGCCTTTCCACAGTGTGCCTAGAAAGAGCATGCGATGTTCTTGCTGCGTTTCACCAGAAAATGAGTCATTGCCCCGCTCAAAGGATGTAGTGCAGACACCTACTAAAGACAGTTTCACAGTGGGACCAATCTTACTGGAGCTACCCTGAATCTAGAGGGCTCTTCTGAATATAATGAACTACTTTACTTAATGAGCCACTGCAAAGAGTTATTTTCCAGGTAAAATCATGATGTGCTCATCTGTACAAAGAAGACTGGCCACTTGTGACTGATTGTTGTCATTGTCTCTGGAGACAGGCCTTGTGAAAAACTCCCCGAGTGGGCTTTGGGGTGCAAAGGGTGATGGTAAAGAAAGCAAAATTCCCTCCGTAGCAAAGTTATCATTGCAAGTTCTGGTGAGAAATGAACTTGGACTGCTGGGAATTTGTTCACAAAGAAAGGTCAGGGTAGTGGGGTGTGAAAGGATAGGTGGGTTTTCTTCATATTTCAGGGCAAGATTTGCAAGCTCCTTGAATCACCGAAGACTTGCATGCTGGGTGAGACCAAAGTCCTTTTCAGCTTAGTGTCCCCTTAGTGCTAGTCGAGCAGCAGCCCATAATAGGGGCACAAGAAAGAATGCAAGTGTGGGGCAAGTATATAGTAGTAGTTGCTCAGTGTAATGTCCTGTTCTTCAGTAGCTTGCGACTTGGATGTTCTCAGCTACTGCTGGGATCTTGGTATTGAATAGCACTGGGTAAGGTTTTTTTTTTCCTTTAATGATTTCTTCTAAGCCTTTCTCAAACCCACATTAAGTTTCTGTAACTTCAGCATTGCATAGTATCTACAGAATTTCTCTATTTTGTCTTAAGTTGTGTGTGCAGTAGCTCCTTTGGTTTATATTAAACTGGTCTTTTCACTGGAAGCCCTCTAGTGCTGTATGATGAGGTGCAGTGAGTAATCATCCCCTGTTCCCATTCTCCATCCCACTTGTAATTCTACAGACCTCTGTGATAACCTCTGTTTGTCATTACAGGTCCCATTGGAAGAACTGTGGTTTATTCTTCTTCCTTCAAAAGCCATTCTTACCTTGAGTCATACTTGTGGCTTTTTTCTATACTTGTGTTCCTTCAGAGATGGAGGACCCAAAATTGAACATAGTGCTAGAGAACTGGGATTGCAGCATGGATTTATATTGATATTGATCTGTCTTATCACTGTAATTCTAAAATCTTTCTGAGTGGCAGTAGCTAGTTCAGAGCCATCAAAGGATATCTTAAGGTAGAACTGTCTTCTCCCTATGTACTGTACTTGGCAGCACTGAATTTCATCTGGCACTTTGTAACGGTGTGTCAGCATGAGGCCTTTCACTAATCCTTTGTAAGTGACTTTTGACTTTTCACTCTTCTGAACCGATTAGTATCATCAGAAAACTTTTCCTCATCCACCCTGCCCCTGAATCACCTCTGAATACAGTGAGCAGCCAGAGCTGCATAGGGCTTGATGAGGTATATGGAGCTGAACAAATGTGTCTGCTGTTATGCATGAACCTAGGACTTTCTTCCTCATCTTGTTGCCAAAGTGCTAGTACAGCTATGTAGCTTTGATATTTTGCTGACTGTATTTCTTTAAATATGTCTTGCAGGCCCTAGCCTGTGGTGAGTTTGAATTGCCTTTGTTTCAGTCCTAATGATGTGTTCTGATCTATCTGAACCTTAAGGACTGTGTTTAGTAGAAATCTGCAGAGGTTGTAGAGACCCTCCCTGAATTTGCAGCTGGCTTTGGAGCAGGCACTGGCTGTGCATCAGAAAAGTTAGCTGGGTCTTAAATACCCCAGCAGAGCAGTGGAACAGTGCCCATTTGCACCGGCTGGCACTGGCCAGGTCTTATCACCCTCTAGCAAATCAGCTAGAACAAGCGAAAGCCTTCAGACTTTTCTTGCAGAAGTTACCGCAGGAAAGATGAGAAAATGAAAAGCTTAAACCCAATGCTAAAATCAAGTCTGCTCCTCTGCGTGTCACAATGCTGTAACTTAAGCATGCTTTCAAATGCTGCAATGTGTAGCCGCTAATGTGAAATCTTAGGAAATTATTTTAATCTTCACTCCCTTGAAAGAAGGATTGTGTCCAGCTGTTGCCCATGCAAGATGATCCAGATATGTGGACAGATGGCAAAAAGAACCCCACAAACCAAAACCCAAGGCCACCAGTTGGATGCAGAGCAACTGGAAACAAGGAGTTGTCTTCAGTGTGACTCCCTGCAAGAGCAAATAGTTTCCTGAAAGCTTTGCCTTTCGCTTCTGGAAACCTGTCAGTCATCCTCTTGCAATGATGGTGGGTGTCAGCTGTTTCATGGAAGCTGGTTGTTTTAGAATACACCCTTGGTTTAGATGAAAACATCAAGGCCTGATAGGAGGACTGGAGTAATGAAGTTGATATACACTGCAGCAGGAATTCTTCGTTGATGTACACTGCAGCAGGAGTTCTTCATATCTGAGCTGGTATCTGTGGAGTACCACGGAAAGCTTGCCTCTACCAACTGGTCTTTTCCTTCTTTGGTTAGACTTTGCATCCCCTTCTTAGTGCTGGCCTGGATGATTCCAGGTCTGTCCACATGCTGTCCTGTAGGTTGTGCCTGTTTTGTGACCTGGAATGCAGCCCATCCTTTGCACTGTAAGTGTGCGTGTGTGGATTTAGCATTTTATTGAGATGGTTCTGGTTATGGCATCTGCATACCTGACCTGTGAGGAAGGAAAGGGGTGTCCCCATTGCATTGTAGGGCACTGAAGCCCAGGGTATTTTAAACTCCAGGTTGCACAGAAAGCCAGCTCTGTCTTCTCCGTCAAGCACTTTGCCTGTAAACAGTCCTTACTACTTTTCTTTACAAGAATGTTTACTAGGGTTTAATTTCTTTATTTGTGCCTTGCAGTGACTTGTAGTTTCTCTTTCTCTCTTCCTGCAGAGACAAATTTCGTTCAATTCCTCCTTGCGGGATCTGTCAGAAACTGTGGAAGTTTTGCAAGAGAGCCTTGGGATGCTTGTTAAAGAGGTAAGGACCGTCTTCCTGTCTGGAGAACACATCACCGTGATTGCTGTCTTAGACTGCAGTCCAGTACAAGTACAAGTCTCCTCAGAGCAATTCAGAGTCAAATCCCTGCCATGTTTCGAAGCTTCCCACCATCCTACAGCAGTTCTCCCTGCATCGGTAGAGGTAGCACGCACTTTACAAGGCTTTGGCACTTCAAGTTACAAACACTGTAGGAGTTTGTCAGGTGTGTGGCGAAGGATTGGGTTCTCATGGGAGGAGCTGGAATTAAGACGTTTTCCGTGGGGTTTGCCTTCTCAGCAGTGGCACAACTGTTGGGCTTCCAGTGCATCTGCTGCTTAGCAGTGCCTTGCAAAACTGCATGTGGAGGTTTGCCTCCTTTCTGTCTTTTTCATGTAGTTGCCAACCATGTCAGAGTGGTTATTTGGTTGTATCTACTGGTGTCTGGGTGCAGTGAGGGTATGGCATGTGGAAGAGATGATGTGGCTGGTCTAATCTAATTTAGTAGCTGTAGACCACTGTCTGCTGTTTGTCTAACTCGCTTTTTGGGGCAGAGATTGTTTTCCAGTCTTTGTGGGGCACCCCGTGCAATAACATCACAACACTGGCTGAGAAAGGCTCTGGCAAAAAAACAGCAATTTGCAGTGGCAAAGTGACATTATAGAGACTGCAAATATTTGTTTTTGCAGGTGAAACGATGGCGTAAGGAAAAAGCCTTACATGCCTAGCACAAGTTAGAGGTGCAAAACTGGGGGTGGGATGGGTAGTTTTGAGCCAGAAAGTTACCTTCGTTGCTTTTTGTGGCTCTGACTTTGAAGTTCTGCTACTAGGCAAAAACATGCTCTCCCTGCAGCAGAAATCACAACCATCTAACCTAAACAATGCCTCCTCCTCCCCTTCGTGAGTCCTCTGCCTTGCGTCGGAGCCAGCGAGCGGAGCGCGGTGAACGGCAGTAACCTCGGCGCGCACGCACGCGAGCGGGTCACCGGGGGTTATCGCGGCCCGCTCCCACCCGCGCCATGCCCGTCGGCTGCTCGGGCGGCGGTGCAAGGTGTGTCTATAGCCAGGCATCGCTGCTGCTG
>Ga0181612_123998_pt1 | contig 11707 bp, 6 predicted proteins | sample HoacroProtozoa21_FD_119630 | JGI IMG/M metagenome (GOLD analysis project Ga0181612, IMG submission 119630) | Hoatzin crop microbial communities from Cojedes, Venezuel. Combined Assembly of Gp0051906, Gp0051904, Gp0051908 | reverse complement strand
GGTCCTCCTGGAAGCTATGCTAAGGCACATGGAGGAGAAGGAGGTGATTTGAGACAGCCAGCATGGCTTCACCAAGGGCGAATCCTGCCTGAGCAACCTAGTGGCCTTCTATGATGGAGTGGCTATATCAGTGGACAAGGGAAGAGCAAAGCAAGTGATCTGTCTGGACTTCTGTAAAGCCTTTGACATGGTCCCCCACAACAACCTGCTCTCTAAATTGGAGAGATATGGATATGATGGGTGGACTGGTCAGTGGATAAGGCATTGCTTGTAATGTCGGCTCCAGAGGGCCTCTGTCTACATACTGAAAAATCTTCATCAAACGGCACTCTTGGGCAGAGGACCTGGGCTATTCTGAAGCCATGGGATTTGGAGAACTGGTCTTATGGAGACCCTAACAATAGGATAAATATCAAAGACCTTTTCTTTCTTGCTTTCTAAATTTAAAAGTTATGCTACAGTCTGTCTATATTCTGTAAGCTTATGTAGTTAATGACTGGAAGGTTCTTTCTTTCAGAGTGATATTTGCATGTTCTAACATGACTTCCAGAGCAATGCTTTGGGCTTTAACATAAAAGATCACGGGGTAGATTCAGGGTGGGAACAATATTCTGTATAACTTAAAAATTATTATTGTCACACAAAGGGATGAGTGTAGGTGTGATAGACTATATGTTTTTTCTTCATGCTTATTTGCAGTGACCTATAAAACAGCTGATGTATGGGAATCCCTACTAAATCACATCATTAACATATTTATACCTTAACAGGAATATTCTGCTATATATAAAATACGATAGAGGGGATTATTGTGTATAAATAGCAAACATCAACTCTTCATTACCACACAAGCATGGTGTAAACAGCTCATACCCCACACAACATCACGACTCAAAAAAGTGTTCATATATGGGAAGAAGAAGGTGAAATAATTAGGTTAGTTATTCATTATAGTGTGAAATTAGACCCCAAAACTGCAAGCTTGCAATCAATTGCATGAGTAACTTCACTCCTAAGAATTGTCCCAAGGAAATCAGTGAAATCACTGTACATATTTCTAGCCACGAGGTATGCAAGCATTTCCAGGCTCAAAGCTGTATTAGTTAAATTGTTGAAATGCAATATAGGTCACAAGAAGTGGGAGCATTTCTGCCAGCATTGGCATCATGGGGACGCCCCCATGCACTGAATGATTATATTACTTTCGGGATCTGCTGTCTTCCTCCAACAAGAGGCCAGACTTTACTGAAGTTGTAGAATGTAGAGAAGATTTTGAGTAGCTCAAGGAAGATTGTTATCTGTTCTTCTTATTTTCATTTGGAAAAAATGTTTGATCTACATTTACTTTGTTTTCCGCTTTTTACACTTTCTCCTTTTCCCCCTGTGGTCACTTCCTGAATAATGTCTTCAGGTTCCCCTAATTAGCCTGCTGCAATTTATAGCCTTTCAAATTGCTCTGTATCAGTACTCCCAGCTCTTCAAATGGATTTTGTCTCAGCCTGAACAAGAGTGGCTGTGGCACTCTGTTACTGCATGCAGCTGTGAAAATACAGCCTACTTTTGTGGTTCGTAGTCTCCTTGGAAGCAATGCATTCCTTGCTCTATTTGGTCAGCTTGCCTTAAAGACTGTCACAGAACAAAATTTTGGGTACACAGCACAACTCCTTTGCTTTTCAGTTGTCAGATTACAGTCCTTATACTGTCAACAGCTTTATTGCTGTAGATACTCATTCCTTCAAACGCAGACATCTCCAGCTTAATGAACTCTTTGAAGGTTTTCAGGATTACTTCAGTCCAAAGCCTCACTAAAAACGCCCCCTGTTGGACCAGTTCTTCCACAAAACTTCCTTGCAGCTTCTTCCACCAGCACCAGATTCTAGAGACTCCCTCTGAGGTGCACAAACACTAGCAAAAGGTTTCATGGACATTATAGGAAGAAACTACTCTTCTCACAGATGTCACTGGTATCTGTCTCTTGCTGTTTTCAGTGTGATCACCGTGCTCAGAAGGTACAGGTAGTACCTCTGTGGTCAGAAGACCTTCCTTTGATAATACGTGTGGTGCTTGCATGTGTGAGGCAGTGCCCTTCCAATGAAACAGAGAAGATTTAACCTAGCCTGCCTTCTTGAGCATGAAATAATAATTTTCTTTTCAGGACACTAAGCAATATGGCATCTGTTAAAAACCTTTTATGCATGGTACTTGGCAACATAATGTGTTGTAGTTTTAGATTGCTTGGTGTGGCAATTTCATTTGCAGCCTTTCCTATAAATTGGCATGATCAGGGTCACACTGGGAAGGACTACATCATAACTGTGGAAGGATTGAATTTGTTTTTTCCACTAGCTATTGACTGAATTTATCTTTACACTCTCAAATTGAGAGTTAATAAATGAACACAAAAGGTTTGTGAATCACCTTTGTTAGAAGTATGTATGCAGAAAATCTTATGAACTTTTCGTTAGAATGAAAAATAAAGAGGCAGAGTTGCATCATGCAGTGAGCATATATTGCCAAGGCAACAAAACCAGGTGAGCAAAAGAAATTAACACATTTAATGAGTTTGGCAAATGGCAAAATACTCATTCATTTTAGTATTTTAATTGATATGGGCTCTTGATTGACATGCTTTGATGGAAATGTTCCATTTTCTGTACATTAATTTGTAAATTTATAAGTAAATACATGCTGAAGATCTATTTCTTTTTATTTGAGTTCAAGGTCTCATCTGAAACTCTTGAAAGACATGTACTAAGTCAATTACAACCGAAAACATAACTTCCAGTATGAATTGTCTTAGCCGAAGGTGCTCAAACACTGACCATGTCGAAGAAAGTTCAGATAAAATAATGCAGGTCTGTTAAGCCACAAACAACGATGGATTGCTGAGTTTACGAATACTATGCTGTTTTTTGCAAACTACCCTGAAGGTTGTTTTTAGAATACAAGGGGAAATATTGTTCAGTTGAGAAAATGGTAAACATCTAAGATTCATATTAAAGTGTTGAAGTAAATATTGTTCTTCTTCAGGCCTCGGTGTTTTGCAGTTATTTTGCTATGAAAGAAGGTCCCCAAGTGTGATCAAGATGCTAGGAAATTATCACAGCACTTTCCGCCAGCTCACAATAAGCCACTAAATTAAATATGAAGTTTAAATGAAAAGGTCATAACTCCCAGCGTAATTTCAGATAAGAAATGAAAACAAGCTGTCCAATGACTGAAACCTCTAACACGACACTAGGCAAGCGGAGGCAAATCAAATAGAGAGATATTTAATTTTAGGGTGTAATAGAGACTCACAATCAGTGATAGTCTTCAAAAGATTACAGAAACTCCTACTCATGTATTAATATCAGCTCTGCTAGTTGATTTTACCTGTGCTACTTTGCCACTTTCATTCAGTAGACCTACTTATGCCCTTCTCTTCTTGTATGATCCTTTCTTATCTTAGATGCCCTTTTCCAACAGAAAATAGGAGATAGCTTCAAGATAAGCACCACAACTGACAAGAAATATGAGACAAGCTTCTATATGTATATATGGACACAAAATGTCCATGCAGCATAGGTTTCCCTCTCTTCCTCCATCCCCTTCATGTCTATTATCTTTTAGGTCTGCAGTGCTTCTCTTTGCTGGATTTACTTCTATATGCACACCAGTGCTTGACAAGAAAGATCCACTGAAGTTTAGAACTGTTCAATGTCCGATAGAAAATAAACCAGATTCATATTTAATTAAAATACAAGAATAAAATCTACTTATTTTGGCCTTTCCCTGTTTCACTTTATCTTTTTGAAGTACCTAAAATACTGCTTATTTACGCTTGAAATTGGTGATGTTGAACTACCAAAGCAAAGCTTTACCAAGGGCTGATTAACCTCATCTCCCATTTTGCACTCCAAACAGAAAAAGAACAAATTGGGATTACTTAAAAACAGGTATTAGGGAGTTCTGTGAACGAAATCACGAACCTGTGAAAAGTATAATATTTACTTCAAACTATACTGCTTCGAATAACAATCACACTTTTTTCACACTTTTCCTTTGACATTGTAGACATAAGACACAGATCACTGACAAAGGAAGAAGCTGTGTGCATAGCAGCCAGGTCACAAATATCACAGTTGGAGGAAAAGGAATAAAAAGGAGACAATGAACGTTCAGAATTTTTGTTTCCCATTCTATTTGTTCTGCTGGACAGGGTGCTTCACAGTTACAACTACTGGAGACCGAAAATAATTACAAATTCATATTTTACTTTCTGTCTCAGGCATCTGTGTCTACTATTAAAAGAAATTAAGATAAATGGGATTTCTCAGGTTTGCTAGACTGGAATAAGCATGCTCAAGTACAGATAACTGCAGAATATGCAGACAAATTAGATAAAGAAGTGGGTGGCTTGTAATATTTTTTCTTTTTATTTCTTGCTGTATCAACACAAACAAGATACAAGACATTGTCCCCGAGCCTATAGGTTTGTAAATTTGAGTGCTATCATTCGCAGCTTTCTACGAGACTTTTCAAGAGGGGAACACTAAATTGTCTGATGGCATTTCAGCACCACTACTGATCACTGAAGGAAAGGATATTAGGGCAAAGAGCAGGAGATTCCGTTTCTAAGGTGTGATTTACAAATCTACCAGCTGTGACATCTAGTCATCAACTTGCTTTGCACAGGTGATGCAAGTACAGTAAGAACAGCCGTCCCTCCAACCTCATGTTAGAACAGAGGGTTCTGTGAACAATACACCTCATTAGCCCACTACTGCTGAGCAATTTCCTTTCTGTTATCTTTTACTAACATATGGCTGACTTCTGAAACTTGCAGGACTTTTAGCCTTGCATAAGGCTTTCTGTAGTAGGATGTTGAAGGATTCCCTGTTTCCACCCATGAAATTATGGGGAGAGAGCATATACACCCAACCAGGCATGCATTCAACAAACAGTGAATCCACTCACCAAGACCTGCTGCTTGTTCACCATGCAGTCAGTCCGTGTGTAATTTCATCATAAGTCCATTGCCAAGAAACCACTGTCTAGCAGAAAAGTAAAAGTACATTTCAAATATTCCATGCTGGAAAGAAGTGAACAGCTTTAAATATAGCAAGACATCGATTTTGAATTGCCTTTACCCTGCACCTCAGTATCAACCTCATGCATCCCTGAAGTTCCACCAACAGCATCTTTCTTTCCACTCATAGAGAAGAAATTGAATGTGAAGGTTCACTATTAACTGTGTCCTGGTGGAGATGTGTAATTGAGATATTTGTGTATAATATGTATCTTAGCTGAAGAAATGTGTTACATGAATTGGTGTCTCCTTTAATCTTTATATATTTTTCTGACCTCAAACAGGTTTACTGAAAGGGCTCCCCATTCAACACAACACACAATGTTATCAGTCACTGTGAAAACTTACATTGCTACACACTCCATACAACAATAGTATAATACTTCAGTCTTTACAGTGTTGCACTGACTCACAGTAGACAGCATACCAAAAACATTCTTGACAGTATTTGTAAAGAATAAACCACAAAATTTTTAACAAATCAAACAAGTATTACGGTTGGGAGGTAACATGCAGATATATCACTGCCAGCTACTGGGCTTTCTAGTTGTATACAGTATTATGTATGCTTCTGTGGAGAAAAGAATTCTATTCATATTAAAAGAGCAACAAATTCTTTCTTACTAGTTACAAGTTAAAAAAAAAAGAACATCAAATGTATTTAAATAACTAAATTTCTAACAAACTTATAAGTCGTCATATCTCTCTTTCAGGGAATCTTTGTTCTTATTCTCTCTTCCACTTTTGGGCAGAAACATGTAAATGAAGAAAGAGTCTTCTGTAAGGCTCTGTTTCAGGTGTTTCTTTCCTTCTCCCCTTATTCTGCCTAACAGTCAAGCATATTCTATGTAACTGAATTCAACAATCAATGAGTCACAGAACTTTATCTCATCCAAAACAAAATCTTTACTCGGTTTTGTGTGGTCTCATCACTGTTAGACACTAAATGTGAACAAAGGAATGTGCTCAGTTTCTGCCTGTTTTCTGTGTTGTTCTCAGAAATAATGTCAGCACTGAGTTTTGCACCCAGTAGTCTCCCTGAGTTTCAACTCTCTTAGATCCTCCAAAAAAGTCTATCCCTCCCAAATTTTTGCACATTCTTCCTGCATAACATTGAGCACCCAATGATGCATGTGCTATTATCATTGCACATTAAATTTGATCACTTAGAATGTTCTTAATTATAAAGAACAAGGCCCTTTGACCTTGAAAAAAAATTGTGTGGGCATCCCCCCACTTCTAATCGTTCAATGTGGTTTTCCTAGCCCTTCACTAACAGCCCACCTTTCCTCATTTACACCCAATAACAGATTCCTCTTCTTAACTGCAAAATGTTCACAGACCTATCACCTCCCTAGATGCCTTTCTGATACTACCTGACCCCTGTGTCCGCTCAAGACTTGTCAGCTATAGAATCATTAAGATTGGAAAAGACCTCTAAGATCATGAAGTCCAGCTATGCTTGTCTGGATATTTTAGCTTTCCAGTTTTGGCCAGTGTAGGAGCTGTTTGTTCTTACAGTCAGAGCTCACACATGCTGGGGTATCTCTCTTGTCATTAGAATTCCATTCTTGTGTTAAGAAACATTCCCAATGGAAATTCCTACAAGCAATATTTGGGTTTGAGAAGTTGGACTCTGTTGAAAATGTTCTAGGGATCTTCAACATTGTATTTTCGTTTTTTCACCCTTTTTTGCACTCTGCCCCAATCATCAAGTCTCTTGCTTAAGGAGAAGCTATTTTTATTCCATGTTGATAAAGTGCTGCCAAGTGAGATTGTAGTCTCTAGCTTAAGTACCTACTCAAAAGCCATACAAGTCCCCAGACAGAATAATACCTACATACTGCAATGTAATTGATAGTACGTTTGCTGATATTTTCACTTGTGGATATGATCCATACTTAACAAGGACTATGAGGTTATTTTCTTTCTGTTGGAGGTCAAAGTCGCTTGAATACAAGACAAAAAAGAGTAAAAGTAGAAGAGGAAAAAGTACATAGAAAAGGAGCAAAATAAGAGATGTTCTTCAGGATGCAGCAAATGTGCAGTTTTTTTCTTGACCTTTGATTTCCAAGAAGAGGATTTCATGAAGTGAGGTGACTTTCTGTGAATAGATCAAATACCCTGGAGATATAGAGGCAAGAGAAAAAGGTTATAACATCCTTCCTTATAAATTATTGATTCAGCAGATGGCCAAGTAACGGACAAGAATTTTAGCTGAGAGAAAGAGGGAGAGGGTTTATTATGCAATAGATAAAAGGGGCCACTATTTAATTTGCTTGTATAGTGCATATGTTGATGGGGACATATCCGAACACAGTTTGTCTTTGAAGAGAGTTTGGTTTGTGAACTATGAAAGTTTATGCCTTCAGAAATTGCTGCATCCTGTGGCAAGTAGATATGCTTATTGCACAGCAGAATTTGTGTATATGAATAGCTCCTGGACTTCTGAAAGCATTAACAGCAAGACTAAGCTACTGTTTACAACATGGAGATCAGGGTGGTCAAAGACAAAATCAGAAGTGTGTACTGGCCAGATCATAACACAGCAAACTTGATCCTGCACATTCCTTAACCAAATGCATCATGATAAACACAATTGCTGCCTCCTTTTCCAGGGATTTTACTGTATATGTAGCAGCTGTCATTTATTGGCCATTACTTCCTTTCTTTTTATTTATTTTTTTTTTTATTAGAGGAAAACTTGCCATAATGATTAATTGCAAAGGAAGTAACCTGCATTATATTCGTCAATTTCATAGTTATTTTTCTCAGACACAGTACTGCAGTGTGTAAAACAGAGAGATGGTGTAAACTTTCTTTACAGAGTTGATATGGATATGAATTAAAAACATCCTTAATTTGTCACCACTAAAGGTCTGCAAAGTTTTAATGTTTCTGGAATTTGTATTGCCACCAATGGTCTCATGGAAAAGTCTCAGAATATATTTTTTACTGCTGCAAGTGATATGCAAGAATTTTTCTTCACCTTACTTGTGTATGAAATGTAAATACCACTGCATTTAAGTTAGTAAGGTTACATCAAAGTTTCCAATATGGAGTAAATGGATTTAATGGTTCATAGAACTAGTACCTATTTCTATACTTCAATAAATTACATTATTCCTTGAGCCTGGGATTCTCATTCAGTTTTCTTATCAAATCAGCTACATATTAAATATCCCAGATTTCAAAGCTTCTGGGTACTGGTATTTCCTATTCAATTACTGCTACTGGATAAATCAACCTCACTAAAAATCCGCAAAGCAACTAAATAGTTAAAGTGCAAATCTCTAGAAAAACAGGGTAGTGTTTACTTGTAACTTCTTTACCATTTCTCAAAAACTACAGAGTATGCACACTGCAAATTAAAAACAGTGACAGACTTGAATGTGTCCTTTTCTTATTTAAAGTCATTGTTTTAATAGGAAGGCTGATATAAAATAAAATCAGTCTGACCATACAGCAGATGGGAACATTTTCTTGATGCATTTCTGAATGTTTGTGAGATAAATGTTTTGTTCCACTTAGTTTTGTAAGCACTCGGCTGGTAATTACACCTCTAATATTTTAAATGAGTGTGACCTCATATAAATATGTTTGTAGCATCTTGCATAGATTGATGCTAATTGAAAGTCATTGGTATCTTATTAAATAGCATTTGTACTAAGATTAGGAAAGAGAAAGAGGCCCTCCCATTTACTGATCTGAATTTATTTTCACAACTGAATCTTAATTTTTCCCTCCTCCCCCATCTTTATTTCTCTTTCAAGAGGAATGCAGGATTTTGCTTCATAGTGAAGATCTAAAAGGCAGCAAGCTGAAGAAGGATGCTTGAAGGATGATTTAATTGTAAAGTGTTTCATTTAGAGTGTACTCATGTTTCCAGCTGTGAAGTTGCAAGATCCTCATATGCAAGTATTCACAGCAGTATCTAAAGTTTATACAGGGTTTCTACCTTCTGAGAAATTGCTAACTCTTCAAAAATTTGTTAGGCCAGAACTCACAAAATCATGATATTTGCTTTCATTGGACTTTCCATTAGTCTTTTATTTTTAAACCTTTTGAAGGACATTGTGCACACTTACAGCTTTTCTCTGCCATCAAGAAGTCTGTAGGGTTTTGCTTCTGTTTCAATGAAAATTGAGATTCTTTCATAATAACAAGAGCCCAGGAGCAGAGATCTGAGAAAAGCCATCAAACATGACAAACAGTTGTAAGAGATAAGGAAGTTATTTCAGTATAACAGTAACAGAGCAAACACAATTTTCCTGCACTGTGTAGTAAAGGCATGCAGAAGAACCTAGTGACAATTTAAACAAACACAGATTACTTTATATTTCTTTTTTTTTTCTATGAATATAAGTAATTTCAACAGCTTTCGTAACCAACACAGCTTAACATGATTGTACATTTGGATAAAATACCCACATCTAGCAGAATGATAAGAGTACCATTATGCTGCCAGGTCTGTGATTTTAATGCATATTTGAAGTTGAACAATTTTACACCTAGAACTAGTGTGTTGCATTTCTGAAGAGAAGTAACTGTCATCCCAATGCACATTGATGTTTTTTAGCATGAATATAATTTGATTTTGTTTCATAATTTTAAATGTGCTGTGTTTATCCACCACAGTCTTTCTGATGTAACTGCACCTAAGCAATGACAAAGTCTTAGCCTGCAAAGAGATGGCCGGAGGGGAGTAGTAGGAGAGGACATATGCTAGCCCTGTTCCACCACTCTTCCCGAGGCATCTCCTGAAAGCTTCTGCTAGAGATGGGACATTGAGACACAAGGTTCTTCATTCTGACACCTTTTGATATCTAAAAAAGGTCTCAGAGAAGAATGAACTGCATGTTTTCTCATTTAGACCCAAACCTCCAAACTCTTCTGCAAAACAAGAAGCCTTGCATGGAGACAGGTCCATAATCACTTTGCTGAGAAGAGTTAGGCCTCTTGCCACTTCCTGTAGTATATTTGGCAACAAAACTCAAGTTCAGCTTTGTCTCCAAATGTGTAGAACGGGAACATATTTCCCATGTAGCTCTAAGCACTGGTAATACAGACCAATGCACCGGTGTCAGGCTAGGAGAGAAGTGCTGGTACTTTGGACGCAGAACGAGCTCTCCCTAGAAGCCAGCTCTCCCTGGAGGCCAGCTTTGCCCTACGCTGTCTGGGCAGAGCTAAGCTTGGTCCTGACTCCACACCACAGTTCAAGATGATGCTAAAAGTCAGCCAGCAAAAAGCTTAAGTAAATAGATTTAAGGGCTCCTTCTAGAACAGCAAAGCAACACGGCGTGGTAGTCAGCGACACAGAAGGCTTTTCTCAAATAGAAGAATTCGCCGAACGACAGCGCGCCTACCTCAACGAGCGGCAAACACCCTCCAGCTGCATGCACCATACTCTTCTTAACGATATCTGTCCAGTTACTTTGACCTAGTGTTGAACCAAAGGGTCACAGGTGATTGTGCATCACTTGGAAGGGAATGAAATCTTTTTTATAGAAAAGCTCTCAACCACTGATTTTGAAATCCCTTGTAGAAAAAAAAATGAAAATGATTCCAGGTAAATAAAAATATTTGCAGTTTTCTTTAAATTGACATACATAATGTGATATTTCTACATGAACAACAATTTGGTTTTCAAATTAAAGCAGAAAAATTGCTTTGGTATGGAACATTGAACCAGAATACTGACTGCTTTTTTTTTGCTTCTGGCTGTTGTTGAAGTGAGTTCGTCAAGCACTAAGGTAGAAAAGCCCAATTTGTCTGCTGGGATAAGAGATTTCACCGGGTTTTTTTACCAGTTTTACATGTTTCATTCTTCTAGTTTTCACGTCATTCTAACTGGAACGTGGTGGATGAAATTTCATTGTGACCTATTCATGGAGAAAGCTGCAAAGCTCAGTTCACTATGATTCACAGCCACCTAGCTGATGGCTAGAATGTACAATTGCAGAACAACTTGATTTCATTTTTTACTCTAGAAGACAGTAATTTAAAATCTTGTTTTAGAAAAAGACATGTAACAAAAATGCATGGGCATGTCAATAAACAGTAATCTATTAAAAAAAAAAATCCATGCTGGTTAATAAGATTTTTTTACTATCTGGACAAGGGAATATATTTTCAACTAGTAATCATGCTATGTGAATTTTAGTCCTTTAGTGGCAAAATTTATATCCATTTCTGAATATTATTAACCTGTTGCAAAGTCAAGCTATCAGGCTCTAGAGAGCACCAGAATAAAACTTACCTGCACACCAGCTTCATTACATATGCAATGTAATCTCCTTTTCATTCAAACATATATTTTTTCCCTCTGTCTTAAGGTACTGGCTAAAACACATTCAGAGAAAATTACATCTGTATAGGGGAACATAACTGTTGTTTTCCCTCTTCACTCTTCTGTGATTCTGTGATTCTGTGATTCATGTGGACATTGAAAGTTGCAAGGCAATGCAATCAGAGCACCATTGTTTCTAAAATAGGCAGATGTTTCTGTATGAAAACACGCAAATTAGTGAAACTGCCTTCTTGTACATAGACAGTGGAATCCTGTTCTAGCAAATACCTTTTTTCTCCAGGAACCTGCAGAGGTAGAGATGATCAGAGCTTTAATTATGTGGCTTT
>Ga0181612_157685_pt1 | contig 11708 bp, 6 predicted proteins | sample HoacroProtozoa21_FD_119630 | JGI IMG/M metagenome (GOLD analysis project Ga0181612, IMG submission 119630) | Hoatzin crop microbial communities from Cojedes, Venezuel. Combined Assembly of Gp0051906, Gp0051904, Gp0051908 | reverse complement strand
TTTCTAATATATAATTGTCATAGAGCTGAATCCTATCTATGTGTAGAAGTTCAAGAGTTATTCCATGATTTTTTTTTCCCCTGCATGTTTTGTATTTGAACCCTGGAATTCATGCAGGTATTTACAGTTTGTGCTTAGATTTTTCAAAACCTGATGGGATCTTTATATGCAAAGTGAGATTAGAAATTATCATTAGATGTTATATTTGTAGCTGCATTTCCTTGTTTCTAGCACCAACGAAACAAGTGTGCAAACATGGAAAATTAAATTCTCCTGTGGTAGAATCTGCTTGTTCATTTTCTAACAGCTGCAATATAGGTATCAACAACTTTTTTCCTTCCTTTTTTTGCTAAAACAGTGCAAATAAGTGGGTACTTCGTGAAGAGCAATAGTTTTGCAGTGGAAGTTAGAGTTCAGTTGTCTTTTCTCAGCAGTGTCTGGAAGGAAAGCTATGGCCAGCTCATAACTGACTTGCTGCAGTAATTGATTCATATCCCTTGTCCATCACAGGACAGAGTGGAAAGTGTAGTTATTGAAAAATATTATTGGAGCAGTACATTTAAAGGTCAAGTCAGATCTGGCATTTGAGTGATCTTTTATTTCTCCAAGCCTGTAATGACAGGCTAATTTTCCCTGAACCTCATGTTAAATCTTAGCCCTTCACCATAAATGAAGTGTTGCTGGATAGTAGGCTTGAGGAGTACCAGGGGTCTGACACTGCCATAGAAAAGGAAGGTAAGGTGTGTCTGGTGAATCAGTAAGCAAAGACAAACCAGGATGGTACAAGTGCTCTTTGATGAGACTGAAAATATTGAGTAAAATATGAGGTGTGTGGGGAGACTAACTGTACAAATGGAAGAGTAGAAATGTCTTATTTACAAACAGTACAACACTTCTAGGTATTGTGTGTGTGTGTGTCCATGTTTAAACATGCACCACTCGCATATTGTTGACATAAAAATACATATGCAGAATATAAGGGAATCAGCTATTCAGAAGTTTAGAAGATGGCTGAATTACGGTTGCCTGTTGGGAAGCTTTCATGTAATCATGCAGTGAGGCAATGTCTTTCGACTTCTGACTTTCTGCTATTCCCCAGCTCCACAGTGCTGTGTTGGCAGAAGTCCCACCAAGCGTTTCAAAGCTTCTGAAAAACCTGTTCCTTGGCAATATGTTTAAGATTACAAAATTTCTTGCACTGGTGCTATCTGCATCTCTGCTGTTATCTGCATGCAGCAGTAGCCTGAGGAGAGAAGTGGTTTCGTTTGACTCTGGATGAAGAGAGGCCTCTCTGGGTGTGATATATTGGGTTATAATAGCTGCAGTACTAGACTTCATGGCAGGGCTGTCTGGGTGTGCTGTGTTGGGTTACGATAGCTGGGATATTAGACTTTTCTTCTGGCATTGAACTCTATCCAATAAATAAACATTTGTGTGCCAAGTCAAATACTTGTTTGTTCCTTCACCGTATTTATAGGTAAGCTTTAGATGATGCAAGGTGAACAGAAGGATGCGGTTTGGATCCGACTGTAATGATGAGGTAGATAGTTCTGCCCATGCTGGAAATCGGCCCTGAGGGAAATCAGGGTCACTTCTACTGGTGCCTTTCTCAGGCTGTCATGTAGTAGATGTGGCAGGTACCAAACTTGTGTCAGCGCCTTTTCAATTGCATTTACTTTGCAAGCAGCTTGAACTGTCTCATTACTGCCAGATAGTATGAGGAATGAGCCGCACTCTCAAATCATGAAAATACCAATCAGTAAGGGATACTTCATGTGATCTCTCATCAAATTTAAGGCTCTGTCCTACAGATTATGGTTATGACAAGCCATGTAATAATTATTGATGATGTACAAAGGATTTCTCAATTCTTTTGAAGTTCTCCACTACAAAACGCCTTTAGCAATTACTGTGAAAATCACAAGGTTCACATGTTGCTGCTTTCTATTTGCATATCAGTCAGCCTGAAAGTTTGTGCCTCCATGGAAGCGTGTGTGGCATTGCGTAGATGTAATGAAAATGAAGCTTCTTTATTCTCCCACTTTAAAACTACTCTTTTCCTTGAAATTTAAATCTAGCATGAGATGATGCAGCAGGGACGATCTTTCCTCTGAAGAAGTTCTTTCGTCCAACCCTTTATGTCGATGATAGACATTGATATAGTACTGTGCAGCTGCATTCTGCTTTATATCATTCACATAAAAACATCTTGTCCTGATTTCTCACCTTTAAGCTTTTTGAATTTGTAACTGAAAGGAAAGCTTTTTTCCCCAGACTAGATAAGTGGCTTCTGGGTTGATCTAACTCAAGTATCTTGAGTACCATATTACTAGAGAGGAGTGGATGAAAGTTACTGCTGATGGGGCCTTGACCCTTGTCTTCTGTATAGTTAATTCTTGTTTGGTGCATCTTGTGAAGCGCAAAGATATTCCAAAGAGACCCTCACCTTTCAGTAAATATAGTGCATAATTTAGATGAAAAACATATTTGCTTAAACTTTTGAGTGTCACAAATTGTGAAAAGAAGGGAACCCTTCACAGGAAGGAGTAAACATTTTGTAGTTCACTGATTACAGGCTACTGCGCAGTATTCTTCATAGAGTGAGAGTTTCTTCTTTGCTCTGAGTTGCTTATTTGTACAGAGATAGCAGCTATGGGATTGAAATTCCATACAGCAGGTGTGTGTATATATATATATGCTTTGTAACACAGAAAGCAAGAGATGATAGGTGGATGCAGCTCATGAAGGGCAAAAGTAATAGTGATAGGGCTACAAGAGGTCCCAGCAGACTGGTGCTTTAAATGAAAAAGGTGGGATTTAGGAAGAGAATTTAGAGAGCTCCTTGCAGGCACAACTCAGTATTCTCATACGAACTTTTAATGTTCATGCAGCAGGGAATAATGTCCAAAGCAGCGTTTGAGTTGGTTATTGTTATTCCGCTCCACTTTCTGACACTCAGTACCAGTCGCCCCTGACTCCTTCTGTTTTTACTGTCATGAGTTTAGACATTTCTGAGTATAGACAAGCAGCAGACAAAAGGCCATTCTCTGTTTTGTTCCTGGTGCTCTTTCTCAGTTCAGTTCCTTTGGAAGTAGTTCAAAAGAGACACTGCAGCAGAAGACTCGGTGCAAGACAAGAAAGCCAACTGAGTTTTATCCACTAGTTTACTAAGTGTCTCTGGGCCTGTAATTTAACTTTTCAGTCATAAAATGTGAGCCATTACCAGTGGATGAAGATTGATTACATGACTGAAAAAGTGATCTGGACAGGGCATTAAAAATCCTGGTTTTTAACACTGTTTGACTTTAAAGTCACTTATTCTATCTAGGTAATGAATTTGATAGACAATTCTTTGTGTGAAGAGCTTGAAGCCTCGGGAGTACAAAGCACTGTGTAAACGTCAACCACTGTTATTGATAATTTCAGATGTTCACATTCTTCTCCCATTTTGTGGGCAATAGCTTGCACTTTGAAGTTTCTGGAAGACTTAGGGTAACAGGACCGGTGCTGAATTCATATGATCGCTTGTTTTGCAACTATCTTGGAGGAAGCATACGCTCTTTTAAAGTTATATCCTTTATCTTGGAGAAAGTATGCACTCTTCTAAAGTTGTATTCTTTTCCTCTCCATGCAGCGTCCCATCATCTCGATCTGTTGGGGTCACAGGGATTCGCGCCTGCTGATGGCTTCCGGACCTGCATTATACGTTGTCCGAGTCGAGCACAGGGTCTCCAGTCTGCAGCTGCTGTGCCAGCAGACCATCGCTAGCTGTCTGCGGGATGACAAGGATATCAGCAAACTGACCCTGCCCCCTCGGCTCTGCTCGTACCTCACCACTGCCTTTATACCAACAATCAAGGTAAAATGGAAGAAACGTGTGTGCATGAGGAAGAGGGTTGCTTGATTCCCCCCCCCCCATGGTGCTCCTAAGTGACAATAGATAAATTATAAGATATTATAATTATCATAATTACAGTTTTTAAAGCTTGAATAAGGGTCATTCCTGTCCTCTTCAAGAGCCCACAGATCCATTTGGTGCCTACTAAAATCTGAAAGGAAGGCTCACACATACTGATCTACATTATTCCATGGGGATGGATTTCCAATGACATCCCAAGGGTAACATATGCTGCTGACTCACAAAGGCTTGTGAAGAAGCTCATGCTGATGCTGTGTCACAGTTATAGGAGAGATTCACAATGGTAAAACTGTTGCCTCTCTACTTTTTACATGAGTCCTTATATCGGCAGGAAAGTTATACTTAAGACCTATGGCTGCCTGAATAATTGTACTGACAGTGAGTTCTGCCAACCTTACTGTTCCAACAGTGCTATGGAAAAATGAACCAGACATTATGCCTTTTCCTATAGCACTAGCAGAGCCATCTGCGCAGCCCCTTTCTTTCATGGTTTTGCCCTCAGTCACATCTAAGGATTTCCAAACTCTTTATCACAGCCTGTAAACCAGAGCATTAGCTGGTAAATGCCCTACGTTCAAACATATATTTTTGTATTACGTGCTTTTTGTTTATGTGTTATAGCATTCTCTTGAGCCAGTTTCAGGTCCTTGTTAAAACAATGCAGAGCTAGAATAACTAATTTGAAATCAGTGGAGTTGCCCCAGCTTAAATGAGAGCAAATTATGCCTATAAAATAATGATTCAGCACAGTTCCATTTGGGTACTGCTAATCAGGGCAATTTGTGTGACTGCGAAACATTTCATTTGCCAGAGAAGAATAAATGCCTTGCTGTTACCATAACTCCTCGATCTCCAAAGACACAGAGCATTTAGCAGACCGGTGGTTCTCAGTTCTTTCTAGCACGCTTCTCCCCAGGAAGCTTTCCATGTTGTCCCTGCAGCTCTCTAGAGCACTAGTGACGCTTGCTTGGCTTTTAGGGAAGGCAGGGGATGGGATGGGTTGGGACGGGATGGGACATGCTGAAGGCAGCAGTTGGCTGTAGCAAGGCTGGGAGCCATGACGGAGATCTGGGGGCAGAGGCAGAACAGGGACACACCATTGCTGACCACCCTTCTGTCAGCTCCTAGAGGGGATGCTGGGGTGAGGAGTGGTTGTGGGGCTGCATAGCTGAGAGGCTGAAGCAGAGTTCCCAGAAGCCACATGCCCCTGCTGATTCATGGGTGTTTCTGGAGCCTCCTCACCACTGCTTCATACTTTAACCTGGCTCTAGCCCAGCCACATTCTCCTACCTCCATTGTCAGCCATGCCTCCAGTGCCTGGCAAGGCACCCTCTTCCCTGCATATATTCCTCTTCCCCCTCCAACTTGAGGACTGCATTACAAATCCCTCTTCAGCACGTATCCATCTTGCCAGGTTAAGGAGGCTTCTTTTTCCCCCCGCTTTTTTTTCTTGAACTTTCATTTTGAAAGAAACTGTGTTGGCTTAGTAGTATTTGTGTCACACAGGCTGTATTGTCTTAGACAAAAGCAGTCCAACTGCTTTAGGACTGAGCTTTTCATTAATACAGTGTGCTGGCAAAGTAACCCACCCTGAGCTTTGTGCTCAGATTTCTCCACATTGCACGCAACTAGTCCCTCAGCAAAGATGGGTCATGTGCTTGGAAGTGGTATAAGAAGTACAAGCTTCTTCCAGAGCTGACAGCATTGTAGCATAGTGGCATAGCATGTACCAATACTAACCAGGAATGGGAACCTGAATGGCCAAGTTCACTTGGAGGGCCAGCAAGAAACAAGATACTCTGAGACTTAGACTTGACCACATTACCAAAGTTAAAAGAGAAGTTTGTGATGAGCTGGGACTTGAGAACAGGTTTGTTATCTAATTCAGTGCTCTAACCACAGGTACAACCTTCCTTTTTGATGTAACTAGTTTTAGTTTTCTGTGTACAGCTGCTTTGTGACCTAACTAGGTAATATGCAGCCACTCTGTCTTGCGTGTGGGTCCTGCATAACTCACGCAGTAACCTGTACTAATCTTGACCTGCCACGTTAGAGCTGAGTTCAAGTTCAGTTAGTTGTGTTGGGATTAAGTCACCACAGAAAAAAAATCCAATAACCTATAGGAAACTTTCTCTTTCCTTCCTTCACTTAATTAAGCCTCCTATCCCAGACCCAAACAATATGAGAGATTTTGTCAGCTACCCAACAGCTGGTAATGAACGACTTCACTGCACGATGAAGCGGACGGAAGATGACCCAGAGGTTGGTGGTCCATGTTATACTCTGTACCTGGAATACCTTGGGGGACTGGTGCCTATCCTGAAAGGACGTCGTATCAGCAAGTTGCGGCCAGAGTTTGTCATCATGGATCCTAAAACAGATGGAAAAGCAGGTAGAATTTAGTTGTTGCTCTGTGTAAAAAATGATTTAGCAATACTTCAAATATTAAATCCTCAAGAGTTAAAGAAAATCTATATATGCAACATGCAAGGTGGCATCTGATACTTGTTTTCTGATGCAAAAAAAATCTTTAGCGTGACCTGGGCTCAAGCCTCTGGCATTACACCATGCTGTCTTTTGTTTTACAAAAGGGAACTTGTATTTTGAATAGTGAGGAATAGATTGCTAATTAGCAGAAAATACTATTTAGTCTCAGTTTTGAAGTCGATTGAATGCCATTCACCCTCTGAATCATGTTCACTGGAGTTCAAATCATTGGAAATTTGGAGTTTATACTAGGCAGGGTGAAGAACTGTTAATTTTCTCTGCGTAGTTTTATCTTAGCTGCTGCCTGTGGATCGGCTTTATGCTTCTGATGACTGATAGTTGTAACTGATATCAGTTTTCTGAAGCAGTACTTACATTTTCTGGGGCCTGTCTTGATAGATGAAATCTATGGAAACAGCTTGATTTCCACTGTGATTGACAGCTGCAACTGCTCGGACTCCAGCGATATCGAACTGAGTGATGACTGGGCAGCGAAGAAATCTCCCAAAATCAGTCGAGCTAGCAAATCACCCAAACTCCCCAGGTAATAATTTCTTGGATATTTCTTCTTCTTTTTCCCCGGCTTTTTCTTTTCTTTTTTTTTTTTTTTTTAAAACACTGTCTTGACACCTCATGAAATTAAAAGCAAACTCTTTGGGCACATAGGAGTCTTCTGGAGGAGTCCTGTACAGTGTGCAGTTCTGGGCTGATGTCAGAGGTTGACGTTGAGGTAGACTTTGGGGAAGGTTCTGGGGCAAAAGGTAATGGGAAACAACAATGGGTAATGGGAACCACTTCTCCCTAAACAGTTTCGAAGAAAGATTTTATAATTTCTCCCATCACTGCCTCTGCCACATGTAAACTCTTGCCACCATAGGATGTATTTTGTCCATCAGACAATCTGGGGTTTTTTACTTCCTCTGTGCTTAGGGTCCCAGGTCTAGTTTAAGCCTTTAATTTCCTCAGGGGTATTTTCAAATTCGTAAGTCCATGCATAGGTGGCACTGATGCAGTGGTGACCTTGCCTCAACAAGCAGATCCTCCTAAACACTGAGTTGACAGGTTTCTGTAACGATACGCAAAATAAGCTTATTCTTTGTCTGATTGCTTTCCTGCCAGCTCTTTTTTATATTCATTATGTACATAGACAGAACCCTCCACCTGCACAGAGCCTCACTGATGTCTGTGATGCTTCCCAGAGGCACTGACATCTATCTGCCAGCTGCATGTTATGGGATTGAGGCCCTGATGCCTTCTACCTGCAGCTGACACTTTTTGAAAGACCTTATATTAGGAACTTCTCCTCATATGAGGCAAAGCAAATGTATCCCTTTACATGTGAACATCATATGTGAAATACCAAACTTTCAGTTTAGTAATACTTGACAAAAGAACCATCAGTTCCTGAGCCTAAAACCAGAATGGCACAGGAAAAACATTTATCTTGCATCCTTGGTTTTGTAAGACAGTACTTTTGAAATGTAACTTTTGTTCATTATTTTTCCTACCAGTGAGCTTTTTTGGGTGCTTGATCTCTTCTTCATGACCGCCTTTGTATAGTGGGAGGTAGGAGTAACGTTTGGCTTAGAGTAAGAGTATTGACAAGGTCTGTGGAGCCTTGGTTTGCTGTGCTAACGTGGAGATCTGCCAGCTGAGGTGTCACGTTTCCACTTCTTGAGGCTTTGCTCCAAGTCTGCACAGATGAAATAGCTCAGCCCTACACCTTTTTATGGGTTAGTGGAAGATATATTTTATCCGACAGAACTGCTGTAAGCTTTCTTAAAGGAATCAGAAAGCATCTGGTCAGAGTTACTGCAAGTGTCAGGCCTTATATATCTTTAAATTTGACCTCTATAGTCTTCATTAGCCACTTAGAGGACACCGTACCAGTTGTCTTCATTACCTCTTTACATTCAAAGACACAAATTTTGTGAATTTTTGTATACCTGTTGATGATTCTAATTACTGCTTTATATGCAGAATCAATATAGAAGCTCGCAAATCTCCAAAGATGTCACGAGCTGCGCAGGAGATATCAAGATCACCAAGGTTACCAATAAGGAAACCTTCTATTGGTTCACCAAGCCTAACCCGAAGAGAGTTTCCTTTAGAAGATATTACTCAGGTATTGTGCACATTGTTACCAGACCTGAGTCCAAATGCATCTCCTTCTAGAGGCAGCAAGTTGTGATATAGATCCAATAATCACAATAAAATTTTTTCATTTAATTACAGTAACTAGATGGAACAACTATAGACTTGCATCTTCCAGTTCAATGTTAATGTCTGAAAGTGTCAATGGAATATCAGGCATTGTTTGATAAATTGTGGCACCACTGACTTCTGTCAATGTGAATCCATGTGAGAGGTTTTATTCTAGGTGATGCTGTTGGAAAGTGTATGTGAAAATGCTTCTTATTCTCTTTCTCAGAGCTGTCCTAATGCCACCGTAGTTCTTGCTTTGCTAGGAATTGCAGAGATAAAGAAATGCTTGCTTCAGAGGGCCACCTCTGTTTCATAAATCATAGAGTCATAGAATCGTTTGGGTTGGAAGGGACCTTCGAAGCTCATTTAGTCCAACCCTGTTGCAGTGATCAGGGACATCTTTGACTAGATCAGGAACATGGAATAGCCTTAATTGTAAGGAAGGCAAAGAATTAGTACTTTGTGCTCTTTGTGGTGTTCATGACCTGTGAGTAAATCAAACTTAGCAGGCTGTAGAACTGTCTAGGTTACGTATTTTATTAGTACCAACCTGTGTTCTTTTAATTCTGTTTTGTATCGTTTCAGTTGGTTTTTTCTGCTCTGTCTTTTCACTTTTTCCTTTATATTGAATCATTCTAGATCACTTGCATAGCAGCTGTAGATAGGACCAGAAGTCCTTTCAGTGGGGCAGGAGACCAGAGGCTTAGATCCTGCTCCTGATACTGATGGTGTAATTCTTGGCCTTTGAGAAAATCTCGTGGCCTTTCAGACCCGTAATTTGATCACCATGGAAGCAATGGTTTGGGAAGCTGCTTTGGAAACTCCAGGAAAAATATATTTGTCATTATGAGTAATTAATTTCTGTCTTATTTACTATTCTATAAAGTGATTCATAAGCGTGGAAGCGAAGGGCAGGGTGCATTACTTTCTGAAATACAGAATAGTCACACTCTTATTGTGCAAGAGAAGCAAGCATCTGAAACAGGCCTACTGTCACTAAGCAGCCCTCATGTTGTTCAGTGCTTCAACAGCTTTAATCAGCCTATGTGGCTGTTGTGTACATCACTTCGGTTGGTGTTCCCATACCAAAATGAGACTTCTTAATGACTAGGTATAGCAGTTGCTATGTAGGCACATTAGACTTTCAATAAAATAAAAGCAAGAGAAGACGAAATTGTATTATTACTTGCAATAGCTTGAATCCTCTGCAGGTTTTTATTAGAGCTTGATATAGACTTTATTAGTTGAAAATGATCTTGGTTTTGCTTTGCAGCACAACTACCTTGCTCAGGTCACATCTAATATCTGGGGAACAAAATTTAAAATTGTGGGTTTGGCTGCTTTCCTACCAACTAACCTTGGTGCAGGTAAAAGTAAACTCTATTAATTTTTTGCATGTCAAACTCTTTCTAATAAACAACAAACTTATGTCATGTGATTCTTTCTAAGTGACCAGAAGACTTCTTTAGCAAAGTACTTACTTTGTGTGGACAGTAGGAATTAGATTTTACAAAATTCACTGTAACTAAAAGAGATTAAAATCTATAAATACAATAATGAGATGATCAATAAAATGTTAAAAGTCTCAGCTGTAATAAAAAGATTAACAGTCAAGCCCAGACTTTTATTTTTGCAATTTATTTGAACAAAACCCAAGCAAGTAAAGAAAATTTTTGCAAGAGAACTATAAAAATTGCACGGTTTAAGTTACTGTAATAGGAATATTTTTAAAACTCGGACTTTTATAGTCATTTAGCTCCTAATTATACCAAAATAATGTTAAAAAAGCTCTTATGGCATCATGCTCAAGATTCTTCAAGCCAGTGCATAACCTTATCATATGGTTCTGTTGCTGGAGAATCAGTAAATAGGTAGCCTTCATTAAAAGTAGCAGTGGTCTAGTCTCTTGACCACCTTCTGTGTGTGCTATATCTCCCTGGATAGTCCTGTTGAAAGGAAGAAGGCTAATTAAAGAACAGTTTGTCACCTAGCAGAACTGAGCTCTGAATTGAAATATTAATGCAAGTATAGGAGATTTACAAGCTCTTTGGAAAGCTTGTTTTTTCCTGTGTTGCATTATATAGTTAGGTCAGGGCTACATAATGATGCCCTGGATGGAGAATTAGTTAAATAAATATCTTTTGTGGCTGTAGTAACTACTGTCGGACAGGAGATTCAGTCCCAACTACTCTGGAGAGGACCAGCCTCCAGCCAAAGGTGGTCCTCTCAGGATATTGTCTCCTTGGGGACAACCAGTGCTACTACTATAGGGTAGTGGCACCTTCTACTTAATAGTGTCTTATAGAAACCCTCAGGTTTGTTCCAGCCACTTTTTTTTCAAGCAATTTTTGAATTTCTGACATCTGCATTTGCAATGATTGTCAAAAGATAGTGTAAGAATGACGTTACTGGTTCAGACCAGGGGTTGTTGTAATTCTCTCATTATCAGTGACAGATACATAGGGAATGATGTAAGTGTAGAGTAAGTGTGTGGTGATACTTACTTCCAACATTCTCCTAGTCTCCAAAGGTTTGGGTCCAGGGACTTGCTGAGCCAGAAGGGGTTGCTTTGTGTGTAGTAACCCACAACAGATTTCCTTCCTGCAAGCTTTCCAGTTTTCCCCTAAACTCATATAATCAGTAGCATCCTGTGGTGAAGAGTTCCAAAAGTAGAATGGAAAAATTATTTTCCTGCTTTAAAAATAGATGTGAATACGAGATGAAAGAATTTATTATTTCTACAGTTTGTTTAACTACAGAGATGCTGCTTCTGTTTAAAGAGAAATAGCTGAAAGTAACAATCTCTTTTATCCTGTTTATGCAAAGTGTTACATAGTGGTTTGGCCAAGAATGGCCCATATATGCGATTGTTCATTAATACATTAGATAAAAATAGTCATGACCCTTCTGTCTGCTTCAATTGATTCTTTCTTAGCGTTAGATGCTCTTTGTGTAACAGGTTTTGGTTTTGTTTTTTTTTATTTTTTGGTGGACTCTTTCTTCAGGAATATTTAAAACCAGGTTGGTGGATCTTTAACCCCGGCCAATGGCAATATTATCTCCAGGAGGGCGGGAGGATTCAATTGGATAAAATAAC
>Ga0181612_138323_pt1 | contig 11708 bp, 9 predicted proteins | sample HoacroProtozoa21_FD_119630 | JGI IMG/M metagenome (GOLD analysis project Ga0181612, IMG submission 119630) | Hoatzin crop microbial communities from Cojedes, Venezuel. Combined Assembly of Gp0051906, Gp0051904, Gp0051908 | reverse complement strand
TAAAACAATTTTGTAGGATTGCTAGAAGTTAAAGAAAGCTAGCTAGCCCTGTCTAATACCTAGTAAGGGTTTGCTATAACATGGATTAATCCTCTCTAGACCCAGTCTCCCCTTCATGGAAAGAATTATTGGTTAAATCTTGTTATGCAGCATTATAAACTTCTGAACTTCAAACTCCAAACCCATTATGGCTAAGGGAATCTCACATTCTTGCTGCCACTTTTCTGACTTAAAAGGTACAGAACAGCCCCCCCCCATCTACGTACGTTTTCCTAAGCTGCAGTCGCAGGAAGGACTGCTAGCTAGGCTGCTGTGCCAAGCCATCTCTGCTCGTGTACCTTACACAAGTCTGGGTGCAAAAGAACCACATGGAGGAGAAAAACATAGTGGCAGAAACATGGTATTTTCCACCTGGTCTGGTTCCTTTTATAAGGTTAATCATCTGCTTTCAATAGCATAGCCCTCTAGATAAACACTCCATTTTTTCTTATTCTGCAGTGATAATACTCTAAAGCTATAAATTAGTAGCTGTTCTACAGTTTTAATCAATCATTTTATATCTGGATAATTGCCATTCCACATCTGCAAGTTATTTTATTCTGATACTTTAATAATAAGCTTATCTGGTCCATCAATCACAGTCACATTAGTTGCAAGTTGCACCAGAAACATCTGTAACCCAATCAGTTTTCATTGCAAGATAGATATGAACAGGAAGCCACACAGGGTTGCCATTAGCAGAGCTGTAGAGTCCTGCCTGCCGTTGTCGTGGAGAGAAGTGCGCTGCAGAGCTTTCTCTAACCGGCTCAGCTCTGGGACTTAACCAGTGGACTGTACCACGCTATTATAATGAAAATAATTCTACTACCTTCTTCTCCCTCCTTTCTCCTCTTCTGTTTCTCTGCGACACCCATCCAGTCTGCATGTGGGCCATGTGCCCATCTAGCTTGTCCTTACTTGCACTGGTCTCCTAAAGAGAAGTAAAAATAAGTACTAGTAGTAAGGAAAGATGACCCTACTGCTCAGAAAGGCTAATCCAGTCCCTTGCATTAATGTCTTCTGCTGAGTACTTAAGATTCCTGCTTAAGACTTCTTCCGTTGCAAAAATTGGCTCTCAGCACCACTGAAACCTAGCCCATCTATGCCTGTGTAGCTTCAGACTCAGCCCTATCATTTAATTACCATTTTTCAACAGTTCTGAAAGGATCTGACTAGACACAGGCTAACAAGATAAGCTAATGCTCCATGTAGGCGTTCTCCTGAAATTCCTACATTTGCTAGGCATCCACAATATACGTCCCAAACCCAGTTCTGGTGGTGCCAAGTCAGCACTGAGGTAGTCAGCGTTGTTTGAACATGCTGCGAGGACCGAGCAGTAATTACAGCGTGTCAACATTACCTACTGCACCATTTTGAGTCAAGGCTATAGTTTAGCAATCGCGCTATTTGAAGAGGTTGTCATGGCATTCAGCCAGAGTGACCTCTATCTAACAAAGCATCTGGGGTGGTAATTTCACTAATGAGCAGAGTAAGCATCAACCCTGAACTAGATTTCATGCAGGTAAAAGCTTGGAGAGCACGATGAGCTTGGTGCAGCTTGTTGGCTGTAAAACAGACAGGGAAAGAAGGGCAGTTACTCACAACAGAGCTTCTGCCCCAAGAGCTTGTTCCTCAGTTTTAGCAACAAACAAGCTTACAATTATAGAAAAGATACTGCCTGTTTTCTGTAAGAACTGGGATTCTTGCAGCACTTTCCTTCTGCTACTTTGCATTATGATTAGATTTAAGTTAAGCAATTAACAGTAGTATTGCTCTTGAAGTAACTACACCAGCGGGCATACAGCTAGTTAATTCACCAATTCCCTCACACTGGCAATTCGGAGTGCCCATGGGTGTAGATAAATGCAATACCATGGTACTAGCCATCATGTATATTGACTTAAGTGTGCCCACAGGCACAAAACAAAATGCAATACAATAACTATTTGCTGCTCTAGGTTAACTGTGCTCATGGGTACAAGCAAACTCAGTGTAATGATCAGCTGTTCACCCTCCCAAAAGCACTCGGGATGAAAAACAACATCAATGGGCATCTAAATATAACCTCATGATAAAAAACCCCACACAACTGTGGGTACTGAAAAACACGGAGTGCTTGGGCCTATATCTAGTCGTAGAGCAGTAGAAAGCAGGAGGATTTAGTGAATGATGGCGTGTCAGTGTAGTCAGAATCTGCCCTGGTTTTGCCAATAGTTAATAAATCCCATCTCTCACCATTACTCAGTGGAAATGTTTTTTTTTCTCCCCCAACATCAAGTTGCTCCTGCTTTATTTTGAGTGTGAGGAAGATGATCACAGCTTTCCCTCTCTGGACATGAAGCAAGTGTTCTCTGCAGAAAATTCTGAGCAGCATAGAAACAAGAAGAAAACATAGAAACATAGCAAGAAAACAAAACAGCCATATCCCTAGGACCGTGCCCTTAAGTAGTCTGCATCTTTTTGATCAGCCTTACCCTACTCTTTCATACCCAAGCACAATCTTCTCTACCACGTGCACCGCATAAAGCCCACCTTGAATGCAGTTGCCTGAGGGAGCAGGACACCCTTCAGTTTATCTTTGTAACTTAAAGCCATCTGAGCCTCCAATTAAACAGACGCTATATAATAGAAAAGGAGGCACTGTTCCCTTGAAGGAACAAGATCAGTAGTATTTCTTTTTTCCTAGCTACAACTGAAGATACTTTCACACACAATAAAAGTAGTGTTTTGCAATACTTGCTTTTCCCCCTTTTTCTTTGAATGACCTTTCACCACAGCCACAGGGACATTTGCAATAATTACTTCTTCCCCTCCCCAGAAATACTTACCATAAATAGAGCTTTCCATGCACAAGCAAGTTATCAACACAAAAATTTACTAATGCCTAGAAGTCTACAAACAACTACTACAGAAAAGCTTCCCTTAAACAAAATAAGCAGCTTCCACCCACGTAAAGTATCTGGAAAGATCACTTAGTCCATGGTTCTCACTCCTCCTAACCCCCTTAGTTGAAACAGCATCTAAGACTTCATTATAGTGCCTGAAATATTTCAGGCACTTTTCCCATGATCCTGTAAAGCCATGATTTCAATTGCCTCATTTTTAATCAACCTGAGATGGTTTAGTCCTGTTTCTTAAAGGGGCAGAGTTTCTGCATTCCTTTTGGTTCATGTCCTTGTTTACTTAACTCTTCCAAAACTGATTAGGATGGGTGATGTGTTCTTTAATCTCCCAGCAAACACAATCAAAGTCAGATTTTTTACGTGCTTGGCTCTTGTAAAGACCCAGAAGGAGTCAGTGCCCATACGTGTGGGTCCTTTCAGCCCTGGTAGCTCTTTTGAAAAAAACCTTTGGCCATATTTCCCCAACTGACACACTACAAAGAGTCGCCGCTGCTACTTGTTTTACCACCAGACAGATGCTGAGTATTAGTGGGACAGAAACAATCAGAATAGGCAATTAACTTATCGGAGAGTGAGGCTGATTGGAGTGCGTGTCTTTGAAACAGCTGGGGTCAGCCATCCAGGTGTGCTGGTGTCCTGGCTGCTGCTCAGCATACCCAGCCCCATCATACAGAAGGATCGGCCTGAGCGGGAGCTCTGTTAGGAACTAAAAAAGTTCTGTGGGAGTTGGAAACCCAGCAGTGGTGACAAAAGGCCCCTCCGAGCTCCGTAGCTACCGCTGGCCAAGCTACTGCTGGCCGTTGGGTGCTGACTGCTACCTTTGTTTCTGAGCTGTGAACCAGGGTTTAAAGCACAGCAGTGCGTAGTGTCTGACATCTCCACCCTCCTGTTTGATTGGTACCTGTGGGAACTGTCAGATGTTTGCATCTTGTGAACAGAGAATGCAAAATTAACTTCATTCTGTTTTGTTTGGCAGAGTCACATCAAACCATCTGCAAGTCACCTCCCTTGCCTTTCTGGACCATCCACAGCAGAGCCTGGGAAGAATTTCTGCCTGTGATTCTCAGAGGTATCTAGTCAGTTCCCAGAGCTAAGTTCCTGGTGAAGATGTGCCAGGCATCTTCCAAAGGAATTTGTTGCCTCTTACAGTGTACTGGAGCTGGGATTCAGGGACCTTTTTTGCTAGATTGTGTAGTAACTCCCAGCATAGAAGAGCATGAACTTCCATCAGCACAGATTGTCACAAACCAAAGGATAAAATCCACAGACTGGGAACTGTGCTAGAGAGCTAGCTTCAAGTCTATAAAATCGCAACTGTCTGTGTGTGTCAGATCCTAAATACTGAATACAAACATTAGTATTTACACTGGAGGCTGGAAATAGACTCCTTCAAAGGCAAAGCCACAGGTGGCTCTGGTGAGATCTAGCAACCATTCCTGTAACAGTGTGAAGGACAGCTTTGGCAGGATCTATTCAAAAGCTGTTTTGTCTAGTTTTCCTGCTTCTCTTCTCTCTTCTCTTCTCTCTTCTCTTCTCTCTTCTGTTCTCGGCAGACAGTCTGGAGTAGTTTTTTGCTGTTTTTGAATGATGCACACTGAAGCAGGAGCTCAAGTGTAAGACAAAGACTGTTTTTAAAATGGTTAGGTTTTACTGCCTGATGATATTTTTTCGAAGTACATTTACTGAAGATTTATGTAAAATCTATCTTTTGTCTACTTAAAATATGTCAAATGGATGTACAGGGCAAAATTTAATGCATATGGGTTTTCATTATTTTAAATCATTTGCAATATAAATGATTTACTATGACATCAGACATTTGTTCTTTGTCTGTCCACCATAAATTGAGGCACACCCAAATTTCCAGTCTTAACTATATTTCTGCATTCCCTCCCCCAGTATCTATAATCTCAGTTCTGTGATTCTTCATGTAAATGACTTTCAACAAGGAAAGGAAGAGAACACATAATTTGCCTTAATACAGGTAATTTTGAAAGAGGAGCAAGACCTTTACATGAGAAATAGTTGACAGCTGCAGAAAGGGGAGAACTAATGCTCATAGAACAGAAAGTCATTCTTGATGAGAGTGGTGAGAGCTACTGATCAACCAGATGTGACCAAATGGACTTTTTGTGCAGTTGAAACTGCCAGAGGTGACAGACTTCTATCTTTCTCTTTCTGAATTTTTTCATGTCTCTCTACTGCCCTTACATTTATAATGCAATTAATCCAACTTCTGCCAGTTAATGTTGTAGGCAACCACTTGGAAAACTGAGGTATTGAGGTAAGCCAGTTTCCGCAAGGTCATTCTGAAAGTCCATAGTGAAAAACTGGTGACACTTGACACCCATAATTGTGCTTTCATTACAGACTTTCTCCTAACAGCTATAAAAATCTTGAAACACTCAGACTTTTTGAAAGACCTTGTGGAAAACTGCATTCATTATGATGTTTGCCAATTGTCTTATGACAGTTAATGGGATACAGACCTTTGGACCCATCAAAAGCTTTATTTGAAGCCTTCCCAGCTCAGGCACTGAAAATTCTTGCTACCCAATAGCTCTTCAGCGGCCTGCACTACAAGAATTAAACACCTGAACTCAGCCCAGTTTCTCATCTATGGATGTCATCTCAAAACCTACTACGTCAACAGACTCTGTTGAGAGTCTAATTTCTACTCGTGAAATTGAAAGACAGTGAAGTCCGAAGCAAACATTGTATTTTTGCAAACTTCCCCCACCCACAGTACATGTCTTAGTCTTGACACAACTCCCTTCCCGCTCTGTTAAAGGATTTCACTGTTTTCACAATTTCATGCGTTATTGTTCATGCATGTAGTTTTAAAAATAGATCCCAAATTTAACCTGCCTAAAGATTTGTAGCAATTCTGAGCAATATCGTAAACTACAGCAACATCTTAAGGGGAATTTACTCCTGACATCCAGGCTATCTGTCCAATCCTGTCGCTACAAGTGTGTCTTACAGTGCCGATTTATCTCTATTTGCTGTTGTTCCCACAGTGCTAGTCCTAAACTAAACAACAGCATTGCCAACAATCTTAATCCTGAAATCAGAACAGGGTTAGATGATGTGGTGGGCCTGCATGTGCTTGCCTTCATTCTAGCTTCCAGTGGCTCTACCATGATGAGATCCAATTGAGAAAATCTCAGCGTAGTTCTGATTTATGTGCAAAAGTGCAGAGGACAGCCAAAGCTTTTAGTATCTTGGGAAGTAGTTAGGAATTAAGGCCAAAGAAAGGACAGTCATGTCAATTACATCCTAAAAAAAGAAAACTTAAGTGAAAGTCCTGGCTCCTGAACTGTTTCTGGGCTGGCAGATGTTCACAGTTCTCTTGGCAGATGCTGTAGAAAACTAATGGGCCCATTTAGATCCCCTCCCTTACACTATGGCATTAGTTTTAAAATTTTGAGGGAGGCCTGGTGGGGCTGTGACATTTCAGCATTTTTCCTGAAATGAAATTAGGGAATGCATTTAGTATTTTAAGATCTCTGGTGATCTCTTGTCAGGGATCTCGGCTGAGCATGGCACTCGGCTCCAGCTGTAGCCGAGGGAAGGCGATGGCCCTGGAAGCATGTGGCTGACATCTGGAGGGAGCCGCGGTGATGGGGCACGGGGAGCCCCCAGGAGCTAGGTAGGGATTCTCCCCTTCTACACCAATAAAAAAAAAAATCCAGATTTCTATTTCAGATTTTCCACGTCTGTTTTTAGGAGTGGAGAAGAACATAGAAACAACCTCTGTGTCACCTTGTTATTCACTTCTTCCGTGTTCAGGAAAATTTGGGTCAAAACTTACCTTACTCAATAAGCTGCTACAAATAATGCAAGGTTATTTTTTAGTTGGTTAGTCTAATATATTGAATTGCTGCATTATCAGTCTTCCTGCTGCTTTACCGTTTGTGTAATTCTGTGCTCAGAGTTTCTGGAGTACAGACTTGCAGGGCAATTCCTACTGTCAAAGCTGCAGCTGGAAAATTTGGCATTAGGTAAAGCTTGTTCTTTTCACGTCTGGCTCTGCCAGCACCCATGGTGAGGCTTTTCTTGAAGCTGATCCTAATCAAGGAATGCAAGGCTGCTTCTGGGACAAAGTCTTCATGCTTTTGGAAGTTTGCTTTCCAGCCTGGCAATCTCCCATTCATAGCACTTACTCAAACCTTTTCAGTAATCTCTCTTCTCTGCCAGGAATTGTCTCAGTATTTGTGAATGCTGTTTTTGCTAGATCTAATTTTAGAATATGTTAATAACCAAGTTATTTACTGTGCTGGCATTACCATACACTTAGTATCTCACGAATCCAAAGATTATATGTCCATTATATCTCCTTAATTCTCTTTGTCATTGCCAGTGCAGTTCCAATCATCATAAACTTTGCTTAGCAGTGAATAGATGCTTATGGAAATGAAATAAAACCCAAAACAACAAAAAACCCAACAGCCAACAGTTATTTTCAGAACTCTTATATGCGATTCTACTAATCCACCTGCAGCACGTCTCCCTGAATCTCCATATGTCTTCACTGGTGTACCTCAATACTGATTGACTGCCCATCTTTCCCTTCTAGCCCTCAGACTCATAAAATATCATGAATATTCAGTTCATCCTGATGAGAATACGAAACTACTCCATACATTCCCCACCCAGACCAGCTTAAAGGGTGAGCCATGAAAATACTTGCTCCAGGCTGGGGCGTAGAGAAGAGGCACGCTGCCAACTTCAGTAGCAGTGCAAGACATGGAGTGTGCTGGAGGTGCTTCTTTTCGGCCCAGAGACCTGGGCAGTCTAATGCCATCTCTGTGGTTACTCTTTCTTCAGCTCTGCTCATTAACTGTGGCGTGAGTCTGAAGAGGCAGTAACATCTTTCCCCCTCCTCCACCCCAACAATATTGCCGACGCTGGATTGTCAGTTATGCTGTGTTATATTGGATCACTTGTGGTTATTCAGTGATGTAGACAAATACCAACTCAAGATCAAGGGTGAACCCTGGCCACTAAACTTGTTTCACTTGTGACTCATTCCAGACTTAAAACCTGGCTCTTGCTGACATTTTATTAACCCAATTTGTCATCCTCCTAACCCCCATTATCCAACCCAGGCAGATTATTTACTTTGAAAAGATGTGCAGATAGCTTCCATGTGAATCATAAGTAGATCCAGGTGCCATAGCTAGATTCCATAGAGAGCTGTAGTCGTAAGATACATGTGCCAGTAAAAAAATCTTCTATCCTAGATACTTCAAAACTCAGGGACATTCTCCCTGTTTAGATATTGTCTGGACTTTCAGTCCTGCAAAGCAGCCTGGCACCAGTACAGTAAAATGCCTAAGTACATACTGTCAGGCCTGTGCGTGGTCCCAAAGAGATCAGCAGAGGTAAATTTAAGCATACACTTAGAGTTATGCACATGCTGAAATATGCTCTTGCTCTGGAGTCAGAATCAGTGACTACCCCCTCCTAAGCAACTCCCTTTGAATCTCTGCTTTTATTGCAAAATAAAGCATTCTAGTCAAGAATTAGCTTACTGCCTTCCAGAGAATTTGTCATTTGCAGTTTGCAAGCTTGAGGAGAGAAATCCAGGAAGCATCAATAAATCTACTTTGACAGCAGAGTAAAGAGCTGCAAAAGGAGTAACCTGTCAGGCTAATGTGACTTAATTTCTCAGAGAAAGATCCTTTTTATAGAAGAAATAAAAATGCCAGCAAAGTCAAATAGCAGGAAGTGTCACACTTGATTGTCGCTCAGTAGGACAAAAAATAAATAAAAAGGCAGCAAGGTAAATGACATGGTTTTACATTTAGCAAGGGAAGTAATAACATAAAATGAGAATAATAACATACACCGAGAATCTATGCACAGCAGCCTGAGTATGACAAAGGTATGTGTTCCCACATAAACATTCATTTAATCTATACATTTTCGCTTGGACAAAACGAAGGTTATGTGCCAGGGAGTTTAAAGAGTTGGTGAGATTCACAGATCGGGCATGAGGGGGCAGCCTTACCTGCAGTTTATTGACGGCAAAACTCTGCTGTGATACCGAGCCAGGGTGGTTACACGCAGCTTGGTTTGGCCTCCCAAGTTGCAGTGTCAAGATCTCGAGCTTTGCTCCTTCTGAAAAGAAGAGACCCGTCCAGGCTCTTCAGATTTCCGTATTCAGAGGGTGGGCACTGTCCCTTTAAATAAGCACAGAGATCTCTATCCAAATGGGGAATGAAGCCCAAGCTACCAACAGTTATGAAACCTCCCTTTCAGAGCTTGCAGGCTTAGGGGCTGCTGCTACACTCCGAGGTTAATAATCAGTTTTAATATTCACTTAGGGGGCTGTAAAAAAAGAATGAAAATTTCCTAATTTGAAAATGGACTTGATTGGCAGCTTTATTATCTCTGTAAGGTGCGTGGCATTCCACACAATCAAGTCGTTTTTTTAAATAATCTCACTGCTTAAGTCGTACATGCTGCTAATTGCATTTTAATAAGTCTCTTTAAAATCTTTCCATATTTTTTAATATCCTAATATTAGATAAGTGATTGCTGGGGACACTGGAGGGCACTGAAGTTTATAGAAAGAGGAACACCATAATGAAGCTTTATTGGGATGGCATCACCAAACAATTGCTGTGATAGCAACAATCCCAAGCTTGGAAAAGTGCCAGACATTCCCCCCTGGAACTGACTCAGACACTAGCCTCTCTGGCTCAGGACTGATGCAGAAAATGGATGCTTTCTGGCTCATAAAATGGCCTCTTTCTGGCTTGGAAATGACTGAGGAACTGTCCACTTTTGATTTGGAAAGGACTTGGGAACTGGTCTTTTTCCATTCAGCAATGATGTCAATGACGTCAAAACACACCTTTTCGTTGCTTGATTCTTGCTTGAAACTATGAAAGTATTTTTTTTTTTAATTTTGCCAGAACTAGACAGAAAGAAGAAAGTTGTTTGGTTTTTTTTTTTTTTACCAGCTCCATACAATAGCAGAAGTTGTGAAAGGCTTCAATGGGAGTTAGAAAACCACAGCTTCAAGTAAAATAGATGAATTTTCCTTCTCAAAGATCAAACCGAGTTACGATGAGAGAGTATTTGGAAAAAATGTGCTATGGTGTGGGGTTATTTGGTGTCTATATCTCAGACAGGGGACATGGAGCATTATCCAAGAATATCAATAGCAATCCAGACTTAGTCACTCTAAAATTAAAAAACAAACAAACAAACAAACCACCAAAAAACTCAAATAACAGTGGGACTGAACTGTCAAACTCCAGATTCAAGCACCCCAAGCTACAGAAAATTTCAAACTCAGATTCAAGCTGGATCCTGCATGTGCATCCACAGGGTCAGCTGTTGCCACAGTTACAAGCCAGTGGTGCAAGAAGGTGCCCCACAGCCTTTCATGTGCAGAGTCCAGTGTTTTCTGTTGGAAGTCTACCTTTAGATTCAGTGCTGTGCTCCCTATATATTTCAGTTGTGTTTGTGCAAATTGTGACTGTCAGGCAACTAATGTCACTTTCATTGTCATTTAACAGCATCGTCCGTGGAGGCAGGGGAGAAAATATATAATCCCAAATTGGTGTGTAACTGGCTTCTAGGGAACTTGACTGGGATATAGGGACTTTTTTTTTTCCCCAAAACAGAATGGCAATGTCAAATTTTACATTATGTTGCATTTTGTCCTTTGCAATTCATGTACGGGGACCTGAGATTAGAAAGTTATTTTGAGAACAATAGTAACTTTAAGGATTGCCTGCTCTTATATGTTTTATTCCCCGAGTCTCATCATCTGAAATCATACTATAATTGAAAAAAAAAAAAATCACAATCTCAGCTTTGGTTGAAAAAAAAGAAACTTCTAGCATGTCATTATTAGTAAAGAAAACCAGAAAAAATGTTGTATCTTCTTAAAGATTCATGGCGAGAATCTATAATTGATTTTTTTTTTCCTTTCAAGTCTCATAATATTTAAGTTGTTTTTTGGAACCCAAGTTTTAATACTTGAAATGGGCAATACTGATATAAACATCTTGCATTAGTTTGTTTGAAAGTGAGCCATTTTCTGACTAGCTGAAGTTCTGTTTGTCTATCCATGTATTTCTTCTGTACATCATCAGAGAATCCTTGGACTTGGTCCATCATATTGTTAGGTCTGATCTTAGTCCCACTGAAATCCAAAGTTCTGCCACTGACTCACAGTTAAATATGGATCAAGCCATTTTACCATGTAGTATGAATATGAATAGTTTGCCTATTAATATTAAATTTCATATTACTAGTTGTGTATCTTTCTGGTTTTAAGGTTTATGAGATGTCGCTGTAAAGAAACCAATGTCTCTGACATTAGCCATGAGATTGAAAAGAGTTGTCAGTTTACAATATTTCCTGTCTTCCTCTCTTCTCCTTTTTTTTTTTTTTTTCCTTCTGAAAATCAGAGCACAAGGTCTTGTTTCGCACCGACAGGCTGGGAGGCACATGTTCAACGAACTTCTGCACAGGAAGTAAATGTCCAGGTCATATTTATCCCTTTTCATGTGGTTCTTTTAATCCCCCAGATTGGGTTTCAGAAGAGTTTTACAGTTTCAGTTTTACAAAGCAAACCTTCCTTTAATGTTGGCATTTTAAAGAAAAAGCTTCAGTCAAAACATGTGTGTTTTACATCAGCCAGATGTGACATTTGGGGGAGCAGGCCGCAATGTGGCAGCCAGCTCCGCTGCGAGAGCTGGCTGGGCCAGTGTTGGACATCGAATGGGAGCTACTGGTCCC
>Ga0181612_133878_pt1 | contig 11708 bp, 5 predicted proteins | sample HoacroProtozoa21_FD_119630 | JGI IMG/M metagenome (GOLD analysis project Ga0181612, IMG submission 119630) | Hoatzin crop microbial communities from Cojedes, Venezuel. Combined Assembly of Gp0051906, Gp0051904, Gp0051908 | reverse complement strand
GCGCGGGCGCGTGCACCCCCACCCCAACCCCCAGCCCTCCCGCAGCCTCGACAGCCCAGGAACAGGCGCTGCTCGGCCAGCCAGTAAGAAACGTGTCCCCCAAAGCAAGGAGACGGCCCTCCCCCGGCACTAAGGCCTCTGCACAGCGCTCTCCGCTTCAAAATTTCCATTGCAAAAAAACCCCAAAAGAAAGAAACCAAAAGCCCGTTTCTGTTTGTCTCTGCGGGGCCAATCCCCCTTCGGGGAGGGAGCCCGTGGTGTCAAGTTCGCATAAACTCGGATGAAGCAACCAAATACAATGTGCGCGGATGTTGCCAGCAGATCTCAAGATGTTTCTGTAAACACCAATGAACTAAGCAATGACCTTCTGAACTCCCAGAGCATTATGTGCATTTCAAGAGGCAAGGAAACCGAGACACAGGAATCGGGGAGCAGAGCCAGAAACAGAACTGATTATCCAGTTCTTCATTAAAGCCATTTACAAGTTTTAATATATTTTAGCTTGGATACTCTTTTTCCTCCTCTTTTATCTTTTGATAAGAAGCAGCTGTGAACAATGGCTTAAGACTTCCAGGTACAGAGGGAGCATCTCCTTTGGGAAAGACGCCACATAAGACAGAAAATCAACACACGTAACGCCTCCCTAAAGCACAGCCTTCGAATTTGATCTTGACTGACTCACAACACACAATTTTCCTTCACACACCAGCTCGTGTTCATGTGTTCATCGTTGAACAGCTCACCTTTGCCACACCCTGAATGCAAGACACCACAGCACCATTTACTTTTCTAAGGTTTAATCCGTTCTAAAGTAATAATTGCGCTGTTAACGTCCTCCTTTGTTTAGACACAAGTGCTTCAGGTATCGCATAAACCATAACAGGATTAAGCTCTTTCAAAAATACTCTGTTCCAAGCCTACAGCACACAAAGGAGGGGCCATCACCAACCTAAACTGTCTAACCAGGGCTGAGGGCAGGCAGGCAGCCTGAACTCGACTCCTGCTGAAAGGAGATGAACGGGAGTGCCCAGAGACTTGAGTCCTACCTTTAGCGTCTTCACAGCCACGGTAAGGTTGTACTTCTTCCAGACTCCCTCGTACACCTCTCCATACTGCCCTCCACCCAGCTTGTGCTTCATCGTGATGTCAGTTCGCTCTATCTCCCACTTGTCGTAGTTGGGGGACACGCCATAGATAGTGGGCTTATTGCGCTTGGGCGCCGGGTAGTGCAAAGTGGTGATGAGCCCATCTGCGACGGTTGAATGGTGATGGACCAACTCTGCTAAGGTGTTGAAGCGGCTCTCTGAAGAGACATACAGCTAGGGAACAAAGAGAAAGAGAAAGCTCGTTCACATAACGCACGTGGGAGCATTCAGACGTAGAAATGACATTATCAAATTGTGAAAGCAAAGGGTTGCATCACTTCTACCCAACCTGCAGCACTCTGAGCTCCACCAGCTCTGTAACTAGTTCTCAGAAGCTGAGACCTGAGAACGATCAACACTTACATGGGAAATGCAAAGATTCAGGAGAAAATACATGCACTTTGCTGAAACAATATAGAAATAAGGACTGCAAATAGCACTGGATTGGCATGCTGTTGCTTGAAATGTCTTTTTTCAAAAGGCTGGTCAGTAGAGGTTGTGGGATATTTCCTGGAGAGTAGGCGTCTGTCAGCCTTGGTGTATTGGTTTCCTTGTTACTATTCGTGTTACATCTTCACCTGCCTCACTCCTCCTTGAAGCGTCACTAGCAAACTGGTGGCTCCCCTGCCTTCCTGCATGGTACTTTGTATGAAGTTCAGCAGCTCATCTGCTCCGTTCTTGTGATGGGCATTGACCAATAACACAGAAGTAAACTCATTACCACTGAACAAGAACCTGCTGTGAGGCAAGATAACCCATATTTGTTACCTTTTTAACATTTATACAGAAGGCCCATTTTAAGCCTAAAAGCCTACTACAGGTAACGGACAAGTGACTTCCTACCACCAGAGCTTTCTATTTCCAGTTTTCACACTCAAACCCAGTCTTCTGCTAGGCAAAGTGACAAATGCTAAAAATTTAATTTTTAAAAAAATTATGCTGATAACACCCGGAGGCGAGGGAGAAATCTTTGTATCAAAGTGCAACAGCCTATGCTGGATGCAGCACACGGAAGATGGAAGAGCTCCATTTCTCATCAAAGCCCCAGGTCTGACAAGGGACAGCCTCGCAGGGAGAGCAGCGCCGTGTCGGCCTCCCAGACTTCTGCCCAGTCCACAGACTGTGCGACGAGTGCGACGCGCTGGTCCTGCTGTGCACCTTACATGCCAACAGCTATGATCAAACTTCCCAAATGCTTCTGACTTGCTGGATACGCACTCAACAGTTTGTGCGTGTGCAGTGGCCATCTGTCTGGGATTTCGGGAGGCTGGGAAGTTGGCGGGGCTGCCAGGCATCCAAAAATCCCAGACTTAGGGACAAACTCTGCTTCCTCCACCTAGACAGAATTTTTGGATGGAAAAAGAAAACGCATCTGTGAAGCTCCAGCAATAAGCGAATATGTCCAACAGAAAAGGACGATGCATTTGCAAAAGAAAAAGAAAAAAGTTTGCAGGGAAGATTAAAACACCCTCAAACTTGAGTAGAGGGTTCGCACTACAGACTGGCAATTTCTATGTGGATGCTCCTCCTTTGCAGGCACCTGTTTACTATAGCAAACCCAAGATGAGAATGAGAGGCATTGGAGAAGACCAAATATTCTGCAGAATATGAAAGCACAGAAACTACATATAAGAAAAGGTGACTGAAAAGAGAAGCTGTATTATCCACGGAAGTCAGGGTGACCGACAAAAGTCCTCTCCCCCTCAGCATCCTGCTGGCCCATCTGTGCATGTCATGGACTAACTTGAAAGAGATGCAGAAAGATCAAGTGTTCAGCTCAGGAACAGAGCATAACCCAAACAGGGAAAGCCACACACAGACGTGAACGACCCCACGGATCACTCACAGACAGGTTTGACTACTGCAAGGTGCAGGGTGCCATTGGCTTTCACGCTATGGCCTTTGTAACAGAATGACGACCCTGTAGGGTTTCTGGGAAGCGAATGTCATATAGCATTGGCATCCAAAAAAGGCAGCTATGCTATAAAAACCTACCTTTCCAGTGTTGGGAATTCATAACTCACGGTTAAAATAGCATTTCCTCCGGTGGCAATAGCACCTGGGCTGGGGGGAGTGGGAGAAGATGCACACAGTGGCCAACCTGTCTGTAAGCCGCTGGAACAAAAACCACGCCATTAACTACCCTGGAGACAACTAATAGACTTTTGGGGATGCACATGGGCATTCAGAGTAGAAGGTTTTACACACTGGGTTGGAGAAAGTCAGTTTAGCTCCACTCTGGTTCTTCTTTTGCTACAGTTGCTGATAACAAAACTGCTGTGGAAACTTTATCTCTAAAAAATAAAGGCATCCTCCTGAGAAGCACGTTCTCAAACTTCCACCAAAACGAGTGGGATATTCTTTTGGTAAAGTAATTGGACCGAACCTCAAATAAAACCCCACAAAACATACAAAAAACCCCAACCAAACACCTTCATGGTCAAAGAGGTAAAATCACCTTGAAAACCGATGTTCTGAGAACAGAAAAGTGACAACATAAGACAGGCTTTTGCAGCTGCATGGCTTAGACCACCAAGCATTAGGCAGTGCAACCACAATTCTAAAAAAGGCAAGTTCCTGTTTGGGAACAACTTGCAGTACTAGCAGTGGTACTAGCAGTTCACATGTTACACTGAGGACTAAAATATAATGGTATGGATGTAGAAAATTATGCTGAAGTCCACGATCACTTGGAAGTATTAGAGAATTATGGAGAAGGAAGCTGCCCACGTCTTTATGATGGCTTATATCTCACGATCTCAAAATCTCATGGAAGTTAGAGATACCTGTATTTTGTGTGAGATTATACGATCTCGTTACAGAGAGATAACAAAGTTAAATGGTCAAAGGTTTCACAGACAGCAGGATGAGGAACAGAACTCAGGATCACGCTGTCCAGGCCACAGGACAACACTCTTTGCCTTAACACACATGAATTTTTCCATTTACACTAAAAAAAAAAACCAGAACCAGCCACTAAATGGGCTCATTCTGTAGGCAGAGGTTTTCTAACTTCTCAGTGATTACACCTTGACACTGACTCCTGAAGGCTTCACTTTCCATCAGCACTACTGGAAATCAGAGTTAGGCTGTGTTTAACTCTGCGTGTGGAATTCGAAGCATGTATCGCAAGGAGACGAAGCAAGGAGCAGCTATGAACGGCACGCTGCCGACGCAGCCCAGCGAGCCGCACACGCGCTCTGGCTGCTCCCTGCAGCCTCACTTCTCCACTGACCCGACCACCAAGCCTGAGCTCAAGCTGCTCGCTGGATGATTTCCCCCAAGAAAACCATCCGGTGCTGCTACCTGTACTCGTACAGAGGTAACAGCCTCAGCGACCCTGCACTGCGTGACGTTACGTAGGGACTCACACCGTTTGTGTCCTGGCTATGTTGTTGACATGTTATTTGGGCCATTTTTGTATATCATCAGTCAAACTCTAACCCCAGTCCTGTTCCAAGGGGCTCTGCTTGTACAAGTTTGCCACTCACCTGCAGTTTCTGTCACCAGACCACATCTTTTTCTTGGCTACTGTATTTTCTAAGGGTGGTTAAATCGGCCCATGCTAACCTCCAACACAGCCTTAACCTGACAGGATTTCCCCCTCCCCAGTCAGCACAGAAAATTGAACATCCAGGCAAAAAAATCCACGAAGATCCACGATAAAAGGAGCGAGTCTGCATCCAGTTCAGCCACTGGAGGCTCCAAGAGACTCAAGCAGGACACCCGTCCTGTGTCCTTAATGCTGAGGACAGCAGGATTTGAAGAACTGGCTGGACAACGCTGTTTATTCAGTTGGGTTACTCAATAGGAGGCTTTGCCTCAAGTGCTATCAAGTCAGGAAAACCAAGTCCTCTGTACCACGGAAGTGGTTTACCAGATGACTAGCTGCACAGTGCCAGCCAAATCAAGAAAGGTCACTTTTAATGCCTTCCTTCAAAAGAAACCAAAACACAAACACCAAAAAAAACCCACAAAAAAGCCCCCAACAAAACATTCAAAGGTGGTCCAGAAGAATCTGATCCAATAAACTTGGAAATAAAGCCAAAATTGCCTGAGGATTTTTTTTTCCAGTTGTGAACCCCAGTGCATCAGTATGAACCGTGCTAAAATTAGGACATACACATCTCTGATCTCTTCCCAGTCCTTTCAGTTTTCCCCCAGGAAAATGCCTGGGTAAGGCTGTGCGACACACAGCACACCTCCCCACCGAGCAGTAGCTGCTCTACGTGTTTCTCCAATACCTCTTTCTCCTGATAGCGTGTTCTCTCAGTCACAGGATATGATCCCACCAAAGCCATTCATCCTTACTACAGCACTTGCAGATATTAAATTCCCTGGACAGGCTGACTAATGATACAGCAGGCTGGGAAGGCCCCAGGTGCTCAGGGAGCTGAAGGTAAGAGCTTTCCTTCAGCAGAGCCAGGCTCTGCTGCGAAGTGGGTAATAGAGCGCGACACGAGCAGCTCAGAGTGGGAGGCCTGCTCCAGCAGTCTCCATTCTGCAGAGGGAAAAGCGGGGATATTAGCAGTTTCTCTTCCTAGCTCCGCAGCTTTGACAGCAGGGACAGGGTGCTGGGAGAGTGCGGCGTCCCCCAGCCCAGCAGCAGCAAAGCGGGCAGCACGTCTCTTGCTAAGCTGTCGCAATTCACTGCCCAGCTCATTAACACAAATCGAAACTGATGTGGTTTAACAGACCAGGCTGCAAACTGCAGCGCCCGACGCGTGGACGTGGCAAACAGCCCCTTCTGCAGGGGTGCTGGCTCTCGGCATGGCAACGGGGAGGACTGCGGCTACCTCTTCGCTTGCCCCCGCACCAGCAGCCAAAGCTCAGGAGCCACGGCTCCTGGTCACTGCCACTGCTTGATTTTGTATTTCCAGCCACCACCAGCTGCAGACCTGCTTTGGTGAATTGTGCTGACCTGCACCTTTTCTCAAAAACATCAATTCAAGCAACTTTGTGGAAAATGGACAGTTAACCTGGCTAATACAGACCTGAACGGATTGCTGTAGCTCTGCAGAACTGTTTTTTTGGGTTAAAAACAGCACTGCTGGGATGAAAGCCTTCATATGCCAAAGCCTTTCACAGCTAAAATGGAGAACATGTGCTATCGCATGATGGACACATGCTTATTTACACCAACTGAAGGAGGCCTGGGTTCAAAATGTTCATGTGAACATTGCTCATCTGCCAGCATCAATGTGAACTGAAGGAATGTCAACTACTGAGACAGAAGGAGGAATAATATTCCCGATTGCCATGTAATCCTCCAAGTATGCTGCACGTCAGCATTTCCCAGTGCCGATTTTGACCACAGAGTGTCTACACGGGAGGAAAAAGGAAGAATCAAAGTGCCATAACTTGAAAATATCTTGCCTTAAATAACATGGTCAGAATTGTCTCAATTACAATCTGTGTGCTAAAGCAGACAAAAAGTATTTCATTACAGAATAAAATCTGTTTTTCTTATTAAAGGTTTTAGAGTGATGAGTCTGCTAAATAGGAAACACCATGGTTCCCTACGCTTTCACACTAAAGATTTTGATTTTTGATTTTGCTGTCAACATTGCTGTAAGAAGAATACAGCTCTTGCAGGACAAAGGAAAATTTGCCATGGTGGGCCACTACCATACTTGATTTTTTAAAAACTTTTTTCTTTTAAAGTACTTTAATGGCACAGAATCTGTCATCTACTAGACGCTGGCAAGAAGAGCCTCAGCAGCCACGCTCCAGATCCACACTTCAGCTTCTGCACAGGATCTAAAGAGACACTGCTTAAAATAGATCTGTTAAAAACAAGATTTTCTGAAATCCAATGCCAGTTGAAATGTTTCCATGAAATTTAAACAAAAAATCTGTGGAAAACTACACTTTTATGCTAACATTTCTCTTCAGCATCCACAAAGCACGGCATTGCAACACTGCTACAGCACACAACGATCTAGGAAAACAAAATATTAAGAAACTAGAGACTGGGCCCATATAAAAGTTAAAGTGCCTACCCGCCTCCAATGATCACGCTGAAATACTGTAGAGAAATCAAAACAGTAGTTAAAAATACTGCAGAATAGCTCAAAAAGCATTCTGTCCCCAACATTTACAGGATTATTAGCAACAGGCACTGACTTTTCTGATTTGGCAGTTAAAGAGATTATCTTTTGAACATATGGGACAAGAATTCATCATTAACGGGATATTCTGAGGATATCTATTACACTCAGCTCTGAGGTAACCAGTGTCTCCTACCTTGAAGAGTTTTGCTCCTGAGCTGTACTATACCTCACCAGAAGTCTGCTAAAGGAGTAAATCTGCTTTGTCACCGACGTGACAGCCACAGTTCATCGTAACTACAGATAATGAACATTGTGAGCAGGGTTCAGAACTGCTCCAATTCATTTGCTACTACCTGACCTTGTACAGTCAGTGGACAAAGTAAGGTTTTCTTTCATGGTGTGGATAGCCTGCAGCCTACCTTTCCGTCGGATGCAGTGTTTATTCTGTAGTGGTACACCCTTCCTTCGTATCGCAGTGAAATAGATCTCTGTCCTGGACTGCTCTCACTCTCTCGCACAAGAAAGCTGCCGTTGATGCCGCTACTCAGAAGGTACTCAGCAGCGTTACGTGACACCGGTCCATGATACCAGGAATGCTTCTCCAAACTATTCACTGGGGTGATGTAGTTGCTGGGTACCCAGCCTTGTCCATTTTTCGTTTGGGCTTCGCACCATTCCCCATTATGATTGTAGCCCAGGACACGGAGCTTTTCACCTTAGCGCAAGAAGAAAATACATTTAGACATGGCAAACCTGGGAGCTGAGGACAAAGACAGTTCTTTCAGGCTAACAGATCATTAAATAATCTCCTGTAAGAATAGGTATCTGACTGAGCAGGGAGCATGTGTGTTTCTTTAAGCTTGAGTGGACCTCTCAAAGCCAAATAAAGTCATATGCATGCTTCAGGAGTTTGTTAGGCTCTCGTGTAGTTCTGCACCAGCTCTGATACTGCTTGAGCTTAAAAAATGAATCCAGCAAATTTTATTTGAACTGAGCTAGCTTGAGGGGGCTAGGAGAGAACAGGAGTGGATAAACGATAAAAAAAATAATTTCCATTAGCAAGGTAAGCTGATGTGACTTCGAGTACACATAAGGAACAGAAGGACTGAGTAAGAAAACACTGTATCTATGCAGTCATTTTTCATACAGTGACTGTGTTTTGGAGAACTATGAAAACGATAAGAGGCCAGCCTCTAGAATCAGCTCAGTTTAATTTCTCAGTTCAAATTCTTGCTCCTAATGGAGACCTTAGTTTTGGCAAACAGTTTCTCGCCCAATGCAAAAGTTTCAGACAGTTTTAACCTTTTAAAAGGTTACCACTTTGTGAAATATTTGTTTAAGAAGAATTCCCACAGTAAAAAAAATTCCATAGGGTTTAGTGTATAACTCAGTTATTCCACCACGACTTTTCTTTCTACGCCTTCTCACACACTGCCACTACTGCTCTGCCCAACTGTCTTACCTTTAGTTATGCTGAGAGTGTTGTCCCCACTCGCCACAAAATCATACAGTGCAACAAAGAGATGGGGGTCATTTTCACTAGGACAGGACAGAAGGTTTTCCTTGGAGTTCCAGCGAGCTGCTTCGCTCAGACCCTGGGGCTCAAAGTCCGATGCTACTGGCCTCTGAAGGGCTTCTGGAGAAGGAAGAGAGGGGGGGGGGGGAAATTAGGTTCATTGTTCTTGATAAAAGCCATCTGGTTAACCCACGCACTCTGATTTTCTAATTTGCATTGTTTCGTGACATGTGTGCACCTCATGCATCAGAGACAGATAAGGACAGCTCTTTGATGCAGATCTTCTGCCACATAGGCAGGACACCCTCGTCCCAGAGCTGTCCCCCCGCCTGCCCCGAGCCCCCAGCTCCTGCCTCCCACGGCACGCAGGAGAGGGAGAGCCCCTCTCCCTCCCCCCAGTAAATGCTGCTCACGTAGGCTGTTTGCTGCTTGTAAATCCTTTGGCTCATGTGAAACTGTTGGAATGGTTAGATTTTAAAACAAACCCAAAACCTTTACAAGGTAAATCCCTTAATTATCCTATAAATGAAATGCCCAGAATGTGCAGCACAGAAAGCCAGGCAGGGAGAGATTTGTAAGACGTGGTATTTAAGAATGAGATACGTACTTCTGTTGTTCATAGTATTTTTAATCATTTCTCTTCTTATTTGAGTACAAGGCTGTGCCTTTTTGCTACCCTCTCTCCTGCTTGTTGCCCTTGAAACCAGAGCACAGTGGTGAGCATACTTTGCACAATGAGCTTTCCACATTTTTAGGAGCCCTGAAACACCTCCAGAAAAAGAGATTCCTAAACACTGAGCTTCACAGGTGAGTAAAAGCCAACTACCAAAGTCTTCTGTACACTGCAGCACATTCGGCGCCTAATATTCAGTATCAGGCAAGTCCAAGCACACTGGGGAATTTCATTGAAGTCGCTCCTGCAAACCCTCTGCTCTGGACCATGATCCAAGAGTTTGGGGCAGTGATGCTCCAGGCAGTTGTGCCCCCTCACTCCAACGTGCCACCCCCAGCTGCGCTGGCATCCCCGTGGGTGACAGCACTGGCACAAAGCCAGGACAATGAGTTGTGAAAACCTTGTTCTTTGAAGGGTTATTTTCCATCTGGACGAGGTCGTTGAGCGAGGTCACAGCACGGCGCGCACAAACCATCACGTCAGTGCGGCTACGGCGTCAGGAAACACTATCACACCTTGCGCCACGGAACTGCTCCTCATTTACTGAGCATCAGCCCCCGCCTGCTCCCCCCGCTCCCTGACGAATCCCTCTTCTGCGCAGGCAAACGCAGCAGGGCTTTGGAGGCAGGAACCCCAGGCCAAGTGTCTTCTACATTACCAGGTCACCTGGGAGCACAGTTCCCTCTTTACACTCGTCATACTCACTAGCAAGGGGCTGCTGTGTAGATGCAATCACACCAAAATAAGCTTTTAACACTATTGCTTGTTTGGTCTGGAAATCCAGTATAAGCTGCACAGTAAACCAATGAAGAACTGATACGATCGAAACCAGAAAACATATGGAAGTCAAGAGTGGGTTGGGACAGGTCCAAAATACATTTCCCAATGGGGAAATCTCATTATTTTCTAAGCTTTGGTGGTGAAAGTGCCACTATTCATGCACAGACAGTCTGGCGTCCTCGACGTGTGGGTCAGATCACCACCAGCAAAGGCTTTCTGGGTGATTATTTATGAACACGAGTTCTACTGTATTCTTTGGAAAAGGTAAGATCATGCATGTGGGCAGAGAGCAAAACAGTAAGTATACACACTGTTGTGCCTGTTTTCCTAGCCAAACCATATCTGCAGGGAGATGTATTTTTATAGTGAATCAGGGAAGCCAAATAATTCTGCTTTCTAAACGATTCCACTGGCCATACCACAGTCAGAAAAGGTGGTGGTGTGTTATTTTTTTAAAGCACCTTGATATCCTTGCTTCCCCCTCCTGTTTCCTGCAGGAGAAGACATTTTAATAGCCTGGTTTGCTTCAAGAGGGACAATGAGAAAAGAAACAGAAAATCCACTTTCAGAAAATTAAGCTATAATTATTTTACCATGAAAACGCTTTGATCCTGTCAAGCCCATTAAGCTCCCTTATCAAACACAGGGCGCTGCAGTGACTGGAGATACTCCAAGGAGTTACACCATCAGTAAACACCTGGAACAGAGACAGCAGAGAGCTGCAAGTAGCGGACACACAACCTCAGCGAGCAGCGACGCCGTGAAGCTCTCCCCCAAATATGGTACAAACCAGTACATGCTGCATGGTGGGGCGGACCATAACCTCCGTTAGGAAGGAAAACGCCTGCCCCGTGGGGGACTGATTCAACAGGAAGGCAGGAAATCCAAGGCAGGCTCCCCTCCAACTCCGGCGCGATCGCAGCCCAGCGAAGGACGGCTCATGCACAGCCACGGATGGGGATGCAGGAGGAAAGCCAAGCGCTCCGCAAGAATCCCTCCCTCATGCCCAGGCCGCGGCGATGCTGGGACTGACTCATTACACGCGGATGCCAAGGTATGCGATTCGATTCAGACCATGAGACAACGCTGTGTCAAACACCGAAAACACCCACGAGCTGCGGTGCGAAAGTCAAGGCAGGCTGGTTTAACTCGATGACATTCCTACAAACACTGACTCAGTGATAACTGCCTGCAAGCCCAGGGGCCGGCAAGAGCAAGGGCCGTTAAATAAATGTATGAGAATGTGCTAAGCTGGAAAACCATCCAAGCCCCCCAGTGCACACACAGGATGCTGTGCACAGATGGGCTCGTACCCTCTGTGTCCTCCAAGCCGACTCCCCCCGCCCAGAATCACAGGATCACAGCATGGTGGGGGCTGGAAGGGACCTCTGTGGGTCATCTGGTCCAACCCCCCTGCCCAAGCAGTGTCACCCAGAGCCGGCTGCAGAGGACCGCATCCAGGCGGGGCTGGAACATCTCCAGAGAAGGAGACTCCACAGCCTCCCTGGGCAGCCTGGGCCAGGGCTCCGTCACCCTCAGAG
>Ga0181612_125750_pt1 | contig 11708 bp, 9 predicted proteins | sample HoacroProtozoa21_FD_119630 | JGI IMG/M metagenome (GOLD analysis project Ga0181612, IMG submission 119630) | Hoatzin crop microbial communities from Cojedes, Venezuel. Combined Assembly of Gp0051906, Gp0051904, Gp0051908 | reverse complement strand
TTGATTTCAAAGTATTCTATCGGGAAAGGATTTCTCCAAGACACTAGGGCCCTCTCAGCCATCAACAGCAATCACAGAATAAAGGACTTCTCTGTCTGCACTGGATTGGGTGCCACATTTATTATAAATGAAGAAAATAGAGTATTCTGTGAAAATACGATTAAGACCGGATGCATTTCAAAAGTACACACGAACCCACCCGAGAAGAAGGAACCATTTTCTCTGGCCGCTAGATGTCAGCTTCTCAACCAGCACTGATTCTTGATACCAAAGAAAGACAAGTGTCCCAGATTTTAAATCCCTTAAATGGCATTAACTTAAAATAACCTGACCTCAGCATTGAGCGCTCCACGGCAGACAATAAATTCCACCAGCAGACAAACAGAAGCCAAAAAAGGCAAGTGATGATGAATACATCTTGCATCACCAATTCCGTTAGAAATTATATGCGCTGATAAAGAAATCTAATCCCAGGCAGAGCTAACAACTGTACGCATGTTTCTGGGCACAACCCCCCCAGCACAACATCCCAGATGCTACACAAAGGATGAGCCTGCATCTCAAAGTGATGCATATTAAATAATCTCCAATAAAACTGTAAAGTACTTAAAGCCTTTCACCAAAGCCAGCGAGCAGTTCGCGCGTGGCGGTACATTTCTGCGCAAACATCACTCTGCTGGAGCTAAATACTGGAAATATCTAATCTTGTATTTTTACCAGGACCCCGGCACAAAACAGTAAAGTGTCAGACGAATAGCAACAGGTCCCAAACACCTGAACCAGCATGTACCGAGGAAAGAGAACACAACTTTAAATGGCATTGTGATCCAGGGCAATTAACAGTATTTTTCTTCTACATGATGCAGTATTTAGACCACACTTTCTCTTAAAAGCCACGAACTGGCACACACATAACCTGCAGCATAAACTCTTCCCTTCCCTTCTACACCAGACAAATCAAACCCAGCATCCCTCGCTACTCAAAGCTTGCTGGCATGGTCTACTTCTCTCATCATCATTAAAGGGGCAGGAGAAATGCAGCACAAGTGAGGGACCTTTGTGCTACAGCCAGCATCAAAACATTCTCCTTGCCAGCTTAATACTTCTAGGTTATAAAATGATGTTTTCAGCAGCAAAAGGAGTCAAACAGCCAGCCTTTGTGAAATGCAGGAGCAAGGCAGCCATATGGCAATCAGCAAATGACACTCTCCTACAGGGCCATTTCGTATTTCGATCTACAATGAGCTTAATATAGGCTTAAAGAAACTAAAAATATTTAGAACTGTAATTTTGACATCAAGTACTCTAGCTATGTAATTTTAACATAAACATGGAGTTTATTTAACTCTAAAGTCAACAGATGGTATTTAAGTTAAGTTGGCTTTTTTTTATACAGGAGTTCTAAAAACAGCAATCAATTGCCTTGCTGGGTTTTCAACTGCTGAATGTCAACATTTTACCCAGAAAATATTAAATACTGTGAGCTAATAAGGAAGGAGAGGCTGTCTGGCCTCATAATTACTCATAATTACCCATCAACCGTTACATGTATCAACAGCAGCTATGCTTGTTTGAGGAATCCCAATAGCTTTATCAGACCGGTAGCTCAGACGGCATCGAACAGCACGGCTCTCATCTGTGACCTCCCACGTCGACATCCAACGCCCGAGAACCCTCTGCTCTGCATGGTGCGGTTTGAAGGGTCCCATTTTTGCGCTGTTACCACCCAAAATGCCCATGTAGAGCAGTACTACAGGTTAACACAGGTTAATGACAAAAGCTTAAATGGCTACCATGACTCTACCCCAGCATCATACACCCCGATACTGGGACACACAGAGCTCGAACAGCACATTGTCATAAATCAGAGGATGTTTGAAGAGCTGGGTCTCAGCCAGTGTCTCAAAAGGAGTCTCGTACACAGATTTCTATATATTTTCTTGGTTTCTCTGGGTTAACTGGATTGGAAATATTTGAGGTAGTAAAGATGAGAGCGTTGATGATTATCAGCAGCCTAAACATGAATACTCACATGCAGTTTATTGAGTAGCACGGCATCTGTTGTGCTGTTAGCTCCTGGTTTTGCTGCTTTCCAGAACTGCTTCTGAGCAGAGTACCGGTTCATGGGACATAGTTTGAACAGGCAATCTATAAAAACAGATGAAATAAAGAGAGAGATGGCTTCAATCATTTGTAATTACCTGGATTTTTGCTGCCAGCATAGTCCAAATATTCCAGCAGCAAGGAAGGGTTTATAAACAAATTCCAAACAGCTCTTGATCAGACAAATGCTTTTTTGAGCAACAGGAATGTTGCCCCATGAATGATAAAAATTAACTGCTGCTGCCAAACATCTGATGCAAGACCAGAAAATTTATAACTTGTCCCAGTCAAAAATACTACCATACTAAAACAGTAACCTGTTCCTAAGCTTTCCCAGGCAAACAGACCCATCTCACACACAACTCTTCATTCTTCTGCTTTAGCAGGTACTCTACTTCACACACTTAACACCAGGTTGGGGTCTTTGGTTTTTGTTGTTGTTTGTTTAGTTTTTAAATCAAATCTCTTCTATCACTAGGGAAAAGGAGGCACAAAGAATTGGAGAAACTCCCCTAATAAAGTAGCAGCAGCATAAAATACCCCCAAAAAACAGCAGGCGCAAGCACAGACATTCAAAGCACAGCTCCAGGTAACAGTAAACCCCTCGGGGCATCAGGTTCTCTACCCAGTCCACCAACACTGTGTATTTAACATTCTGCCTGGCCAAAGCCAGGATTACAGCTCATCAGTCTTCTTAAAAATACATTTTTATACCAAAGAGATGCTAACTTATCAGTAATACAAGCAAATCAGCTGCGTTCACTACTTTTCCTCTTCTCTGTTGCTAAGCGACTGAACACGCAGAAAAATAAAGTTATTCAGAGACAGTGCCTAAAGCAGCAGCTCAGAAGTTTAAACAAAGTGCCAAAAAAGCCAGCAGGCTGTTCCCAGCGCCTCGGGCAACGGCGTGGAGGTAAGACTTCGGGCTCCCAACTCACAGGGTACTTCTCCAGGCTCCTGGTGCACTCTCACAGGCAAGCACCGCAACCGGGCAAGCAGCAAGCCGAGGAGAGATCTGCCTGGGGGTTTTGTCTTCACCGTCTGAAAAGCACAGCTGCTTATGGGCTGCTGTGCTAACAGACACACGGGATGCACGTCAGCCAACAAGGGAAAAACCCCACACCGAAGACAAGCTACATCAGCTCTGCCCGAGGTCAAAGCTGCTGAAGGGGCTGAGCCCTGCGAGAAACAGCCCCTGATAATTTTACCCCAGGATGCCGTTTGAGATGGACACCTTCACGCCTTTCTTCAAGAACAGACCTGTCTGACGTCGCCCTGCCTGCCTGGCTCGTCCCTCCTCAGAGCACAGTTAGAGCACACCAGGCGATACCAAACACCTTTCACAGGTGGGCGAAGCTCTGTCTTCAGACCCAGCTCCCCTCCAACGGGGTGAAGCACCCGTGGTAGATGCTCACTTCATCTCACAGCGAGCCACCGGCTGCCGAACGGGCCGACTGCCTTGTCCCACAGCTCCACGGCAATCCCTGCAGCCTGCTTAGCTGGTGGCCCAGTATACCAGTGACAGATACAGCAGGAGCTGGGTATGGCACTGGGGATCTTTAATGGAGTGACACATACCAGGGAAGGAGAGAAAGAGCTGAGGGTACGTGGAAGGAGATCTAACTGCGTCTATCCAGAAATGCTCAGCTCCACTCTGACACTACCAGCCTATAGCTTCTGAACCACAGTGCAAACCACACTTCCCAGGTTTGTTCTCTTCAATATATTTTTCATTTACATAAAGATGATTCGCAGAGATTGACAGCACAGAAGAGATTCAAAAAGCCACTGCAGGCTGGCACTTTAAGCTAAGACTATGCATTGTAAGCAACACATCAGTTATAAAATCTTCTATTTTTGCTTAAGCCATCAGTTCACACAATGACAGCAATTAACACACAGAACTGCATAGAAGAATTAATTGTATCCCAGATTTAGTCACAGCGCAAGTGTACTTTTTTCCCCCATCCTTTTCAGTCAAGAAAGTTGTCAAGTGAGGCTTAACTCCCAAATTGTTAACTGCAAGCAGCCCCCTCTCCTCCCTGCAGCACAGGGCAGGAGTCTACAAGTGTTTGACCTTGCCCAACACAACAAGGGAAAACGGAACATGTTTTGGGTTTTTGTTTGTTGTTGTTTTATTTTTAATTTGTTCTACAAACTCTATTTCTCAAGTGGTTGAGGAGCTAAACTTAGCCTAACAATAACCAGAGGCTGGGTAGTATCAAGTGTATTTCGCCATGGGTCAAACAACACGAACTTCATGGCCAGAAGACTTTTAGATCACCAGATTCCACAGGCTTCTGTTCACCGAAATCAGCATGCAAGGATGTGCTAGCTGAGTGCTGTCACGGTCAGCGATCTGCAACCCACAGTCGTGACAACCGTGGAAGACAAACCGACGACGTGTCAGACACTATACTATGGAAGCTAGGGCTGTTTCCAACGGATCCAAAATGCAGCCAAAGCAGCTGGAACCATCAGCTATCTGCTCTGATCATGGATTCAAGCTGCTTCAGCCACCTAGAAAAAGTGATAAATAAAGCTATTACTGCAAAGTAATTACATCTTATTATAGACTGTTTGTTGAATATTAACCATGAAGGAATGTAATTTCTTTTCAGATCTTCATGATATACAGTGAAAAATGGCAGAGTTGCATACCGAAGAAGCACCAGAATAAAATACTATGCAACTGCTGATGAAATGACGACACACCAGCCAGCCTGCCCACCGAACAACGGCCCTGCAGGAAAAAGCAATTGCATAAATGTATACCAACCCCTCACGAACACGCACAAGGATGACAAATGAAGGTCATATGGACATGTGTTAAATGTTTTCATTTCAACATTCCAATGTTTCCAAGCTAAATCCTGTTCTTTCGTCAGCAGTTGCTTTGCATCTAATAAAGTGCACCAAACAAGACCGTAACTGCACCAGGCCATACGTTCATGCTCTCACTGCTGGGACATTTGGATCCCCACATGGGTCTCTGCCCCCTGAAGCTCACAAAAATATTTTCAGTAATTTTGGGTTGGGTTATCCTCTGCATGTACCAGCATCACAGAGGAATAATCACAATCAAGGATACTGGAAGTGCTAGAAAATCCCACGTTCTGAAGAATTCAGGGGTTCAACACAGAGAGAAACTTGCCAGCTACTTTACTCCAACTGCACTTCTTTCTACCCCATGATTTTCATTTTCTCTTCTCCCTTTTCCACTCCCTTCTCTTGTACTCGAGACCTTGCTCCTGTCCCACCCAGTCTCAGCCTCCAAACTCCCAACCCTTCCTGCCAGTCCAAGCCCACCCAGTCTGATTCTCTACTTCCACCCAGATTTACTCTGCTCCCAACAACTGATTAACCCATCCCTTCCCTTCCCCCCGTGACAGCACTGCACAAGTCTCCACCTAATACCTGAGGAGGGATTATGTTTTGCCCAGATAATCCTCATCTCCCGAGGTTTTCCAGCTTCACCATACAAGGCACCTTGCCCTCCCAACGCATAAGGAAGAACAAATTTACAAAGAAAAGGCTGGGTTTTTCCCCTTAACTGTCACCACAGCATTTTGCCAATTATATTTTAGGAACACAGCCCTTTCTTTAAAAACACATCTGGGAAAAGCGCCTCGGGGGCTGGGGGTGGGTCTGCTCAGTCCCTCTACAGGGGTAGCAGCATCTGGGCTCCGGGATGCAGGACCTGGTTTAACAAAACTGTCACCGTTTCACGTGCCATAAGCTCGGCAAGCTCCCCCCGGCACTGCCCCGTGCCAGCCGGCTTTCTGGCTAACCCAGTCCTGCTCCACACGCCGGGGTCGGTTCAGCTGGGCATGCACATCGCTGCTTCTCAGCTAAAGGAAAAACCTGACCAGGCTGATTCTTCTTCCTTCCTTTTTTATAAATGGTCTCTGTTGCATGGGAATTTAGGTAGCATTTAGGTAGTATGTTAGTAAGCTGATTATAAAATAGAATGCAAGACTTGCCCAAAATTGCGCACAATTTCCCACCCTCTGCCATTCTCCCGCGTGCTCGCTTCCAGACGAAGCACTGCCAGCTCCGGCCGGGCTGGCCGCGTCCTGCCCAAATCTCCCCTGGCTATTTCAAGCCTTTAGTAGAAAGTCTTCACCAACTCCTCTGCAGTTCGAGAAAGCAGGCATCAAATATTTTGTTGGCAACAAAAAGGCCTGTCGTTACTTCGTGTTTCCAACAGAGACCCAGACGTTACAAAATGCCAGCCGGAGAAAGGTAAGAGTCAGGAAAAATTATTCCTGCTCTCAAAAAAAATCACACTTTAGGGAACTTTCAGATGAGGGAAATCTATAAAGATGAAGATATTTAAATAAGTCACTTACAAAACCCACTGAATATTTAACACCAACACAGCTGTTTCTTCGTTACTTGAAAAAAACACCTCCTTTTTGCGCAGCAATACTAAAATTAAAAGAAAATTAGCAATTCCCTGTTGAAATTTAGCAGTTTCTCTTCAGACTTATCTATACTTAGACACCTGATATTTCCCCAAGGCCAGAGCCCGCTCACAGCGGAGAATAAATATAAGGATAGTATTTTCTTATTTTGATTTTAAATGTAAAAAGTAGCAGCAAAGAAGATGCGGTAGTAACATAGCTGGCAATGATGGAAACACTGCAAATAGCAGTTCTCGACTTTACATTCATGCAAGCTGCACAGCTTTAATACACTCACCAGGCTGATAACGCTCCACGGGATGACGAGATTATTTATTTAAAGACAAACTGAAGGCCTCTTTTTTGTTTAAACGAACCATTTTCAGGCAGGAGGTGTACAGAGTAATACAAAATGCACATATTCAATCCCAGGCGAGCTGCACCGCCCCAGCAGCCCTCGGATCCCCACATTGTCTATTTCTATACTTGTTCCCTCTGCGGCTTAAAAAGAATAGATGACAGCCTAAGAGGTTCAAAGAACACAGAACAAAAGCAGCTACAGAAATGTGTTGATTATTAATCATTCCTGCACTTCCACGAAGAGGGAGGAAAAAAAAACGCATCTGATCCTAGTGAAATTACTGTCTTTGTGATGAGAAGACATCCTTTCATTTCCAATTTGCGGCGAACAGGCTTTGCTGGGAGCGTGGCAACTCGTCGCGGGATGTGCTTCGTCAGGGCGCACCGAACGCCGGCCCGGCCGTCCCGGTGGAACAGGCCTGAAAACGAACCCGGACCGCACGCGCTCAGCCCGGGGCAGGGAGACGACTGGAGTCACAGCTCCCGCTGCCGCCGTTCTGCCGTGCCACACGCGCGGCAAACCGACGCGCACGCCATTGGTACCCCAAGCCCAGAGGTCTTGTCACCATCGCACGTGCCACTGCAGAGCAGCCCAGCTCTTCAGGATTTGAATGCTGAACTAATTACAGGACAAAATATACGAGAGGTTTCTGTGCTGTGAAGTCTGTTACCTCCCTTCTGCATGCTGTTGCATCTTACCCGTTTCGAGGGCTTTCAATGCTGTTCTTTTTAAAGCAGAATAAAGGAGGAAAATCACCCTTGCAACCAACATTTAAATGGAGAGCCTGCATGTTTTATGATCTAAATATATCTTAATTTTTATGTTAAAATAACCACCCTCCATTCATATCTGCAAGACATGAGGGCAACCACCCTCCTGTCATTGTACTCATTTATGCACTGTTCTACCACTGGAAATCGCTACTTCATTTTTTCAAGCTGTAACAACACAGGAAATCATGTAATTGCTATTAACCTCGAGCTGATGCATCAAACCAACGGCAGAAGACTTGAACAATGATTTCAGAAAGTGAAAAATTATATACCTGAGAGCTGGACACAGAATATCAACGCCTACTAAATCAACAGTATCCATTAACGCAACATTAATTACAAAGCAATGACTTTTTGACCACGTAACAAATGCGCACAGGACTCCACGCACAACACTGTTAGGGACTTCACAGCAATAAACGCCACCTTTTAGACGTACTGAGATTTACTGCGGGATAAAGCTGTCCTTCAGCAAACACTGAGCAAGATAGCCTTACTCCAACAAGGAAGCTCCACCTTTACTCCAACTCATAGCTGCTCCTCACCCGCAGGGAAAACCACCTCGTGAGGCTCTGGCCACGCTGCCACGTCTCGGGGTAAACCAGAAGCCAGGTCCAGCCGACTCGCCACACGATGAGCAAACACCCTCCAAAGCCCTCACCACCACAACGGCAGCAAACTGCCCAAAATACTACTAAAAGACTCACACGAGAAATGCACCTCTAAGTAAACATCCTTGGTACCAGAGATACACCAGTGTTTGTTTTATTTCTGCATGTATCCTCTTTGGTCTCCTTCAAAGAGAAAACTGCTACTCGAAAAGAGGGAAATATTTAGACACGGGATACACAGGCAGCTCCGAAAGGAAACATGCGCAGGAAAGACCAGATTTCGTTTCCCAGTCTCTGGTACGAGCAGCGCTGAGTGAAGACGCTTTCTGAAAACACAAAGCCAGAAGGGACAGAAACACAAGCAGAAAAACACCGATGCATTTAACTAAAAGATGTCGGATTAAGGAACACAAGGGAACCAGCAGCCTCCTCGTCGCTGAGGAGCGGCACCGTGATGGAGAACGTCTGTGTTCTTGGGCAACGTGCGTGTTGCCCACGCAGGGCTACAAGAGATCTGAAGAGACAAAACCACACCAAGCTGCCTCAGACAAGATGCCCAGGGACAGGGAGTGAATGCGCCAGGCATCCCCGAGAGCATTATGGAACAGGTCTGATTTGTGGACACAAAGGATAACTTCGACCAGGAGAAGCTACTTAAGAATAATCTCAAGAGCCTTTAGAAAAAGCTAAAGCACCATGCTGGCTCCTGACTAGTAACAAATGCAATCCAGAAAAAGAAACCTGTTAACGCCGAGGAGAGGGGAAATCAGAAGGAGGGAGAACAAAAAAAAAAAAAAGAAGGAAAGAAAGAAAAAAAGAAAAAAAAAAGAAGAAAAAAAGAAATGAAGCAAAGAGTTCACAACTGCATACATTAATCTGAGCTAACCCAGGAACCCATGAAAGCTCTTGGTTTCAGCGAACATTTTTACTGTCTTAGCTCATCTCCGTCTCTGGTCCAGCAGGAAAAGCAATCCTGGACTAGCGGCAAACCTTGCCAAGAGGCAAGTCCCAAGGCCAACCCCTTCTCTCTCCCACAAGTACTGCAATTCAAGTTTTACACGCTGCAAGGAGAAACATTCATAGTTTATATGCAGGGAATTCAGCAAACTAACGCGTGTAAGAGTTGCAGAAGCATTTTTAAGTAAACTGCTGTGGCCTTAGCCTTTGTCCCAGCCTTGGAATCTGTATTCTTCACTTGGGAAGCCAGCCACCATCTCCCTTTTAATAGATTCCATGATGACTCTCCCTCAAGGCACTAAAACACAAGTCTCAGAACACAAACCCTGGGACATTCTTCCTCAAAATCTTCACAGGTCTTTTCAGCAGCACTTCACCCCGGCAGCAAACCAAGCTGTACTCATCTGCTGGCCATATTTAACTCTATTTCGACCGCTCACGCCTTGGATTTCATTTTCACCTTGGCTTCTTCACTTGCTCCTGCTTTTCCGGACTGAAGTTCCTGCTGAAGCGGGTCAGGAAGCGGGGGCAGGCGGCAGGGAACGGCTCAGACACAGGAAGAACATGAAAGATCGGATTTCAAACACCCTCGGCAAGCGTCGATGTTGAGCAGTATGGAAAGAACACTGTTGTGCTGTTAGACAGAGCTGATGTGACTGAACAACATAATAAAAGTCCGTTCTACTTAAGAATGCTCTGCGTGTGTTGTAAGAAACGAGCCACCACAGCATCACGCAAAACAAACAGCAAATTTCTCAGCTGTTCAATAAAGTAACTCAATTTTCAGCTTTTAAATCCATTTGGCTTAAAGACAACCGACATTGCCAAAAAAAAAAAAGATATAGGGAAGTTAAATAAATATTTGATAATATTATTGAAGTCTAGGTTGGAAGAAATAGTAAAGCTGAACTCAGTGCTTTAATTTTTCTTACGCTAATGAAGTGCTTGGGATCCCCTGGCCTGAAATGTTCATTTGTTTCCTACTTTCTGCACCGAGCGTCGTCTCCCCAGTTTCTGGCCCCACTGCCTCCTGCAGAACTGCTGTACCACAGGCTCACGGGCCTGGCAGACCCTTACAAAGCTTACTTGGCTCATCCCTCCCTCCCGAAGGCAGAATTAACTATGCCAGCTCCATTCCTGACGTATCTCCCCAAGTCATCTGTTCCGGCACTCCACTGTTTCTGTATCTAAGCGCTTGGTTTTCACAATTTAAGCCCATTACTCCTTTCCCTCTCCACGTAGGCACACAGAACAGAGCTTCTCCTCCCTCTCCCTGCAGTATTTGCAGGCTCCTCTGTCCCTGTCCCACAACCACCGAGATGCCAGACGCGTCAGCCTTGCTCCTGACCATTACCCTCCTCTGGATTTTCTCTAGCTGGCTCACATCTTTCTGAAGTACGAGGTGCAATATTAAGCAAAATACTTCACTTGAGGCTCTGCCAGGAAGTAAAATTGGAAAAAAAAAAATTACTATGTCTTTTGGCAATGGTTCTTTTTATACATTCCAAGGTGGCAACTGCACTTTTTGTAACAGCACCGACGACTCCTGTTCACGCTGTGATCCCTGCAGTCCCCGGACCCTTTCCTACCACACTGCCGCGTGTGCCCATCCTCCTCCTCCTCCTCCTCCTCCTCCTCCCTGGATGCAGGCAGCCGAGTGCAGCCTTCGACACATGCCTCCACTGAACGGCAGCGCCGGTTTTCAGATGGTTCCTTCAGTTTTTGAGGTAATTCTGAGCGCGTTCCCGAGTCCCCTTCTCCCCCGCGGAGCTGGCAGAGGGCACCGGCAGCGCGGCAGCAGATGCCCGGCGCTACGCCGGCCATCGCAGACAGCATCTGCAAGGCCTGTGCTGCCCCACAGGTGTTCGGACTTCCAGTAAATTGGCTACAGACCGACTCGAGCAGCACTGTTTGAAGAGCTCAGCAAAGCAGATATATGCGAAAACACCCCCAGACCTGTCTCAATTATAGGAAACACCGCCCTGGAGTTGAACAGGGCAGAGTCCCGCTGCTGAACTTCGCAGCACTCCCAGGCAAACACAGTAAAACACCACTGTCCACATCTGTTTTCCCAGTCTGAAAGCTTTATTTCTTGTTTTCTGCTCCTAGGCTTGGCTTGAGCCTCTCGCCTCACTTACTGAGGCCCTTTCCCTCTCTTTATTTAAACAGCCACCATCCCCTTGGCAGGGGACCAGAGATGCTCTTGCTGAAGCCTATCAAACGATGCTACTCAATCTGGCCAAGTCCTCTCCGTCGCTGTACACCACTCCCCTTCGCAGGAACAGAGCACGGAAGACGCCAACAAATCATGCAGCTAATTAAAATCTGGCTGAGTCCTTCATAACGTAGTCTTAGCGCTGAAGATGACTCTCTGGTTATCATTATAAGACGCAGACTGTGCTGACAAGGTATATATATGCCGTAAGCACAAGTGCTGCCGTGCTTTGCCTCCGCTCAGATTGTCTGCAGCCGCACACCAGTGTGTTAGAGCAGAGAA
>Ga0181612_137594_pt1 | contig 11709 bp, 4 predicted proteins | sample HoacroProtozoa21_FD_119630 | JGI IMG/M metagenome (GOLD analysis project Ga0181612, IMG submission 119630) | Hoatzin crop microbial communities from Cojedes, Venezuel. Combined Assembly of Gp0051906, Gp0051904, Gp0051908 | reverse complement strand
TGCCTGTAACCAGAGAAAAGAGGCAAGAACCACCTGGTGAATCACCCCATTTTAAGGGGAGTAACAAAAGATAGGTAAAAGGAATTATCTCCCAGATGAGTCTTTCTCTTCTGTGGACTACAAAGGAAGTCTAGACAACCTGATTGCACTCAGCACCCCAATTTTAGATGGCTAAAACTAGGTGAGATATATCCCACTTCAAACATCTCTGAAGAAGCATCTGCCTGAGTCGAGCAGGTATAAAAGCATGGAATATTCTGAGCAGGATTTAAGGACTTTCACCTTTCTTAGCTAAAATTGTATTACCTCCTCAATGTTTGAATTTGCCGATGTTGACATTGCACTTCCATGTGGGAATTACTTAAGCTGTAAGCAATGCAAATCATCAGTTACATGTGCAAAATTGACAATGAAACTCTAGCAGTTCATTTAATCGTATGGAGGCCGGCACAACTAAACTACCACAGTAGAGTCGCTCCTAATCCCCAGCAGCAAACATGAACAAAATCTGTTTTCTGAATCAGGGAGGGAAGGCTTTGGCAGACCTCGGTCAGCAAATGGAAACCGATTCTCTCTCTCTCGCGATTGTTTTATAACCATTGGCCTGCCCTCCTCCACCTACTTTGACATCTCCACGTGTACATAGAGGTTTGTGGAAGGAATCAGCTTTGGTCCCATGCTCATGCTGTAGTTCAGCCTGGGCCTCCTAGCTGCTGCCAGTCCCAGCGTGTGCACCAAAATGTGACTGGTGTTGGCTTTGGTGGCACAGTTGTCATGGGCTTCAGAGTGTCAGAACACCCCTAGGACACCCCTCTGACACCTCCAAGCTTTGAAGCCCTGGAGGAGTTTTGGGTAGTGTGTTGTTGTCTCCAGAATTTCATGTTTGCTCTCAGGGAAGGGGTGAGAGGGACTGCCCTCACCCTCCTAGATGCTTTCTCCTTGGCTCCTTCCCAGGACTCACCTTCTCACTTCTGTACTCAAGGAATCGCTTGGCCAAAGAAAATGGTACAGGTGAAAGAGCTCACTGGTGTGCATCATTCATGCAAAAGAAGGTTTCAAGCTGCTCATGAGGAGGGAGCCTGGTACACTCTGGTATGACCACCATTAGGGAAAAAACAACAGACACCAGCAGAAGTCTGCCTATGAACAAATCTTTAGTCTGATTGTCAAAAAAAAGTACACAGAAAGAATCAACTAGCTATAAGGAACGAAGTGATCTCTTCCCATTATAATCAGGACACAGAGCCTGTGATATCTCTGGGAGCTCAATCTAAATAAGGCCCTATCCTATCATCTCTTTCACATTATGAATAAAAACATGAAATTAGTTTTATGTCAGAAGAACAACCCTTAAGACACTTGTAACTTATAATTATAATTTCTAAGCTGTTTGGTTTGTCAGTATCAAGGAATTCACAGCCCAAGACTTCCAGGGCTTTATAGGCTGAGACATGCTGTGCTAGCTACTGAAAATTAACTATGAATCTCTCATCTGCATCTTGATTTATTAACTACAGTGAGAAACAGAAAGTTAAAAAATGTACTGTATGTGCATAGCCTGCTAGCACAGAAGAAGCCATTAGCTATGTTGTGCTACTAGACAATAAACTACTAGCAACAGATAAATGCAGGGGGTTTCTTCTGGCACATTTATTTAGTACTTTTCTTGTAAACAAGAAAAATTTTCATGTTCACTCAGAAGCAGAGCTGGCCAGTGACAATTTCAGGATTCTTCTGGATTCACTAATAGCACAAAAAAAAAAAAAATACCCCACAATATTTTCAGACTCTCTTTGCTATGCAAATTTCCATTCCCTTGCTAGATCTGACTGAAAAATGGTAGCATCGCCTATGATGTATTTTGAAAGAAACAATATTTTTTACATGCTTTGAATAAGAATTTTGAGAGGGAGGGCTGACCAAAAAAAATCAGGTATTGAAGTCCACTTAAAACAGGAAAATAAACTGTAAAAATAAAATATTATTTGGGTAAAATCCAACATATTTCAAGGGCAGTCTTTACCAAAATTTTATTCTTCCAAGGAACTTATTTAACTTGTTAGGGATACTATTCCCTGATTTCACATTTTTTCCAGGTTCTATTTTACTTCCAACTTTGACATTTTCTTCTTACAATAACACCACTATAGCTCTATCCTTTCTTGTTGTTTCAAGAATATAAGGGGCTTATCTGCATTCCAGGTTTTGTTTTGTGGGAGGCAGAGTGGGGTTTTTTGATGTCAAAGTTAGCTAACTCCATTTTGTAAGTGAAAGACTTCATAATAGTAGCACAGCTTGGCTCTTTACAATGCATTTAATGATAGAACTTGGTGCCTTTGAAAAAAGCAGGTAACAATCATTCTTCTCACTTTTGGATGGAGAAATGAGGGCTTATGGGGCTGAGATGGCGTGCCCAGCTTCTTAAAGTTCTGAGGACCAAGGTCAAGAGAAAGACACATGTCTTTGATATCTAACCCAGTCCTTGTCCCCTGCACCCTGTAGCAGGACCTCCACATGAAAGGTACTACTTTAATGAAGTACCCACATTTTTATTTTTTTTTTAGCAGTTTCTTCCCACATTGTTTCTGTTTAGCAATGTTGCCTCTCTTGCTTCTACCCCTCCCCACCTATGGACTTTGATGATGCACTCCTTCACTGTTTGAAATTTTTAAAATTTCAGTGGATCAGAAATGCGTCAAAGCCACAAAGAATAATCTTCAGAATTTCAAGGGTTCTGATTACATCAGATTCATTTCTAAATCACTCCGGTTTTTGATTTTGCAAGATCAAAATCCAATGACAATAATTTGCATAATTGAATCTCTGTTGTATCACTTGTGTGTACAAAGTTATAATTAAACCTGGGACATTCTTTTTTTGTGAACAGAGCATTTCTGAACTCCTAATAGTGCTGAAGTTCAGCCAAACACAAAATAGAATTTAAAATTAAATTTTAAGGAGCAAAGAAGCACAAGTAAAAAGAATCTTCTTGACTCTGGTATTAAAAAGGGCTTTTCAGAGTTTATACACCCTGGCTGTGGCAGAGTTAAACAGCTGATCACAGATTAGTGATATATATTGACTGTACCAGATTAAAAGTTAGACTTTATTTGTAGCATAAATCTGGTAGATGAATATGTAATGTATGCTCTTCTTTTATCGCTGTCATAGAATACACTAAAACTTTAACCCCCAGAATGCTATCTACATATTTCCCTCCATATTTTGTATTCATGGAAATAATCACGTTAGTTGTTAGATACCTTCTAGTAACACACATTTTTTTTAGTAAATAAAAAAGACTGTCACTTTCCATCATTTCACAATACATAGAAAGACAGTAAAATCTTCAGAGCGATTATGTCTTTCTTTTGCTCGCTCTCGCACACGTTCTCTCTAGAGAAGCAGATGTTTGACTTGTCTCATGTAAAAGGAAAAATTGAGTTACAGCTTCAGAGTGCAAGATTTGCAATGTTTGTTACAGTTTATTAATGTTAACCAAATAAAAATGACATTAGTGAAAAAGATCTACATGATATCACAGAACTCCCAGGATTAGGCCAGATGGTCACTTCTAACTGACATAATCTAGTAAACTCTGTTGAGAGACAAGCTATTGATTGAATTTCTGACTTTAAATGCAAGCCCCATATCTGCACATGTCCACAGTGATATCAGTTGCTCGAAATCCAATACAGAGGTGTAGATTGGGAGATGATGTTAGTTGCTACCTATTAAAACTGTCAATTCCATCTGTTGTCTAACACTTTAAAATACTGAGTGTGGTTTTTAATAGATCAGTATTAGATTAAGAGGATGTATATTAAGGCTCTTACTAGCTGAGAAGGGTGGGTAAATGTGTAATTAAATGACACAATGGAAAAGGAACTCTGTTGGCTGGAACTGGCCCAAATTAGCATCAAACAGGAAGCAAATGTTGTGATTTAGGATTTCTGCAGCTGCCAGACTTCCCTAAAAATGAATAATGTGCAGCCATATTGAAATTCACTTTGCAAGAAAGTATATCATGATTAAAATGTGGAAGTGTTGTGAGCATTATGATTATCCAGCTCCCCATACTGCACTTCCACAGGTACTTCAACAACTCTGTACATCTGCCAAACTGCCAGGCTCTGATGACATTCCCAGAAGGGCTGTCTCAGATGACTGATGACCGGCCCATCAAAGCCATGTTTCTGGAAAGCCGTAGTCCTGAACAGCCCATATCCTCTAGAATATAGTTGAAAACCATGGTTAGGGGTCCTGGGGTTACATATACGGTGGTGGTTCAACCTGCCCTTTCCCCACAGGTGTGCAGCATCTCTGGGTGCTGGCCAGGTACCAAGGGCTCACGTGGAGGGAGGGCAATGGACAGCCACTTCCAGCATTGCCAGTCCACCACCCAGCAGCTGTTGTTGCTTAAATTTAACAGGAGAGGGGAAACTGCCCTCCCCGAGCCATATGTACCAGTAAGACCACAAGAAAGGGAGAGCTCCTGTGAGGGGGAGAGTGGAAGAGAGACAAAAATGTGGGAAAGGATCTTAAATGCAGACACATAGACAGACAGAGGAATTTACTTGGCTTATAGTTCCCAACGTTTGTACATAGAAGCAAAACAAATGTACCCAATATGCTGGAAGAAAAGTGGTAGGAGTCCTCCAACAGTATGGAAGAGGCCTGGAAGCCGATTTCTCATAAAAACTGATGGTTTCTTTTTTCCCATAAAGAGTTTCTAGAATAAGTGAGTTAGTTAGTCCTAATTGCTGACCCTATCTGAGCCAACGCCTCCCAAAATAGAAGAGTGTGGGCTCAGATGAAACACTGTGCTGTGATTTTTTGTGCTCTTTTTGCATTAACTTTCAGAAGATACTTCAGTTTAAATAAAAATTTTGAGAGCAGCATTATGGTGTCTTGTGGAGGATACAGAAGAGGTTTCAAGAGAGAAGAGTTTGGAAGACACAAGAAAAATGCTGTTTGCAAACCACTAGTGGGCTGTAGTCAAAACATCTTTATAAATTCCCCCAATATACCATAAGAAGAGTTATGGAAACATGAAGTCTCTTCATGTTATTAACCAGTACAAGGTACATGAAACATTCATAGAAAATGAATGTTAAGCGAATACTACAGTATACTCATAGAATACAAATTGCGAATTCAGAAACACTGTATTCCCAACAGATACGCAATTTGAACAATTATGCTCATTTCAGACAGAAACAGAGACAATATTGTGTGATGTAGCTGATAAATTAACCAGCAAAGGTCCAGTCACAAGCATCAAATACTCAAAACAAATCTGTAGGACCAGAAATATTTCTAGGTAGCATTAAACTGCTTAGAATAACAAATATCTTCAAGAAAATCAAAAGCTGATATGCAGATTATTCACAAAACCAGTAAAAATTCAGTGAATGGATAATTTACCCAGTTCTGCTTGCTGCTTGCTATGTGAAGAGCAGAAATTGTCCTTCATGAAGGAAGAACCTTCACTGTCCCCTTCTCGTAGGTTTGAAACACTTGGTATATCACACAGCAGTACAGAAGTAGTAAGTATGTGAAGTGTGGAGAGCAGCAGCTTCACTCTCACCATGGCTCTGTTCTAAGTAATCATAATCCTCCAGCCTGGCCACTTTGGTGGGGCTCTCCCTGATATGACCAGCACCACCAAAACCATCAACAGAGCTTCTATAATGGACTTTGAAAGAGCTAAAGCTTTGTGACACATGAATGGATAAAGAGAAGATGGATGTTTCAAAGCTTTCAGCATGCTATAAACTACAAGTGTTAACTTTAATTATCTCAGTAGGTCACTGAAATATCTTACTTCATAACTCAGACTTTGTATCAAACTAGAGGTTAAAAATCTCACATCCATTTTTACCTTTTTTCTTAACTCAAAGTGTAGTAGAAAAATAGTAACTGTAATAAATGTTTCTTTTAAACAGATAATAGGCTTTCTGACTGATGTTGTCAAATGAGACCTGGGAAACAAGTAACTAAGTATAAAAAATGTTTTACTGTAATTTTTCTCCCTCCCTTCTGCATCATAAATAGCTATTCACAGAAGGAACCAGCACAACCTGTAATCTAAGTCATGGCAAAATGTTTGCTAGATCTGTAAAGGCTAATAAACAGGATAGTTGGATTTTTTTAGGAACAGGATGGATTTAGCCACAGCATAGATGGGAGGAGTCGCATAAATATAATCAGCTCAAGTTGTACCTTACCCCATGACACATATTACATGCTGTGGGTCTTCCAAGGTTTACAGACAGTGGAGGGTCCCCTACCATATGAATTTTTGGCTGTTCCTCTACACCCAGGACTTCTAAGCAACCAGTTGGACTCATCATTCCCTCCAGGACTTGTTATGCTTGTGAGTGGATTTGTATTTGTGTCCTTGCAGGAAGCAAAAGTTAACTTTAAATAGAAAGGAAACAAGTAGTTGAATTACCAGAATAAGTTATTAGAGGAATTATGACAATAGAAATCACAAATTGGGGATGAAAAAAAATTAACCAAATATAGTATGAACTGCACACAGATATACACACACACACGCACACATATTTACAGTTAGCCATGAAAAAAATGTCGTAGTATTTCAGCGGACCAAGGAAAAGCAAAATCCTCAAGATTGCATAAGATGATTCAAACATATGGAATATTCTTACACTAAAACACACAAAGGATTCTTTTGCTATTGAATTTTCACCAGCTGCCAACTTTGTTAATAATGTTATGAGCACACATGGACGGGACATGCTTGAAGACTAGCACCAAAGGGGATCAACATTGCTGACTGCAGAGTCTTTATCCACCCCTCCCCAGAACTGTACCTAATCCATACTCTTCAGTCATGATATTTTACACCACCAGCTCAGAGCTGCTATTTCTTTCTAGTTGGAACTGTGCTGAAGGTGCAAGTGTTGTACGAGGGGATGAAGAGACTGGAGCTAAGGATGGAGGGGAAGCAAGAGACAGCGAAAGCTGAAGGTTCTTCCTACTTCCCCCTCTCTCCCTTCCTCCTCAGGCAATGAGCCCATGGTAGGAATCAGACTTTGGCAAAGGACACAGCACCCAACAGCTTCCACAGAGCACTGTCTGCCCAGTGGGAGACACTGCATACAGAGTGGGGTTGAAAATCTGTTGCCTTTTGAAGAAGTTTTGCTGAGTGCTTTCAAAATATATGACCTGAGCTATGACCACTGAGCACTTCTGAAAATTGGTTCCCTGGGAGTCTGAAATGATTAGATCTGAAATGCACCAGCCCCTAAGTGCAAGTACATGGTGTGAACTTACTCTCCAGTGCTGGCATAACTGAGTTTCTGATTTTGCACAGTAGTTACCATCAAGTCAGTTACATACCTGTGCTTTTTTTTCCCAGTAATTTCCATTCCAGATGAAGGAGAGGGTGACCTGCCTGACACAGACACATTGAGTAAGACTGTCCTTTCTAACAAGTTATTGCAACCGCTGCTCTTTTTGTAAGTTATTTAGGTTTATTCATTCGTAATATCACTTAGCACAATTTTTTTCTCCACTTATATCATTATTGTAACAATAAGTGTCACCGATGTAGCAGCAAGAACAACCCAGAGAAAAGATTGCAACTCATTATCATTCATTACTGTAGTGAAGAGAGATTAGAAACATAATGGAAACTGAGAGAAGATGTACCTTAGTGTCACTTACCTTGTACTTCGCTCAAAGCCAGGAACTTCCATGGGCTATGATAGTGACTCGGTCACTGACTGCCAGTCGGTGACCTTGGGTGAGTCACTTGACCTTCTGATGGCTTCATTGCCCCCGTGTAAGCTCGGATAAAGAGTCCAATCACATGGAAAGCCAGTGTGTTATTTGAGGAGAGCTTCTCTGCTTTTACAGCTATGTTTTTGAACTTCTGTAGACAGAGCTTCTTAGTGAGTTACAGTATATTATTTAATACTTCCCATTATATGACCTCATGTTCAGATGTTGTAACTTTGCCAAATGCTAATAGTCCGAGCAAAAATGTTTCATGTTGTGTGACTGCCACAGTGTGACAAAATAAGTAGTAATAATATTTAAAATTTTAAGGATAGCTTCCAAATATTGTTTCTAAAGAAAAAAATTGGAGTTCACTGAGATAATTCTTACAATAATATTAGAGACAAGCCCTCTGCTTTGATAGAGCATCACAATATTTGTCAGGGAGTGCCATCTCAGCTGTGAACTTGTCTTTTGCCACCTGCTGAAAATCTACACTTTTTGGCCAAATTATTCAGTATTGTAAAAAATCTATTTGCTGATGTTCACTGGAAAATCATTTCAGTTTAGAGATGAAGTTATGTGAAAATTTCCACCAGCACTCCGAATGTCCTACTGTCTCACTAGTCTGAACAGGCTGAGCTGACACACAGGGACCACAAGGGTTACCGAGTATGCTTCATTTCCTCACAGTCCCTGTGTAGGACAGGAGCACTGTGTGCTAGCTCTGGGCCAGAGAAAGATATGCTCTTCAGTATCTCCATCTGGTAGTGGCCTTCTGTTTTTCAGTAGTACCTGAGCCATGAGGACAAGAGGAAACTGGTGAATATTCAAATGCTTTCCATTTTCTAGGTTTGCTACAGTAAAACATTAACTCACATTATGGTAAGGAAGAACAGTCAAGTCCAGACTTCAACAACAAATGACTTATAAAGTTCCTCTAGGAATGAAACTATGAACAAGTACATATTGCAGCTGAATGGTGCAATGACAGCATGTGAAAACTTATTTGATCTATTTTTATTCTGTGCCAAGGTGTCATACACCTTGGATATCTACTGCAAGGAAGACCCAAGGTATGCACGGCCTGTACTGATTCTGGGTGTTCAGTCCAATGGCTTAAGGACATGCTGTTGCATCATGACCTTGCTACTCCAATGATACAGATCAAAGCAGAGTCAGACAGCCTCCACATGCCATAATTCTGCTTCTTGACTGCAGTATAACTTCATCATCCGAGGCCTAATTCTTTATCTGCACAGTCACAGGTTTGACAGCACACTCAGTAAGTGTGTGCAAACTTCCAAGTGGTCTCTACATGAGCTAGATGAAGTAGAAGTCTATCAGTGAATGCACTTAGCTCAAGATCTGTTCTACTGTGTCTACACTGATTCAGCTAAACCACCCAGATTTGTTTTCACTCCACTGAATATCTCTGCTCTTCAGTATGCCGTGTAGACTTATACATGAGGAAAGAAACAGTGCCCAAAATCCAAACTACTAGATAAGAGGTGGACGAATGACGTGCGGCACGTCCTTTCCTGCTCCAGCCAATGTCACTAAGAAATAATCTGTAATAGTGTCTCCCAAATACATAAATGTGCAGATGCTGGGGGGAAAAAGCATCCTCGAGAGATGTTCCTGATCTTGGAAATCAAAGCTCCAAAGTCACTGAACACAGATATTCTCTTTACATTTAGGATTTTCTGAGGGAGAAGAGATGCAGACTGAGCCTGCTGAGAAGTCATCAGGTATTTCAGAAGCTCTCAGCATATGAGTGGGTGGTAATTCTCCTGAGAGCACAGTCAGATGAATGCCAAAGATGTCGGATGCCACACTCAGTATAAACTCATATCTGGAAATGGTCCAGGACGCTTTGACAAAACCTTTCTTTAATATGAAAATGACACCTTACTGAAAGCTTCCTGTGGCAGAACTCTTCATATGACACATGCCACTGGACACAGTGGGTCACTGAATTCAGTCCCTTGTTATCACAGGCAACCGGTGCTACATAACCTCATTCATATATTTACTGAGGTCCATCATACTTTTAATTAAGGTTCCTTAGTTTTGGATTTTTTTCCCTACTTATCCTATTAGAAAGCTGTTCTAAAATTTTAGTGATAGATAAAAGTCTTTTAATTACCATGCTACTTTCTATGAAACTTTCATTCAGGAAAAGCTTCACAGATCCAGATTGGAATTTCTCTTCAAATTTCTGCCAGGATAGCAAATTGCTTACTGATGAGTAAGTTCGGATGTGGGAGGTAAAGACTCTTGGTCTGTGATCTTGGTGAGGGAGGCAAGGTCTTGATCTAAACAAGGAAAAGCATTATGTCAGGGTTTCTTTCATCTCAGGGGAGCTGACCTGACCACTAAACCTTTGTCTAGGAGGGTCTGAGGATCTTTTATCAGAACAGGGCTTGGATTTCCAGAGTCCTGTGTGCTTTTTTCTACTTGAAGAAGACTGAAAATTTGACATTTCAAAAACCAGTCTTATGGTTTCCCATTCACATTTACACATAGCAATGGAGAAAGAATATTGCTAACCCCAAGATTTCAAAAATAACGAGCTGGTCTTTCAAAGTCAAGACTGGCTTTAAAAATCCCAGTCTTTCAAAATAATGTTCCTGAGGTTCTCATCTCATGGATTTGACTTTGCACTTTGTGAGCTAGAAACTTTGGTTTCTTAAATGACAACTGATCCTTTCACTTAACAAATTTAGGGCTTTGAGTTTTATGTATTTCTAAGCTAATGTTAAGAGGCTGATTCAGCCTACATTGCAGAGATTTTTGGAGACAGAGACATTGGACAGATCATGTAACTTAGTCATGTTGTTCTGAGCCTTGCAGAAGACACTGTGTTGAAGAACCTATTGGTGATGGACAAGCCACATCTGCTCTACTGGGCCTCATACTTAGGGCTTGAGAAATCTGTATGTTATAGAATCATAGAATAGAGTCATGGAATCATAGGTTGGAAAAGACCTCTAAGATCACCAAGTCCAACCGTCAAACCAACATCACCATGCCTACTAAACCGTCTCCCAATCTACACGTTTTTTGAACCCCTCCAGGGATGGTGACTTCACCACCACCCTCCTGGGCAGCCTGGTCCAATGCCTGACTGCTCTTCTAGTCAAGGCATTTTTCCCAATATCCAACCTAAACCTCCCCTGACGCAACTTGAGGCCATTTCCTCACGTCGAATGGAGATGGATATCCCACACAGGCACATGGTCGGGACCAGGAGGGGAACACTGGGAATTAAAAAGCGCAGAGAAATAAGGTATAACCAAGCACGCAGCTACCCAAAAGTGCCAAACCACCAGCAGCTTCCAAGCCGTGCGGTCACTACCGGGCGCTGAGTGCATCAGATGTTGCCTTCAAGCCAACCCGAGCACGTCAACAGGACGACAGCACGGTTTACACACACTGAAAGCACCTTCCACAGTTTGGAACGGAGCGAAAAGGAACATAAAGAAACAGAGAGGACTTTCCTCTGCCTAACCAAGGCATAACAGCACCATTTATGAGCCAACGCACAAAAAGCAATATACTATATTGCCTGTAATGCTTTGGGTGATTTAAATGTCAGTCACAGTATCCAACTCATTTATATTTAAGCGTATTATTTTGTTCAATCATTAGGAAAATGTTTGCATGAGCTGCTTTACGCTTGTGGTTACCAGATTTAATAACTGTATCTCAGACAGCATCGGTGAACGGCTGCGCAACTCCTCTCAGGGGTAAGGAGCAAGGCAGTATCGGACTACTTAGCAAAGTGCACTGACAGAGGGGACTGTAAGAAATGTGAAACTATAACAAAAAAAGCCTTAATATTTTCTAGTTTTTAGTAGTCTTTAGGACTGTAACTCGTATTCCTGCACGCACAGTGATCTAACGGTGTAACTGTTGCACTGATCCCCGTTTTCTCATTAAGGAATGTAGTGG
>Ga0181612_125770_pt1 | contig 11709 bp, 5 predicted proteins | sample HoacroProtozoa21_FD_119630 | JGI IMG/M metagenome (GOLD analysis project Ga0181612, IMG submission 119630) | Hoatzin crop microbial communities from Cojedes, Venezuel. Combined Assembly of Gp0051906, Gp0051904, Gp0051908 | reverse complement strand
TAAGAGGGGAGAACAGCAAAGGACACAGCTGTCACCTCCTGCCACTATCCTCCAGGGGAAAAAAGAAAGAGCCTCATTTGATGGGCTTGTAGGGAAAGACACAACAAGGCACCGGTTTCTTTCTCTCCTGAAATATTTAAGCACAGCACAACCTTCCCGATCGACCCATTTTCTAACACATACCGAAGTCTCTAGCCAGCATGAGAATTAAGAGCATTTCAATTAAAACAAAACTGCAGTTTTCAAACCAAATTACTTCTCACAAGTATTACTTGCGCTACTTGAAGAAGCACGCTGAGGTTATAGCCTCCGAGTTCAAATCTCACACTCAATATAAATTCTGCACAAACATGGGCTTCTTGTAAGCCTCGACGCTTTATGCTGGGTAAGGAGAAAAAACTGGCAGAACAACATAAAGGAGGTTTCAGTTGTAAGAACTTTTCCGTACAAAAAGGAATAGAAATGCAGGTTAAATGGAGTTCACAGGAACCTAATCTTTAATTAATCTTTGAAATAAATGCCTGACCTCACACATACTTCACAGTTAAAACTCCACATTCCTGAAGGGAGCTTTGCTGCCTAATCCAACCAGCTCCCCCTTCCCTTTTTTTTTTTTTTAACTAAATACACAACCTTACTTAAATTCATTTTCTCAAATCATCTAACAAACAGGAATTATTCAAAAGGTTTCCTTAAAAAGACATGCCATAAAGAATGGCGACAGTGTGTTGTGCTGAGCATCTGCCATGCTATAGCCCCCAGGACTAAAACCTGCTTAGCTGGTGGTAGTCTTGAACATTTACCACAGGAGATGAAGAATTCGCATCACTGGTCTCTGTAACTCCATATATATATTTAACATATATGAAATGTATTTACATTATACTGCGCAGTTTTTAAGAAAAGCTGCAGAGCCAAAGCATCTGGGGATGTCTTCAGCGGCGAGAGGTCTGCAAACCACAGTGCCAACTACACAGCTGTGCTGGAAAAGCTCCAATCCCTCCGACAGGTCTTCTTAACTCTGGACCCGCTCCTACCTCTCTGCCGAGCTCTCACTGGGATTCCGGCGAATTCAGGGTGTTCCTCTGCACTCAGCTGCTGGTTAAAAGGGACGCATAGCCCTGCACTTCACTCGGCTTTGCCTACCCTGCAGGTAACTTTTAACACTCGCTTCAGACCAATATTTAAAGGGTAGAACAGGATTAGTCTATCTGAACAGAAAATAATTTTGTATGCTGTGGTTTAGCCCACAATCTATCCTTCCTTAAATTACAAGTAAACTAAGTCTGATGAGCCAATCCTCGCCTCATAGGTGGAATAATAAAGCATATGGCAAGGGGCAGGAGGGGGATCACACTTTTCTACTCAAATATGAAGCTAAACATTTGTAGAAAAAAAAATTAACTTTCAAATCATTAGTTTGTGGTAAAAGTGCAGACTAGCTTTAATTGAAGTCATAGACAAAATTAATGCACAAATACAGCCTGCTGGGAACCTACCTTCAGGCCACGGGAAGAAATGAATTAAAGATCTGACAGCAGAGAAGAAAATCCGAAAGGCTGACTAGACAAGTATTCAGTAAAACAGAAACAATCGACAGGCACACACCCTCTCCCTTACTGTATATGCACACGGGTATCTGGTCTAGTTTTGAGTTCTGCTGCCTCTTGGTTCCAGGACCCATTTGCTGGCCCATTTGTTTGTGGTTAGAAGTCTTCTGCAGAGAATTCTGCAAGCTAGAGATTTTTTCCACACATTGAAGATGTATACGCTTTCTTTCTTGCACATACTTTCCCCTCACACCCTCCAAGCTAATGTCATTTCCCCCCCCCCCCATTTTCTTGTGTTTTCTGGAAAAATCCAGTTGTTTTGACTATTGTTCTTCAATGCTCTCTATTGCTGTAAACACCTTCCTATGAACTTGGCAGCACTGACGCTGCTGGTGCATGGCAGCACACCACTGCGTACCCCACCGCCTTCTCACTGCACTTTCCCCATAACCCCTGACATCTCTGACAGTAATTTCTTAATATATGGTTGGAGAGTGTGCTCAGCCTATATTTTATCTAGAACAGGTGCTGGTTCATAATCCTTCTGTGGACACCAGAAATACAAAGACAACCTCTGTGTACGTTTTGGGTCAGAAACGCAGCCTGGTCTTCCATAAAGAGTAAATAGGTGGCTCAATTAGAACAAGGCAAAGGTAACAGATTGTGTAAGGCCAGGAACAGTACCAGATCAGCAGGTCCTTAATGACAATCAGGACAGCTTTAGTAGAGAAGTCAGCAATCAATGGCATAGAGGCAGATTTCACATAGTGCCTCGGCAGCACTGGGATCTGCAGCAACTTCAGCGAGGTCCACACCTGCGGCTCCTGCTACAGCAGCACCTGGGCTCCCTGACCAACACAGCACCAGCAGCCTTCTGTGGCATCCCAGGCCTTCCAGCAGTACTCAGCAACTGCTTGGAGCACCAGAGCACAGTACCTCCACTCCACAAATTCTCTCCGGTGTATCAAGAGCAGGGTATCTCCTCCCACCAGAAAGTTTGCTGCTTTCTTGCTCTTGGTGCTGGCATGTCAATTGCTCACATGTTTTTACTGAAGACGCTCATATGGAAACACTTTCACAACTATTTATTCTGGCCAAAGTTGTAACGTGTATCATATCTTCGTAAGACACAAGGAAACAGAATTCTAGGGACTCTGAAAAAAACATTTAGCCAAGCTAGTCCATTTATTGAGCCTCTATCCACTAGGTTTTGATTAACAGGGGGGAAAAAGAAACACTCAGCAACATACAAAATAAATATGGAAGACAACAAAGTTCCCTTCACACAGATAAAGTTTTCTGAGGACAAAGGTTAGAAGAGGTAAAATATATTCTAGTTGGAAGAACGTGCCTCAGGTTTCTTAGAAAAACAGATTCTCTTAAAAGAAACAATTTTCATACAGCACTACATTTAGAAACTGAACCATATGCCGAAGGGAAAAACTGTGAGGGAAGAAAAGGTTTATATTTACATATGGGACAAACAATACAAAGCATTACCTGGACATTCACTTGACATTTACAGTTTATACCATTAGTGTGGATGACCTACTGAACTGGAGAGCTCTGAGTTTCTCACCAAGTTACACTACTGCAGGCTCTAGGTGGACTGCCGAACTGTAGACAACTGAGTTAGACTGGTACGGAAGCTGTCCGACCGCACTGGTTTCGACAGATATCATTTAATAGCACACATTTCCTTCAAGGCAAATATTTATATGAACTGACACAGCTTTGCTCTTAGCCTCTCCATTCTGGTTGGAAGAAGACCCACCATCTCCTTACTGAGTTCTAGTTCAGTTTCAACGGCATGGACAGCATCTGGGTACTTCTCACAATAGTCTACAAGGAATGTGTAATACTCCAGTGATGTCTGCATATTTTCCAGTTGCTTTTTGCTATCCAAAGTAATAAGCTTACCATATAGTCGCGCAATACGAAATTTAGCCACCATTGCAGGGCGAAGAACATCTTCCTCAAGCTTTTCAGGAAACACCTTATCTGGGTTCCTCAAAGAATCTAAGAAGAGTTCATAATACTTGATCGCTAACTGAGCCAGAGAATTGATTTTTTTAATTGTGTGGGAGTCTAGCTCCTCTAACCTGTTACCAATAGCCACCTTTAAATCCATCATCTCATAGTAGGTGTCAGCTAGTTCAAACTGAAGCTGCCTACTAATCAACAGATAGTACTGTGGATTCAAGTCTGCATATATAGGCTCCAGCATGTCTATTCTACGCTTGTGCATTTTACAACGTCTCTCATAGTCTTCTTCAAAGAAAGCAAGTACCTTGAACAAAGCACTGTGATCCTGAACAATTTCAACATGGTCAGTAACATAACCATCAGCCTGAAAGAACTCTTTTGCTTCCTGAACATAGTTCTGACCAACGAGGAAGATTTCTCTGGCTTCTTGAAACTCTAAAGGATATACGCTGCTCACTTTCTCTTCCATGGCTAAGACAGAGTCATATATATCACTCGTCCCAAAAAGCACAGCTTTTTTCCTGCCCTTCTCTTTTTCATCCTCTTCTTTTTTCCTTTGGGCTTTAAGCTCCAATTGCCTGTGTGGATCCAGCTCTCCTATGATATCCTGAAATGACAAAGCATGCTAATGAAAAATGCACGTGGCTTACGAAGAGTGACTTACACTGAACCATTTTATTTACACGTTACCTTTGAAATACAAACCAGTTAGCAACAAGACAGAAGAGAAGACACAATGGCATGTTAGACCTTATATTCACAAAATAGCAAGTAAATTACAGTCTCCATTTTGTGAAAACAAAAGTCTCCCCACCCTGTGTGACAATATAGCCCTAACAATAAATGTAAAGCCCAAAGGCCCTGCTTCTGCAAAGCATTTCAGCAAATACTGAGTTTTAAGCATTTGAATGAATGATTATATGAATGAAACGAACACCTGAATCACTCAAATGCTTGAATGAATGAGAACGCCAGCACACAAACCTATTAAGATGTTCTTGCTAGCAGTCAAATAAGGAGTAATCTGCCAAATCAAGCCACAAGAAAACGCAGTAGAGAGGAGGAAAATTTGTGAAGTTGCTGTATGAGCAGTGCACTGATCACGCTACAGAGCTGATCTCCTATCCGTGCTTATTTCCAAGGGCTGCATTAAAGTCAAAGCATACTATGAAATGCCTGCTACACTGCAAGCATTTATTGTATTATTCATTGAGAAACTGATTTGCTACCAACTATGAACTGATTCCCGTTACAAACATCAAAACACACTTTGTTTCTTTTAAAAAAATGACAGCTACAGAACAGATTTTTGGTTACCTCAAGTAATTTCCGAGCGCTTTGCAGGAGATTCAGGCAATACTTAATCCAGCATCTTGCAATTTCAGCTTTTCTCTGTCGAAGGTCCTGTTGGTCTTGCTCCGTTTCATCTATTGAATGGACATAAACACATAAAAACCTTAAGAGAACTCGAGCCTTCCAGCAAGAACCTCAAATGTTACATGCAAAGTATACCTTACTTGTATTTAAATAATTTTTCCTCATTTTTAGACAGAAACATGTTCTCCATGTTATTTTATTTACTAATTCTGTAAACTGTCATTCTGGTAGAAACCCATATTGGTTAACATGGATTTGTCATGCATGAATTCTTAAAAAAAAAAAAAATCGTAATACACATTTAAAAAGACCTTAGGTTTTGGAGGTGTGTTACTGGAAAGCATTTTCATGTCTCTTTGTAAGAAGAGAAAGAAATCATGATAATTTGTTTTCTGAGATTCAGCTGCTTGCCCACTTAATTGTTTCTGAGAATGATCAGGGCATTTGTGTTAGAATGGGCCACAGGCTTGCTACCAAAAAAGGGAACAAAAGTAGAGGAAACTGCCTTTGGTTAATCTACTTGTACTAACATCAGATTTATTAGCTCTATGACTTCTGTATTTTTCTCCCCACTGTCATAAGTAGCAGCACTACTGATGTCTTACGATAACATTTTCAGAAACCGAATGAATTTCAAAACTTCCCAGACCCCCGGGTTCACTGTCTTTCACTACAGCCAATCAAGTTGTTCTTATTAAGGAAATAAGAACTGTTGCTGATCTAAGAAAAGGCACCTTCACTAAACATCTGTGTGTGTTCATATACCGATTAACGTGACAGAATGAATGTGCTTGAGAGTGGCCAATGCTGACTGTGCTTTTATCTTTCCGTAACTTAAAACCTTCTGCATAATGGTCTTCAAGTCCACAGCCCATCTCTCTGTACTGGGAAAAGGAGGGGAAAAGAGGAGAAATATTCACTCCACTGAAACAAACACAAATATCACTACTCCTATCTGGTGTAGGAGGAAGTCAAGATAGAAGTTAGTTGACTTGCCCAAAAATCACACAAGAAATCTATAAACTACAATTGAAAATAGGACTCTTCTCTACCACTTCCAATCTCGCACCTGAATTTGAGACCACAACTGACTATGTTTCTACATAACATAATTTTTTGGCTTAAGCATCATATTAATGAACTCTGACAACTGTGCAGTCAGGTAGCTATAGAAGCCCAGAAACACCAATTCAGACCTACTGAATATTTCATAATATACCATTTTCAGACAGCCTAGATTAGCATACCCTGACTCTTGACAGACCTGTTTCCCTGCAACTAAAAGCTTTTGGACATCATCCTCTAAGTACTTCAATAATAAGAATGGCAACTGCATAGAGTTCTGTATTTCTGAGCTAAGAGAAATACTAAAAGCAATTCATTTAATGTACTGTCACTGAACTTCAACTAAATAAAACTCAGTTGTGTCTATTCAGGTTATAGTTTAACTTGAAATAACAACATCAGTGGATTAAGGAGCTTGTGTCCTGAACAGCTGAAACCATTAAAAGTTAACTAACATATTCACTGTTCAGAGTTATGAATTCACACAGGGGCTACCTTGGGTACTTGCTTACTCCCCATGCGTTAAAGCTCTACTGATTCGAAGCTTTCAGTTGACCAAGACACAGAATGTGAACGGCTGTGTGGCAGATAAACAAAGACCAAGTCTAAAACAGAGGATTTTTTTTGCGTACCGACACTATCATGTAACCACAGGTCCTCAAAACTGTGCTCAGTTCTCTAGAAGTTTCTTTTATTGATCTTCACACTGAACCGCAAAGTTGTTCCGAAGTTGTTTATTGATAGCTAAAACTTGGAGGGGAGCTACAATTCCAAAAATACCCATTAAGGAGGCTGCAGCATCCAGCAACAAAAGAGAACAGAAGTAACTCCTGGATTTGGGGTTTTTAAGAGCTGCAGTTTACCTCCCTCTATTAAAACTATTCCCAGGAAGCATCTAGTTTGGTTCATCGAGTCATTGCCCTCTGATCACTGAGAAGCAAAGGCAAGCTGCATTTTAAGCACAGGTACAAGAACAAATGGGTGAACAGAGACGTTGTCACTACTGAAACAGATACTGTTTTAAATTTCACTTTATTCTGGTATGCTTTCTGAAACACCAGCAACAAGCACTTGAGTTTTTCTCACAGGGTTTACTCATAGCCAATCTTAAGCTGTAGTAACAGATCTTCAGAAACGTTCCATTTTATTGTTAATTGAAAAGATTTTAGAAAATTAACACTGGGATAAGTTTTGTGCATACTGCTTTTAACATTATATATCAATGATGCTTAATTCACAATATTTTATTCAAAACTTTTACATGAACTTACTGTCTTCAGCAGATGGCAGCTGCCCGGCTTGGCTAAAGATGACACTGGCTGCTGCTAAACAGTGTCGGGACTCCATAAAGCATTGCTGAGAAAAACAGAAACAGCAGCGTTTATCACTGGCATAAGCAGCCCAAGCACTGCTCTCAGCTTGGCTAAACCCCTCGCCTCAGCTGCTAAGGACAGATGAACACAAGGGAAATGACAGAACTGAGAGGCTTGGGAGCATACTCCCCTGGACACTGGAAGAGAGAGACACAATTTTTCCACATCTACTACTGAATACTGTACTTTCTAACCAACCATTTTCTCTCTACCACAGCCACAACAGCAAGCCTGCTTTTAATAGCAGATACATACACTGTGAGAACATCTTTTCTGTTCTGATCTATGCTACTGTCACTTCCTTGTGGTAAAGGAAGTGATGTCTTGTGGTAAAGATTGTATCATGGGGTGTTAGTCGGAATAAGCTGGACATACAAGTCAACATTATGAGTCAGATTTAGATTCCTTTACTCATATTTGGCAGTGCATTCTTTAATGATTAGTGCCAGCAATGCATCAAGACAACACAGAATTTACAAGTTACTACTGAAATTAGCATTAACTGGCTTAGGTATGGCAGAAGTCTTTTAAGCGTCAGAAAGAGAAACTGAATAGTCTGGAATATAGAAATTCCTAAATAAAACTGAAGTGTTTCAACACAGATGAGTGGAAGGAAACAGCTACCATCTTACACGCTCACTTTAATATACACATAGGCTCAAACAAGTCTTAAGCACGTGCTAAGATACAAAGGACTATAATTTTTAGGAAACATACAATGTGCAATACCTTGGCCCTCAGATGGTTTTGGTTTTAAACTCTTTTTTTGTAAGAGAACAATATAAGAAACAATTTAGAATTAAGTGATTGTAACTTTCAAGTTTTACTGACAAGCATCATGTCACATCACTGCTGACACTTCACAAACTACAGAGCTTTTCTTCTGCCTACACCCCTGCTCATTTTTCCCATTGTCATCACACCACCACAGGAAAGTCACTATGTCCTCTTCAGAAAAAACTATCAGATGTTTCATTTCAGAAGACAACTCGTGGTTTTATACGAGCACATTTTTAATTTGACATGGAGCCCTGTCTCAAATAGCTGTTTAAACAATTGTCTTACTTGATAGTTACATTTATGATATACTTACAGCAGAAAAACATTAGGTGTATTACCTTAGAGAGATAGTACTGTGACAAAGTAGCAGCATTGAGCGCCCATTCTACTGGGTAGTAGCCACAATACTCAAGCTGTCGTTTAAGAGTAGTATGGCAATACTGAGCAGCCTTCTCAATCATCTCCAGGTGTTGGTAGACTTGTGCCAGATAATACAGAGTATGTGTATAGGCTTTTTCAAATCTGGAAAAAAAACCAGTCTCTTTAGATTACTACTTCTTCTCCCCCCCGCCATACCTAGATTATTACCACTTTTTTTAATTTATGAGGGTGTATACTGTTACGCACCCACCTTTTGGATCTTTCTTGGTCTGTGAGTTTTTCTTCTTCTGCCATGAAATGTTCACTGGGATCCAGGGGAGGATTTCCATCCTGCAAAGAGTACATGATACATTCAGTAAACCACGCTTCTCTAACTTTGTAGCACAGTGCTCCCGCTTCTGGCCGCAGATGATTTATCATTTTTCAATCCCAAATTCAACAAAACCTCACATAATGTATCTACACCTATCTGAATGTCACATCTCTGGAGCAATTCCACAAAACTCAGGAGGTTTAGAGGATGAAAGCCACAATTCCACACAGAATTACAAGGTTTTCAGCTTGCGAAAGACTTCTGCTTACATACTTTAAAGTAATACATTCTGCCTGCACCAGAAATACTCAACCTAGATTCTATAAGACTGTAATTCAGTATCTTTATTTTGTACAATAACATAATGGCTTTTAAAGAATCAATTTAATACTAAGCATGCCTTGAAGTGTGAAATATTCGTTTGCTCAGCTGCACTAATCAGTAACAAGAAAACATCCTGCAGGAAGTACTGCAAAGAACATGATGTGCAGAGAGTGCTCAGCAGACCTGCCGTGAAGACTTACCGCTGTGAAATGACTCCCTTTATTCATAAGCTGGTAAGACTATTTACTCAAATATATGTATGAGGCAACAGGCAATGTCTTTGGAGGACAAAGCTGCTAAACCTTGATATAAAGCATGACCTATGTGCAAGTTATTAACAGTGTGAACTACTTCATTTGGAGTGTTTGGTTTTTCAAACCATGAGTTCTGTCAGAATCCTTATATAGAGACAGACTCTTGTGACATATACAAAACCGTTTATTTTCCTTGATCAAGAACGGAAAGTAAGATACTGCTGCACACTCAGAAGTAACTCTGATTTTAAACTTATTTTTGTGCATTCTGTGACATTAGTTTCTGAGATGAATGGAGAACGGTGACACCTATGCATCTTTCAGCAGTGCTCTGTTCAATCTTGCCTTAAAACACTACCAATAAAGTCAGAGCCAGCATAACTGGCAAGCCCAACAGATTAACATTGCTTATGGCAAAGTTTTATTAGTCTGTGCTTACCTAATTTCCTTTGTAATTGTGCATAACTTCAGATGCCAATTCTAAAACACTTCAAATGAAGGTGTCTTTCTACAGGTGTTTTTTTCCCACTACACAGTACATCCTGAAGCACATTCAACAAGCCTGCTAGCAACAGAGCCCGGTTTAGTACGCAACTTTCCCAGCCCTTTCCTAACCCCGTTTATTTCTTAGCCCAAGAGAAAGTAAGGCAACAAATAAAAAGCAGTCCAGAGACATACTTTTTGTAAGATTAATATGGAGTCAGGCAGGAACAGGAACAAGCGTAGAGAATGCATTCACTTTACAGAGGAGAAAACGTATTCTTATGTTTGTAATTCTTGTTAAAAAATCCTGAATGGATTTGTTTGTTTGCTTTTAATGGAAATGTTTTATTCATCTTCAACAATGAACAAATAGGTCTGAAACAGATAGGGACAAATTAATAAAAGTGTGTTTAACTTACCAGAGACATGTAGATTTTTTTTATATGATCTTTTAATCTTCAGGGGTTTCTGTTTATACCCCATTAGTTTTTAAGATGTGAGTTTACAACCTCCCACCTTGTTTTCTTTAGATACAAAGGCTTACAACTTTACAAAAGGTTCCCAAACCTTCCAACAAGATTTGGAGTATATTCTGGCAAGACTAGAGCTATTCCTAAAAAGAAAGCAATTGAATTGACACAGTAAGCAAGACCCTTGCCTCCTTACTTTATCTACAGATTTATCCTCTGATGTCAAGCCTTATGCCTAAAATTATCCTTAGGAAAAGCTCTGCAACTCTCCTTTCCAGGTAGACTTTCTTAGCCCAAGTTCCTGCCTGTAAAGTTTAACATCCTGAGATTTTTACTGTGCATTATACAATCAAACAGCTTTTCTAATAGCAAAATACAGTTACAATAGCTGATTTTTTTTTTTTTAAATTTAAAATACATGTAAACTTAAAGCATTCTGGAGCAGAAAATAAAAGGTTCTTTTATCTCTACCAAACTAATTTTATTCTTGCAATTGCCTTGGTTTTGTTCAAGTTGCTTGAGGGGGAAAAAAACCAACCGCACCCAATGTGTAAGTGAACTAGACCCAAGTACTAAACAACTAAATCCACCCGTTCAGGAAAACACCTTAACCATCAACAGTTTACCAAAGGTTCCCAAACAGGAAGGCTTCCAGACAGCCTAAAAATAAGGAACGTTAAGAAAAGTAGTCGCATTTTTTATAATTTATGAATGGCGAATGAAACACCACGGCAAGGAACTCAAGTCTTCTTTATAAACCACAAAGCAGTTAGAGAAGATCCCCCATGTCCTGTGTTTTGTGGGTTTTTTTGTTAATTCTTCACAGATTATGTTAAATACAGTTCAGTACCTTCAGAGAAACATGACAAAAGTCTGATGAAATTACCACAAAAACAGTCTTTTGCTGTAGTTCCTTTAAAAAAATAAAAAAAGTCTTTAGACATATCTAGGTTTGACTATATAATGCCCTGAAATGTAAGTGGCAAATTAAAAAAATGTTGAGGGGGAAAAAACTGACAGGTGATCTGATGTAGGCGTATTGACAGTCATGTATGTATGCTCTAGCCAGGCAGCAAAGCCCCAGGAGGAGCATTCACTAGCCATTACCCAATAACACATGCAGATCACTAACAAGAATTAACAGTTTCAGAAAAGCCCACAGTAAAATTGCGAATCATTTGGCAGCACTGTTTAATCCACTGAAATACATGGTAGTACTGATTCAATTTCATAATCACTGGCACAAGTGCCAGGATGTTTTAGGGGCAACGTGGAAGCAAACAATACAATGCCTGGCTGGGTATAAATACCTAAGTAGAATCACAGAATCACAGAATGGTAGGGGTTGGAAGG
>Ga0181612_116457_pt1 | contig 11709 bp, 8 predicted proteins | sample HoacroProtozoa21_FD_119630 | JGI IMG/M metagenome (GOLD analysis project Ga0181612, IMG submission 119630) | Hoatzin crop microbial communities from Cojedes, Venezuel. Combined Assembly of Gp0051906, Gp0051904, Gp0051908 | reverse complement strand
CTAGAGCAAGTTTTAAGACAACACGTTTTGCTACCCAGGATTAAACAAGCAAACAAATACAAAAAAGGGATATTTCCGAAGAGTTGTAGCCAGGGCTAATGGGACTCCAGAAGTTATTTACACACTACAGGTTTTCTGGATGTGAACCTGGGCTATATCCAAATCCAGCTGAAGCCAGTCTGTCCTGCCAAGAGACCCTGAGCAGTCCTACCCTGATATCTGTTTCCAAGATCAAGTCAGATCCAGAAAGTAATTGATTCCTTATGTGCTAGAATAATTAAGTAAGAAGAATCAGGACTTTCTGAACATCCTGGAGGGACTTGGAGCACTTTCCCCAAAACTACATTATAAATAGCTCCAAAAATATTTAGACCAAAAAAAGTCTAGCGCATTTCTCACAAACAATTTATAAGAGCCAGTTACTGCTTGCCTTTGATTTAATCAGTTGAACAATAAATAGTAAGAGTTTGGACTAACTTTAAGAAAATTATAGTGAATTATTTTTTCATTATTCTCAGATTTATTGTTCTTTTACTGTAAATTATCTGCTCTCATGCTTCATAGACAATTCACTGGAACAAAAGCACAAAACTAAAACCTTTATAAGCAGCTTAACTAGTTCTTATAGAGGTCTTTTAGGGTTTGAAGTCAGTTAGCTTGTAGGGTGTACAAGCAGACCTAAAAATAAACATGTTTCAGAATCTTTCTTCATGTTCAGACCAATCCTTCAATCTCAGTGAAAACGGCGGATGTATGAGAAACTCGCATTTGGTTCTCCTATGTATATTCTTTACAAGGACCCGTAATTATAGAGGGAGGGTAGCAGTTTTACACGCCCACCTTTGAAACATGCCATTACGACATTTAAGGGAGAACAGAGAGAATTCGTGCCCTCAAGCAAAAAATACAAACAAAACAAGGGTTATTTAATGGCTAGGCGTTTATTTCAGTTTCCTTCTAAAAGGAATTTTGCATTGTGGTTGTTGTGTGGATGGCAGCACCTGGTCATTAGATGTTACTGCAGGCTCTAGGCTGATTTCCAAAATACACCTCAGCTGGGTAAAAAGCACATGCTTGGTCTATAGGCTGTAAATGCAGCTAGAAAATGGGTAGCTTGGTTTCCATGATGTTCCTAACAGCAGAAGGTAAGAGTCGCTGACTAACCTTTATACACTTGCATAAGGTACTATAATGACTTGTTGTACAACCCACAAAAGGCTCAGGGACATTTCAAGAGTCTAATCTGACCCAGAAAGGACAAGCTAGCATGCTGACTAGAGGATCAGCACAACTACAGCACTCCCACACACTGCAGCATCTGCCTGCTCAGGCATTGCACCCGCTGTAGACCCACACCTCAAAACCAAGATCTTGCAGCCACCAAGTTCACTGTGGCTTTACTTTAGGCATGGCTGATCCAAAGAAGTTGCATTTTGGGACATCTTCTATGGTGGACAATACCAGGAAGAAGTTTGTAAATCATATGTATTTTTGTTCTTCCAAATATGATCATTCCTGTAGCTTTGCCCAAGGCTTTAATCTAACTAACCAAGACAGGACCATACACAAGCAATACAGCGTATGACTAGCACTGTAAAACACACATCACTGTAAAACACACGTAGACCGATGCACATCGCAGATCACAGGAAAATATCCTGCTTAACATTTAAAGCATCAAAAGATAATTAAAAAAACAAACATGCTATCTAAATAACTCGATCCATGCCTATTCAGTAGACTGACTGTGTACTTTCCTCTGGGAAATATTACTGGAAACAAGAAGAGATTTAGCAATCCATTTTTCTGAATTGTTGACCTCATTCACAAGCATGGAAAACTGTAAAGGTATGTCCTGCTGACACTCTGCCCTCCAAAGGGACAAATTCCTACACATCCTCTGTCGCTCCTCCAGTGCTGCCGTACTCTCTCCTGATTTGTCAGCACTCCAGAGAGTCCTCTTTCCTGCCAGCACCAGGCTTTCAAACCTATAGCTCCGATATAAGCAAGTTTATTATTTCCACACCTGAAGGCAAGGATATCAAAGGAGGCCTCTAAGATTAAGTTTTCATCAGAGTTCATGCAGAAGCAGAAGGATTGTGAAGGATGTTCTTAGACCAAGTTTCTCCAGGAATTGCAAAACTGATAATTTTAAAAGAAACACATACTTTTTCCAAGATTTAATGTTCCAATATGAAAATTATTTCCATGGAAGCATTTTCAAAAGTCTAAGGGAGCAAAGGGAACTGAACAAGGAGAAGCAAGAAGACAATTACATAAAAGAAAGATTAAAAAATTGCTTGTCAAGAGTTGCAATAACACTTTTAGATGTTGGCTTCCAGACCTTTCCGCAAAACAGCTTTGAACCTGAATAAAACTTGTAGTACTTCAGCTTGGAGCAGTCTCATTCAACACAGAGGAAAAGACTATCTGAAAAAGAGAGATACTGATCTATTGACATGGATTCAAAGCACCCCAGGATGGTCCTGATGAAGACACACCGAGGATCGATGCATACTCAGAATAAATGTGAAACACTGACAGTAAATAGAAATCTATAGGATACTTACACTGTTTTATGCAATGGTGAAATTCAGTTTATCAAAGATGGAAATTTGTGATGAAATGAAAGCAGATTTCCTCAAACCTCTAGAGATTCCTGGGTGCATCACAAGTGCAAATGCCTTCTTTCTAACATCCGATGAAAGATTTTGTAAATTGAAGAAGTATTTCAAAGATAGGGAGGGGGGGGGGGTGTTTATTCTTCTGTTAGAGAAACACCTACTAACTACTGTGTACTGCACAGCACAAACCACATTACATAAGACACAGCTTTGTAGCAATAACCAGCATGCAAGTTGCTTCTTAAAACGGAAAACACAGAAAGGCTTACTTCAACTGAAGCTGGAATTGCTCGCCCAAAATCTTTCCATTTGCGAACAGTGCAGCACAATTGTAACAGCACGGACTTACTTGGCCAGCATACAGGTTTCTAAACAAGCTGTTAATGTATTTATCGAGATTGCATTATGATTGATTATTAATTCATTTCCTACGTGACTGAATCAATATTCAAAGTCTAAACTTAAAGCCCCCTGTTAATTATGCAGGAAGATGAATGATCTTATACGTTAGCTTTATCAAAACCAGTTGCATCTTCTGTCAGAAATTAATTCGGAAAAGATTTATAAGCACAAATGAATTTGTTACATTTATTAAAGAAAAATGACTTGGCTGATGAAAATTATTTTCTAATGAATATAAATGATAAATATGACTGTAACCTCTTGAACTAGACATGAAACTTCAATTCAAAATAAGGGAAGAGACAGAGGTATGATTTCAGAGCTCTGGTCAATTTTCATGTATGTCACATCAGGAGACCGTACTAAAGAAGGTTCTTCTTGAAACTGTTTAACTTGCCTTGTATATTCTTAGTTAAGTCTACAATTCTTCCAGGTCCTTCTCAAAAGGTTCTTTCTAACTACTCATTTTCAAATCCAGCAGTAACTGATCAGTCAACAGATATTTGCATGTGTACAGAAATAAAGTGTTTGTCAGCTTTTAAAAAAGAAATCAGAGGAACCACTCAGAGAGATAGAGTGCTAAACATAAAATTTTGCCTGGAGCCTTTAAAAAAACGCAGGTACCATTCAGAAACTGGGGATGGACATTTGCACTGAAGTACATGTTAAGATAATCAGGCTGTTCTTTCTAAAACAGGACTGGAAAATTTGCTTTATCTTTTTAGATGTAGTTATTCATTATTACTTACAATTCATATTGCATTAGCCCCTAGCAGATTTGTCTGCTCTTACACAGAACTGTTTAGATCAATTCAGTGATAAAAGTTTTTCTAACAATCGCATGAAGAATCTTAAATTATGTTCTCAATTTCATACAAATTCATCTTCCAACTTCTAATTTTCCACTGGCTTAAACCTAGGGCATTTGCTTTGCAGAATAAGGCAGTCTGAAATCTTATATTCCACACTGCTTTAAAGACCTGACAAAAAAACACCACCCCCCACCCTGTTTGTGTTCCATTTTCTCCAGAAAGTACAGTTCAAGTTGCATATTGTGTTGAACACCTCCTAGGGCAACAGCTGGGAGGCACATCAGCACTGACTGCCCTAGCTGCTTCGAGGAGCTGGACTACACACAGGTGATAAAGGTGACTAGGAACAGATACTGCAGAAGATATGTTGATAAGGACATCACACCCGAATTTTGCTGCAGAACTAAGCATCAGACATGGATAGATCCCCAAGCCCCAGCAGCCTGAAGAAGCATCAGAGTTACTCTTCGATAAATAGGTGACATCATTTCTTTAAAAATATTGAAAAAAAAAAAATTAAGTTGCCTTTTCCAAACTATTTGCTTTGATGGTCTGCTTCTCTTTGTTCCATCTTCTGGACAGCGGTACTGACACACTGCAAATAGCTATGCTTAATGACATTGTCGTAAGTGCAAACTGCCTTTCAATGCTGTCCTCTCTAATTGGCACTACTGCTGCTGTTCAGCAGTTATAAAGTGAGCGGTATCACCAGAAAAAGCAGGGCCAATGTTTCCGTTAATTGAAAATGTCTCACAGTTACTGCGGAATAACATTTATAAAACACTTGAAGGCCTTTCAACAGGAATTTTTCCTTAATTCCCATCTATAGGCTCTCTTAAACAGTTCACCCCCACTGGCTCTTTTACGCTGTGCAACAAATTCGGATTGCAGCAACAACAGGTCTGACACAAATTTCCATGCATCTGGAACAAGGCTGTAAGAAAAACTGAAAACAAGGAGCGCTCTGTACAGACAAATACACACACACAGAGTGGGATGGTCAGAGGTAGCTCAAGTGGGAAGAATAGAAATAAATTAATGTGAGAAGAGAGGCAAACTTAACACAAGGCTCTTTTGTAGGAAGGGAAAGGAAAGGAGTTTCTTTTGGTCATGTAATAGTGAATTTCTTTATGCACCCCGAGGCAAACTTTAATGGTGAAACCTGCAAGGGGCAACTCAGGCCAGCCAAGGCTGTATGAAAGAGGAGATGCGGTCCTTTCTTGCTGTCCTCAGAACCACCACACTGCTTTCAGCTTCAGTGACCATTTACAGCAGTATTGGTAATAAGGTATAAATCGTCATCCTGTCAGCAACATTGCCAGTGCTCGAGTTAATGAAAGCCTAAACAACAGGAGGACCCTATGTGATTTTAACAACAACATGTTCACTCTCTCTTGCAAAGAGGTGATGTTCATTACTGCTCATGATCTGGGGGGTGGACTTGGAGAACACTGTGCATTAGCAAACGTGAGAACAGATAGGCAAGAGGAGAAAAATAAATTGTTTATGGCTGCCTAAATTTTTTACTGGCTATGTACTCAGTACATTTTAGGGCAACTTCAGGGGCTGTAATACAGTGAAGAATCTGACCTTTTTTTTTTCCCCAAGTGCAGAAAAAAAATTAGAAACAGGCCTCCACTTCACGCAAACAAAAGAATTTGCTCTTTTCTTTCTGCCCACTTGTTTTATGCAGCAATCTGCCCTATTGCCATTTAAGTAATAATCAAGCAATGCCATTTTTCTCTCCTGAGAAACAGAACTAATGAAGTCTGGCTCCTGATTCATCTGCATCCTCTGACCCTTGCCCCTCTGTTTTCTACCATTTCTACATACTCTTCAGCTCTCTCCTGACACCTCCACTAGACTGAGACCAGTCTAAAGCTGTCCATGGACTGGACAGGCTGTGAATTATCTCTTCCTCAGCGGCAGCACTAATCTAAATCTCTCCACTCCCCTCCAAGTGCAAATTTTGAAATGAAACTAAAAAAAAAAGAAGATACTTACTCTTTCCTAATTAGGTTATAATTGGCCCCCATTCAAAATTTATGAGTGAAACGGAGGAAGCTTACAGACAAACTGCACCATCGTCTAAAGTCTTAAAAACCTGTCTAAAAATACTTATGTATAACTCATCAGATTTGCATACCAATGTGGACATTGGTTTCTCTTTCTCAACAAAAAAAAAGGCTAGACGATGGAAAGAATCTGGTCAAAATGTACAGGGCATAGACATACTCAGTGTCAGTAATATAAAATCAAGGATGAATCCAAAGAGAAGGACAGCAAGATCAACAGAAAAAAAACCAAAATCTAGTGGGCAGAGTAACATGTTTACGTTTTCTTCTGATTTCAAAGTAGACTTGAATAACTTCAGCAAAAAAGTCATACCAGACAGCACATTCGAGTTAACAGAAATCTGTTTGATTTCTCTGACACTAACCGCAACTCAAGATCTGCTTTAAATGGTTCATCAGCAATCACTTTGATGAGCAGCACAGGTAAGTCCAAATCTTAGCAGTAGGATAGCAAGAAGGTCTTCCGTAACTTTTGTACTGAGATTTTAAACACTGATCAGTCTGATCCTTCAGATCATTTCCCAGTGGTCTGTAAGACACAGAGTTTAACATACAGCTAATTAAAAATTGTAACAGCCTTGAAATATCTTCATAAGCCTTTGGGGAAGAAAAAAATCACACAAATTGGTTCTTTGCAGAAAACAAGACAAGCTTAATTCAAGAATCAACCCAAAGAAATCATTTACACAGTCCTCGTATTTCCTATCCCACCTATTTTGTCAGAGACTTAAAAATACTTCAGGTATTACATGTTTTGTTTACAATTTAGGGTCACATGTACACAGACTTAGTTTACATTTATGAAGGTGGTAGTTTCATGCCTTGTGACTTATCTCACACTTTATGCTGCTCTGGAACACGTTAACAGGCTTTGTCTTTTGTGCTAATCCTTAATTACGAGACTTTGCCTTTAGCTGTATAACTACTATGCATGCACATTTACAGGAAGAGTCTAGTGTACTTCCTCTGCCCACTAACATCAGCTTAAACACATGGCATGGATCTAGAATAGCACCATTGTAGACTTTAACATGGATATTTTGTTATTAAAACCTGATTGCCCTCTGCCATGGTTAAGACTTCTTTTTGCTACCGTAATCCATCACAGAAATCCAATATACATGTACTTGTTCTGAAAGTGCTTACCGATACCCACTTGTTGTCCAGCTTTACCCCACCACAAGCTCCAGGACTCTCCTTAGAAGAGCTCCGACTGCCATACTCCCTTTGTAAAATAAAGGCAGTCATAGACTACAAAAACACATACAGTAGTCTCAGAGGAAGCTGTTGCTACAAATGTATTACTGCTAGGTGGATTTCCACCTTCTTCCTGGCAAGTACTCAAGATGTGTTCAGAGGTACTCCACTACCATCATAGTAAATACCAGCAGTCCAGTCAAAAACAGAAGAGTTTTCTCCAAACATTTTTCTCAACAAAACCCAACAAAACACACCCACGCCGTATTATGAGAAGCAATGAGAAACAAAATTAGAAAAAACATTTTTAAAAAAAACACTCACGTTTACTCTATAGTCCAGGTAAAGACTTTAACTAATTCAAAATATGTCTTAGAAAAAGTAATGATAAATTTATAAAAAATAAACTATGGTTACCACCATTCTAGTTGATGCCTCCTTTGAAATAGTGCTAAATAGGTAGAGCTGCATTACCAATTGGTAACAAGGGCAGGAGCAGGATGTAACCTGCAGGAGTCTTATGTCTGTAGGACCATATATCTACATTATATCTTTACCACCAGTAAAATTTGCACCAGTTGCTGGTCCAGTGCAAGCCACGCATATGCAGAAGGCTGACTGCTGGAGGACTTAGCTTGCCACAAGGCAAGCGGGGCACTCCACATCGGGCCCTGGTACACAGCTTCAACTTCTGTTAGACCACGAGAAAGTTTCAAGTGTACCAATGGTGTGCCCAAGCGCCCGCCACAAGCAAAAAGAACACTAAATTGGTCAAGTGAGAAACGCTCAGTAAAACCTAGATTAAAAAAGCAAAAAGTAATCCTGCTAAAATCTTGCAGTCTGTAAAAATGGCCAGGACTGCCAACTGCTTCTAAAATCAGTTAGGTTATAGAACACCCCAATCCAAAAATTAACCGAAGAAGCCAGAATAAAACTCTGTCAATCCACGGACTTTCTGTTGTACGAGAACAGTGCTATTCCCCAAGCAGAGACAGCAAATACCCTAAATGTAAGAGACTGACAGCCCTTATTGCTTTTCTTTCTGCTGTCTTTCCATAGCTTATGGAATCATGTTTCTATTCTCTCTGGTACTGCAAAGTTTAAATATACCTAGTGATGGGACTCCATGGAAAGAACTGCTCCTTCTGCTTTGGGAGGGGAAAAAAAGAAAGTCCAAGTTTCTGCCCTTTCAGAAAAGCGCTATCTTCTCTTCAACATTATCTGTTTGTAAAGACTCCTTTGAGAAACCTAAAAGTTTATGGAGTCCTGCAAGAAACAAAACAGTGACTCTACTTTGCTGGGATTCAAAGGCCTGACTTCAAGAAAGATAGGTGTTTTGAAGTTAAACTGAGGGCATTTATCCTTCTCGCAAATTAGATATCTACACACATATTCCTCTTTTTCATTCTGTTCTGTTACTTCTAATTTAATGGAAAAAATTAAGTAGCAATTTCGGCCAGGTTCTGCTGTTCTACTCAAATCTACTTTAATCAGATTATCACGTCCAGCAGTGATAGAAATATTAATGATTTTTTAAGAGGAGTGTTCTATTTAAATATTTCAGAACTATTTGTTTGTTTGTGTCAATGAGAAGGAAACATATTGACTGGAAGCTGCAGCTAATGCTGCCTTTTATAAACCTCCTGTCAGGCAAAGAATGGCTCTCCATAGATTCCAATACGATGCAGAGCTCTAAAGCAAACACTCCTGTTGCCAAGAGGCTCAAAGGGAACTGCCACCACAATATTGTGGGCTGAATAGCAGGTTTTTAGTTTATCTTCCCCACCATAGAAGCTGAGCAAAAAAGGATGGCTCAGAATGCTTCAAGTAGAAAACTGATTGATTTACTGAAATGCCAAAATCTCTAGATAAGCAAAACTGCTACGCTGAAGTTTACAGGCAATTTCATTAGATGACAGCACAGAGGAGACAATGCATTTGAAGCCTGCTCTTACCGGCACTCGAACTCTTACTTCAGTGCAGACTTGCACATATGTATGCACATGTTGCACGGGAACGTACAAGTTATACAGCATTCTCACTTCAGCGTCTGTGAAGTCTACAAATACACAGTCAGCTATCCAGTGCAAAAACAATATAAGGACCACAGCTATAACAGAAAAAGTAAACATAAGAAAAAGGTACATTAGCATGATCTAAGCATTCCTGACTGCATAGTACGAGAAGAAATGAAATAAATCAGCAACACATGATAACATACCCAATTTAATTTCTTATTATGATTTGTTCATACTAACTTCTGTGAGTTCTAGCCATATTTGCACAAGTTCAGCAAGCCCTTTGGGAACTGCATGTCACAGCATATACTGACTTACAAGTCATTGGGGCATCAAGTCTTCCAAGAACCAGCAGAAACAGGTTAGAGAAAGTGCTGCGCTATGACCAAGAGCAGTCTCGTTCCTTGCAAAAAGGTGTTCTTACAGGGTTTGTGCAACCACAGAGGTTGCAGTAGTTTGGGTTTCTGCCAACACTTGCAAGACACTATACTGCTGAGGTGCCCTGGCCACATGTATCCTGCAAGATGTAATGCTGCTTGTCACAGGGAAAAACTACTCATCTCATACGGTTTAAATCAAATCAGGATTGAAGTGGTTTATTGATTTGTTAATGACACATAATTAACCAGCAATCAGTGAACTATATGTTCAGAATCAGTATCAGTAACACAAAGGACAAAACACAACACTGGACTATTTCAAACTCGTAGTAAGTACAAACAAGTTTCTAGCCACCCTTCTACAAGTAAATGCTCACAAGTCCCCAAGTCCCCACGCAGTGACGCGCAGGCGCATGCCCTCTCCGGTGAGCATGGGTCCCTCTCCCATGGGACCCCCAGCCTCACCTGCCCCATGCTGCTCCCCACAGCAGCGAATGATTTTAGGTTTTCCTGCCACACATTGTGGGTACTCACTCATGAGTCCCATCCCAACAGCTGCTGCCACCAGGCCTTTTTGCCTGGAATGTGCCATGAGAGGTACCCATGTTACTTTCTCTACATTTCACAGGTTGAAGAGTTCAAGTTTTAAAGTTCTGACTTTAATTCATCAGAAAAAGTTGTCTCCCAGGATTTCAGACCACTGGGACCAGCAAAGCTTCCCTTCTTCACCTACAGGCAGGTGCTGCAAAGCGGGGTTCCCTGCTGCCCCAAAACATGCAGGTTCCGGTCAGTGCTTCCTCCAGGAGAAACACCTTGCCGCCCCACCACCAGACACTTTCCCCAGTGTCCAAAACAGCCAAGTTCACAAAGCAGCATTTTTGGGCTACAGCAACATGAGTCTTCTCCACACACCTATTTTCGTCAAAATCATGAGATCTGTCTTCGTTTGCAATTGCGACTGTGTGGACAGGCAGGGCTGAAATTGGTCATGGGGCTCAGCAGTGACAACAAATATGCGCATGCATGCACACAGTACGACACCACAGGGCTGGTTCCTGAGCAAACCCTTCAACCACTAGAAGAAATAGAGCATCTTGAGATTATAAAGGCTTGGGCAGGAAGAAGATTTCTTTTGTAAAAAGTGGGAACACTGCAGCAAGAGTTACACTCCGGGTAGCCTGCCCACTGACCACGCACCAGAGCACCATCTCCCAAGGACCCATCACAGAGGTGCTGCACAGTGCTAAAGCTTGGAGCTGAGCTCCGATAGAAGTGTTAATACCAGGCACCTCTTAAGATATACCTGTACATCATATTTGCAAAGCAAACAGGGAATATGATTTGGAAAACCTTGCAATCACTGTTAAAACTACTAGGCAGCCATGCAGATTTCCCCATGCTGTTCCTCTTACTCGGACAAGCACCTGCAAAGCTACTGCAAATGTACATATCCCCTGCACATACTAGTTATTAAAAAAATCCTGCTGCCTAATAAGCAACTCTTCATGGAGTTTATTCACAGAGAACTGGTGGATTCAGCAAATAAAATTCTGTTCTTAGTTCTCCAGGAACAATTGTTTTGATTACGAACTAAAGTAATTTAGTGACTTTCTATTCCCCAAGTTCCTTCCTATGCATATCTTCAAAATACATTGTTTAAATGCATCTTACCACTCTAGTGAGTGCTTTTATTTCCTGTGCCAAAACCCCGCAGAAAGCAAAGGAATAATAATTAAAATATATACTTGCCTGAATTTTTAATTAATAACATGCTCTTTTGATTCCCTTTGTTTTATTGACAAATACTTCAAGCGTATTTATTAAAAAGTTCAACAAATTTTGTAACATATATTACACACATCTGCTGTTCCCTGGGGATATACTTCCTACCAGTCATACAGAACTCTGATCTCCTGTTTTTGTGCCACCAACCATCTTGCTTGCTGTTGAGCAGACCGACATGGAGAGAGAACTGATGTCCAGTTTAAGTTGCAGAAAGTCAGAAATCCCCGGGAACTAAGGAGTTTCCTTCCAGTAAATCTCCACGCCATTGTGCTGGTTTTGGCTATGATGGAGTTAATTTTCTTTCCGGCAATTAGTATGAGACTATGTTTTAGGTTTTTGCTGAAAACAGTGCTGGTAACACTGGGGTGTTTTCGCTACTGCTGAGCAGTGCTTACACAGAGTCAAGGCCTTTTCTG
>Ga0181612_152883_pt1 | contig 11710 bp, 8 predicted proteins | sample HoacroProtozoa21_FD_119630 | JGI IMG/M metagenome (GOLD analysis project Ga0181612, IMG submission 119630) | Hoatzin crop microbial communities from Cojedes, Venezuel. Combined Assembly of Gp0051906, Gp0051904, Gp0051908 | reverse complement strand
TTGTGTTGTGATGGTAGAAGGGGGGGGGGGGGGGGAGGCAGAGAGAGAAAGAAAGACAGATCTCATTCCGTGTGAACTTATGAAGAGTCAAGAAAAAGTGCTTGACTCAAAAATCTTATACCACGCGTTTCACAATGTATGTTTACATAACGATAAATGTGTAAACAACAAGTCAATGGAGCTACTGTAAATCCAAATAGAAAAGTGGCTTAATTATATGTGCACCCTTTAAACCTACTGCTGGAAAGATTATCATATTTGCATTAGCTAGATTTGTTTTGTGTTGGTGGGAGCAGAGAGAGTCAAACAAAGACTGCCTGGAATTCAAATGTGCTCAGGGCCTGGAAAACTGAATCCAGGCTGTGGTTTACGATGGCCTGACCACAAAAGAACACAAGCTCTTTTGCATACAAATAAGTCCTGAGAATGAGCAAGTTCTATGACATTGGTGTGTAAATACCAGCACAAAGGCCAAATTCTGTGTCTGTCATGATATCCACCACATGAAAAATATCCCGGACCTTCTTCAGTGTAAACTCTGCTCCTCTCCTGAAGTGCCTGATGCCTTTTGGGGACTGTCAAACTCTTATTGTCAGAATACAGGAGAGGAAAGTTTGTGCTTTTTACATGCTTTCCAGAGCACCCATGCCTGGTCATTATTGAAAAGAAGATGCTGATTTGGATGATCCCATGATCTCTTTTATGGTAGCAGATTTTTCACTCTCCTTATGACATATTTTTAATCACAGAGACTATGCACTTTGGCATTATTGCAGATTTATCTTGGATGGGTACCTTTCTTCATGTAAAACCTCTGTGACGGGTTGTGGAAATGTCCATTGACAAATATTCCTTGGGTGACATGTTTAGACTTTGAAATGCCTCCTTGTATTACTACAACACTCACAAAGCTTGTGATGAGACACATGGAAAATGTTTCACATAACGTCTGAGCAAGCAAGCCTACAACACTAGCAGCGATTTCTGAGTAGCGAGGAGATATCTGAAGCCTAACATGAATTCTCCTGCTGGCTTTTGTTAGCATTCAGAAAGCCAAATGGAAAATGATCATTCTGCTTCATAGCAGGATTTCCAGTCATTGAAGTGTATCTTTGTTCTGACTTGGAATGAAAATGAAACATTTCAAAGTTCTATGAAAAACAGGCATTAGAACACTGAAAAAAAAAAAAAAAAGTGTTTTGATCTTTCCTAAGCAAAAGAAAAATTGTGCCTGAAAAAAGACAGTGGTAACCCAGAAGTCCTAGAGGCTCTGGATATATTCGCTGAGCACAGTGCCTCTGTGCTGGTATCTTCATGCCTCCGAATCCAGCTGATTTTCTGTGCATCCCACCTCTGGGGGAGTGGGTTCCTTGGGACGTGGCCACAAGTTCATTCAGGCTCATGAGTCCCCATGGGAGCCGGGAACTTAAAGAGTTTTGGATCCAGCCAAACAGACTAAAGACAAGATCCATCTCACCTGGCTTTAACCATATAGAAGTTAGACATAGAGTTTAAACTAATCACCTGGTTTGCCTGCAGTCAATGGAGTGCAGTAGGCATTCCCAGTGGGTAATTCAGGTCATAAAAACTTCATGCTGTCTGCTTGCATTTTGATGGTTCCCCCTCAAGCGTCAGGTTTATCTCACATGACAGCCTGTCATTGCAAGACAATTAAATTGAAATCTCTGAAACTATGGTTCAAGTTTTGCATTTGTCCCATCACTGGTATAATCAGGGTGAAAAGTGGGTCTGCAGTGGGTCTGCCACTCTGTAAACTGCACAGGAGTACTAGCAATCAAATTTCATTTAGGATTCCTTCTTTCTCTTCTGTCTCCCTCCATGTTGTAAATCTGCAGCTGGTGTAGCTGTAGCAGAAGATCTCAAACCAGGGATGAAATCCACAATTGGCACGTATCACCGCCATTTGTTCTCTGCAGTGGCATTATGCCAGTTTTACTCCAGTTACAGATCTGACTTCTCCAGGGGGATTCTTTATAAGAAGAAAATTAAAGAATTGCCATGAACTTGCCTAAACTCCTTAGACATGCACAAAATAGCAAGCACAAATCCCTTGCTGCAATTTTAGAAAAAATTACTTACGTTGTCTATGCAAATAAAGGAGAGATCCAGAAAACCAACTGAAATTTTAACTAGAGTTTCTGATTTGCAAGCTGATGGCATGTGCTAAGAGTATTGCCTTTGGACTTCATTTGCCACCACTGGCTCCATGTACCTCCACAGAGGACATTTTTAAAGGCCAACACAATTTAAATAAACAAAGGGTGAGCATCAGCTTCTCTGCTCGGGGTATTAGAAAAGCTGGCTGCTTTTTGGGCTACTCAGATCAGAATGTATTAAAATCTCATGCATTTGTATTGGCTTTCTTGAAGTACCAACACAGATTTAAGAAGTCATTAAAGTGTGTTATTGGACTAACCCATCATGGGATGCTGCTCTGGTGAAGAAAATTTCTGCAGTTGGTTTAGAAAAGAGGTTACTGCAAAAATGGTGCTTTCAATCAGTATTATATCCTGACACAGAAAGATATTGTAGAAGATAAGAGAATTTAAATCCCCACCTACATAGGACAAGAGGAAAATATTATTTCATACTTACTGAAAAATCATTTTGGGCCCCCAAAATATTCTGAATGTGTTGCAAGAAGCACAGACTAACCAGTCATTTCAAACATACATAGGAGAAGACAATGAGGTAGCAGATGTAGGACTGAGAGTTTACTTCAGGTGCTAAATTATATCTAGGAAAGAAATGCCTGCTTATTTAGCAATTTTAACAGGTAATACTCCAAGCAGGAAGTCAAGGAGGAAAGGTGATATTTCTATAGTCTTCTACTGCTTAATGTTAGCCATGGATGTAGTCTAGAGACCATGATCACCAAGCGAAGGCTTCATTCTGTTGAAGACAGGTTTGCAAGCCTTTCTTAAGTGCTTTATAAATACAAGAGCAATGACAAACAGTCCCTTTCTTTGCATGACAGCTTGGGAGATTTTTCATTTTTTGGATTATCAGAAAGCTTCTGTGTGGTGGTTACAGCTGTTGTGTCAGTAGTTTTCTCTGTGGAGTTACTGCTTCCAGTACTCACAAGCCCTGATTTTGTGTCGTCCCCAACTGCAGGTGGAAGCACGCCTCCTGGCATAACTGCACCAGCTGTGCCTAGCATCCCATCTCCAATTGGGGTGAATGGTTTCACTGGCCTCCCGCCGCAGGCTAATGGGCAGCCCGCCGCAGAAGCCGTGTTTGCCAATGGCATCCACCCTTACCCAGGTAAGACAGAACAATGATGCGCCCACAACCTGCTCCTTCAATCTTATGGAGATTGTCCACATCCACGGGCTTTGTCTAGCATGAACCACCTCAGAATTATTACACTTCACACCATCAAGGCTCACTCCAGCATTGGTGTATTTATGTACTGCAGTTGTCATATACTTAAATGCAGATGATAGATATCAAGGGCATGTTGGAGATACACAATTTTTATGCTGAAGAATTGAGTGCTCATCAGCTCCGTGACTTATCTGGTGAATACAGTCAGGACACCCAACATGTTTTGCTTTGGCTAAAATTTGATCTGAGGCCTGTCCATTTCATGCTGGTAGATCTCCTAGTCCTACTCCCAAGGGTCTTGCTCCTGGCTAGCCTTGAAGGAGCTGTGCTAAGCCTGTTTGCATCTCCTAGCACCCACCATTGGTACCTCCTGCTGGGATTCCCTTGCAGCCAGGTGGCTCTGGGAGGTCAAGTCCAGAGGGTCCACATGACTACTAACTCAAACTGCTCCACGTCTCAGACCAAGTGCTGAAGCAGCGGGTGCTGGTCTCCAAAAATCTCATCACTTCCAAATGCTGTTACCTTAGCAGGCCTGGAGACTGAAGCATCTTTAATATAGCGGCAAAATGGACTCAGCTTCACCCTTTTGTGGCACACCACAAGAGAAGTACTGCTGGGGTTCATAGACTGTGGCTGGCTCAAAAAGATGCCAGTACTGAAAGTGTGATTTTGCAAGTCCTGGCAGTCAGGAATGAATGAGGAAAGCTAAAGGATACATACCGACCTCTATACTTGTATTTACAAGCATATGAACACTCTGAGGTTGTATTTGCCAAGAACTCAGGTGTTTACAGGTCCTTAATGTGCACATGCATATTTTCAGCATCCTCAGGATTTGAGATAGCTGTGTCCTCCAAGCTGTACTTCTGCTAGGAAGGAGTTCCTTACCATTGGTGTACACATACTAATAATAACAATAAAAATTTAAGTAAATGTTGTTAATTGATCCTAGCCACTATCTGGCAAAGGAGTATTTTACCCTGGGGCACTCATAGATTGATCTAGTCTGTTAGGCAATAAAACACTGAGTCAGATGTTAGCCAAAAAGCCCATAAAATCCCTAAGAAAAAAATTCTTTCTATCTCATCCAGTCCTGAAAACTCAGAATATTCAACATCACAGGGGACTTCACGAGCTACAAGGAAAAATATCACATAACGTAGAAATACAAAAGTCTTACCTAGTTACTGCTCAGACAATGTCGCTGAAAAAAACCTGTGAATGTAGAAAAGGAAAGACCAGAAATGTCAAGAGTATTGAAAATATAATTTTAATTTCCCATTTCCCCACACTGTAAACCTTTAGCCATGAGTTCGACTTTAATAAGAATTCAAATCAAAGGCCTTACTGTGCTAAAAGTTAGGCATGCATCTACATGTTTGTAGCAGCTTAGAGAGATGACGAGCTCTTGGAGGCTTACAGAGGCATCAGAAGATTGGAGGGAGACCTTAGTGTGCTCAGTGAGCTCAGCCACAGCAACAAGAAAGCTCTCTGTCTTTAAGGTTATATAAATATAACCATCTGTTCCACCATACATCTCTCTCAGTATCTGCCTTTTGCCAGCCTATCTTCTCTATTTATTCATCCATTTCTATGTCTATCTTTTTTCTGATTTATCTAGCTCCTTTTAGCTAATCTTGCATGATCCATTACTGCAGATATTAGAGAAAAGATGATCTTTCTAGATGGATCTTAGTGACTTGAGCTTTTGTTACTCTCTCAAAATGACCCCATAATTAAAGAAAGCTTTCCGTTAGGAATTTCATCCATGGTTATATAAAAGTCAATGGCCTTAATCTGATTCTCTCTGAGTTTTCGAGAGACTTGCTCAGCCAGCAATCCACAGTAAGTCCCTGAACAAACACCAACAGCCTAACACACTGAAAGTTGACAGTCATCCTTGCTCAACTTCCCTGCAGGCTGAGAGGCTCCTTTCTGCCAGTAAAGCTGACATCCAAATAGTCTGCTTTGTGAAAAGTTTGGATTTATCTCCGTGTGTCTTTAGCAATACCTTGGTCTTTCTCAGTCCTCAGCTTCCTCATAACTTAGTGACATCTTAAGTTATAACAGAAGCGTAAATGAAACAGTGGCAGTCTAAACCCTCATCACTCAATGTACTTCTGCCTACCCCCACTAGCAAGGAAACCCTGAAAGCAAGTTTCTTTACAGCAGTTTGGATATAAGGCATATCATGTGTTTGGTCCTTCTTATTCTCTTCCTTCTCACGAGCATTTATGCACTCTCCAAAACTTTACTCCTTGCCACAGGCTTTACTGAGGCCTGGAGCTTAACAGCATAAAAAAAAAAAAAAAAAGGATTAGACATTTATATGGCTAATGAGAACATCCACAGCCACATTAGACTGGATAAAAATGTAGAAAGGACACAAACCTTCATGCTTTATGATACAAGACAGTCACTAATTGCTTGGGGTTAGAAAGAAATTTTCATCACTGGGCAGCTTATTCCATCATTGTTCATTATGGGATTTTTCACACTTTCCTCTGTAGCATCTGTTACTGGCACTGCCCTGTGGTTCTGCATGTCTGTATTTCTAATTTCAGGGGTAGAAATAAAATGTTAAAGCTGAGCATGCAATTGCACTAACATTATAGAGAAGAAAAGAGCATGCCAGTCCCCATCCAAAGTCAGCATCTTCCAAACAACTTTATAGTGTATCTCTCATTCTGTAAGTGTCTAAGAGTGCTGCAGTATTATGTACATAACCATAGTCTTGCTATGATTATGACTTGAATTTTGCTCTCAGATCCTCTTTCATACTCCACAAAAAACTCAAATGTCAGTTCACACCATTGTATCCTGTAGCAGAATGTTCTCTGTTGCCTGAAAATAGCAAAACAGGACAATCAGAATCTGTAGAGGCATGACATCCACCTCATTAAGACCCAAATATATCCCACTGATTATGCTGTTTGTCTACATGTCCAGATTTGTGTCTAGCTATAATATTTTAGATGCTGCATCTAAAGGTTTGCAGAGCTCCACAGTCTTCGCACTATCAAAACAGGTCCATATCATGTAATAGTATTTACTCTGTATTTTCGTTCTTTTTTTTTCTGTCTTCCCCTGTGATCTTTTAAGATTCCCTTTGTCTGGAGCAGAGGCACACACAGCACCATTTGAGTCAGACTACTAAACCATCCATGGCTTTGGGGCAAAGGCAAGAGTAGGTCAAATGTCCCTACTCACCAGGTCTCTGATCACAGCCCCAGTGCCTGAAGGGATTTGCTTTTTCTGTGGCTCTGGCCAGGCTATGGATCCATGTAGCAGAAATAGAAAACCATTCCTTGCAGGCATACTCTTTGCGAGCCTTGCCCTCACCTTCTCCAAACTGCTGGCTGCAGCACATAATGCCTCATGATGCACTTTTTGGCATGGACAGAATCACAAAGGAGTACATATTTCCCCTTCCCACAGCCCAAGCCCCTTTCGAGATCTGGCCTTTTTGCGTATTAGTGCCTGCCCTTTAGTCTTTCAGCTTGCAGAGCTATTGAACATGGCTATGTGTCACAATGTATAGTGGGGACAAAGAGCATAATCTGTTGTGCCATGAACTTGTGAGTCACTTTGCAGCAACGAGAGAGCATCTGGCATTTCCACATTAGCCATAGTAACAGGGATTGTGCTCTTCTGCCAAAGCTTCTTAGCCACCCAGAGCCCAGTGCCTCTCTTGTAACAGTGTGTGATGTACAATAACAGTGGAGACCATCTGTACCAGTTTTTGCTGTGTCTCACACCATCAGTACTTTGCTCTCCAGTAACAGGTCCTGTCCTACTGGATTGCATTGTAAGGGACTGGATAAGATGCTCGCTCCAAAAATAAAGTCTCCTTGGGAAGAGAAGGGGAGAAAGAGATAGGAAAATGGGGAAAGCAAAGGGCAGAAAATGAGAGCAGGGATCTGCTGTCTAAATCAGTGAGATGAGGGAACTGAAAGGAGGCACTAAACAGAGCCACAGGAAAGACTGAGGACTGCTCTGTGGTCTTCTGCCCAGTGATGTTCCCAGGAAGAAGCAGAAATACACCCCATAGTATCTAAACAAACGTTTCTCTTGGGCCAAGAGATGTCCAGCTTGACCAGAGCCAGGGATAGATCCAGTGGTATAGCAGCTTTGTGAGACCTCAGAGGGGGAATGCTTTCCAGGATGCAGAGTTCTTCAGTGCCTTTGGTCTGGGCTTAAGTTGTTGAGGAGAACAAAAGCAAAGTTCCCTCAATTGCTCTTAGTACATTATAAGTTTATCACCTCTTTGACTGTTCTCAGGCACACAGCGATTGTGTTTCTGACTGCCCACCACTGCCAGGTCTAGCCCTCTCTCTGATTTCTGCAGGCACAGCAGAGTTTCCCCCATTCCCCTTTAGTTACACTGTGGGTACATCTGGGCTAACAAAACAACAAGCTCCACTTCATACCCTATTTAGGGTCCAGCCCTCTCTGGTGAGGACTATCTGTCAGTACAAACAGGCAGCCAAGCCTTTATGGCCACATGTTTCCAAGCCACTGTTGAGACTGGCAGTAAAAGTGTCCCCCACAGGTCAGCTTCTGTGCTGTAGAAACTCATGTCTTAGGAAGTGAACCGAGACTATCAATTCCTTTTCCTTGGCTCAACAAAGAGCTATTAGGCAGTAACCAATTTCACCTATTGCCAGCAGAGACAGGATTCAAACTCCATCTGTAATTATTATCATTACCCAAGCTAATTTTGTAGGGGAGGAGTTGCTGGCATGCTACTATGACAGCCTTATCTATTAGCTCGTCAGTTAGCTAGCAGCACTTCTGAAGAGCAGGCTGCAGCTCTGGGCCAGTTGGTCCCAGGATCAGTCCCGATCACAACAGACCCCATCCATCGGCACTGGGCAAGATCAGGGCTTCAGTTGTGTGGGCAGAGAAAAGGACTGACTTTCCACACACACCTGGCAATTCAGTCCTGAAAGATGTCAGACAGGAAGAGTTTAGAGAGGAAATTAATCAAGTGAACAGAAAGAGTGACCTGCCTGCACCTGTGGAAGGTCTGGGATGAAAACCAAGCCCCACAGCATTCGGTCCAGACATACACCATGCTCTAGAAATGTACCTGGCTCAGCAGCCCCAAGGCTAAGTTTCTGAGTCTTCTGTGTCTGTCTTTCTTTGTCCACTGGAAGATCTTCACGGCCACACACGACTCCTACTGTGTGTTTGCATGGCAGCTATCTCAGCAGGGCCCTGAATACGGATGGGTCTTGGAAGTGGGACTACTAAGAAAATAATAAAGATAACCTTGATTTCCAGGGAGGAGCTATATGGATTTCATAGTAAGCTCATTTGTTGTCCCAAACCATCACCTACAATACCTGGGGATGCTACCAAAAGGGCTTTTCCGACTAACAGGATGGAGCAGAGGGCACTAATGCCCTCGATTTCATGGATCTTTTGACTTGTAGGGGAAGAGGCAGTGGGACAGCATGTCTTTGACTGAGTGGTGTCCAGCCCCTAAATGGCAAAACGAGACTATAAAACACAGAAGCAGCCTCTGTTTTCTGCTGGATCAGCACATTCTTTCTGTTATTGCAGTTATTGTTGTGTCTGAATACCTAATTAATTACAACAGTAAACGCTGGCTTCTTTAATCACAGCATCAGCTGTCCTAATCAATCTTAATAATATGGAATCTGTACTATGGCACCCATGAATTTTAATCTACATAAATTTCTTAAGACCTCTCACAAGCTTGTTGTACGAAATGATATAATTATGGATATAGATTAGGGCTGTAGAGAGTGATTTAAATTGGATTTAAGGAGAAGGTGAATAGAGCCCTCCCACTCAGTTTCTTATTTATTTATTTTAATCCTGGCCCGAACATAGATTTTTTTTTTTTTTTGCTATCATTGTTTTATTTCTACCTCACTGACTGAACAGAGATGCCTGTCTTTGGCCGTCCTCCTCCCCCTTCCACCCTCCCAGAGGTAACAGTGGCCAAGCAGCAGCTCCTGGGAGAGGTATGAAATACTTCCAGGACAGTAAGTGGAGTGAATAGATGGGACAGAGCACAAAGCTGTGGATTTGGGTGATAACATGTTTTTGTAGGCCCATACAAGGATCAGTACTGCAAAACAGAGTGAAATCAATGGAATGAGGCATGCCTGTCAGGAAATGCATAGGCAGTTAGAAGCAGGGGGTGAAGACGATATCATATAGGTGTACGGTTTGCTGACTCTTTTCAACAAAGTTAAGCACAGGGTCCCTTAGGGTTCCAGAATGTGCCAAATCCTGCTTTTGTCTTTCAGAAGCACTGGGCCCCTCTGATTTCAGAAACCAGATTCCCTTCACTTTCTCTTACCCCCAGGTGGAACAGAGAGGCAGACCCACAGAGGGGCAGAGAGGGCACCTTTTAACGGCTCAGGCAGTAACCATCCTCCTTTTTCTTCATCACCTCCACTGGATTCAGTGCAGCTTGTCCTCATCTACACCCCTGACTATCACAGCAGACTCCATCCCTCAGTCCCCTGCAACCATTTTCGCCTAAGGTGCCCACATAACAGCTCGTCTTGGCCAGACACTGTAGCCATGTTACTGGCATCTCAGGAGGGATTCTTTATAGAACATCACTTAAACTGATTTTACTTATTTTTAACAACCTGCTGCATTCTGCCACCTCCATCCTTTTATTCTCTGACAAAAGCTAAATGTCTGGCCTAACAGTAGTGGAATGCCTCTTTAAAAAGATGGATCTTAATCTAGAGATATATCAGTAGTAAGAAAGCTTCCTGGTGTTAATTCTAAAGCACTGGTATTTCATGATGACTTGGGAAATCATCCTTTGTTTTGGCATCAGGCAGAGGATTCAGAAAGTGACATTAAAGGATCTACTTTCTTTGAAGGACTTGGGAGTCATTTCTTGACTTGCGCCTGATGAGTAAGTGCTGCCTTCGTTAAATTTATATTTATGGCCATATATAGTAGGTCATCGGCTCGTTTTATGTCTCCAGGTTTATGGAAGGTTATCTGCCTTGGTCACCTTGTGGCATCTTGGCCAGGATCATCTCACAAAGAGACTACTGTATCTGAGCAGGATTTTTCCCATGGAGATAAGGAAATGATCAAATTAATATAGAGGTGATGTCCAGGGATAAGGCTCTTGCCCTGAGCTGCCAAATGAAGTTACTATTAGTATCTGTTTTCACAGTACACCTTTAGCTTGCCCTGGCAAGGCCAGATCCTCAGCTTCTGTAAAGCAGCAAAGCTACACAGAATTCAGCAGGGCAGACATGACTGATAGTTGTCCTCTGGCCTCTTAGGAGTCTCTCTGCTTCTTTGACTTCACGAGCTGATCCTCAGTGTCTACACTAATAACAATTAATCTCTTAAATGTCTGTATATTGGACGTAAGCTCTCCATGAGTCCGACCACAAGGAAAGCTATTTTAAATGTTATCTATGGGCATGTTTGCACAGATAGTCACCAGCACTCCAGGGTCTTTTGATGATGTTACAATCTAGAGACATGCTAGTTCTGGTCCAAAAGCCTCTTCAAGGTGCTTTATGATATCCATGTCCCTCATGTAGTTTCTCTTGTAGCTATATAGCTCTTACCAGCCCTTACTTGGCTATTTAGCTTCAGGGCCATAGGGGTGCATACCCTATTAAATTTTGTGTATCTTATGGAGGAATAAAGCAATCTTCCCTCACGGATTCCACATGCTGAGACACAGAAATGATTCATCACTTTGAATTTTAGCACGTGGCATGCTCCAGCCTACAGTCACATGTAACCCCTGGGGCAGATTAACTCTCATCAAGACCCCTGCGAATATCTGAGCACTCGCTGAAAGCCTTGTGGGTCATTAGAATGTAGAAGTGTTGTCATTTTACTGAACACAGAGTGCCCACAACTTCCTCACATGTCTAATCTGTGTCTTAAGATTTCTGAATCGATACCAGCCATTGGTTTCATCCGCACTGCAACTGGAAGCACAGGCATTTACACCCTATGCTGGGTTTAATTCATCTGGCAAAGTCAGCAGCAGCATGAAGATTAGCTCATGGCTGCCCAGGCTACCTTGGCTTCGTGCCAGGGTACCCAGCCAGCCCTGAAGTCTCTGTCCCTGCATCTTAGATTCATAGAATCACAGAATGGTTTAGGTTGAAAGAGACTTTACAGATCATCTAGTTGCAACCCCACTGCCATGAGCAGGGACACCTTCCCCTAGAGCAGGTTGCTCAAAGCCCCATCCAGCCTGGCCTCGAACACTTTCAGGAAGAGGGCATCTACAGCTTCTCTAGGCAACTCGTTCCAGTGCATCACCAACCTCAAAGTAAAGAATTTCTGTCTTATATTTGTTCTAAATCTACCCTCTTTCATCTTA
>Ga0181612_148615_pt1 | contig 11710 bp, 12 predicted proteins | sample HoacroProtozoa21_FD_119630 | JGI IMG/M metagenome (GOLD analysis project Ga0181612, IMG submission 119630) | Hoatzin crop microbial communities from Cojedes, Venezuel. Combined Assembly of Gp0051906, Gp0051904, Gp0051908 | reverse complement strand
GGAGATATTCAAGACCTGCCTGGACAAGGTCCTGTGCAGCCTGCTGTAGGTGACCCTGCTTCGGCAGGAGGGTTGGACTAGATGACCCACAGAGGTCCCTTCCAACCCCTACTATTCTGTGATTCTGTGATTCTGTGATCTCTTGACCAATGCTGCTGAACCAAAGGGATGATATCCTTTCCGGTCCTGTTACCTTGTGACTATGTCCCAGCATAATGAGGAGATGAGCTGGAAGTTTTGGATGCATCCAAGGTGCTCATCACCTGCACCACTGGCAATCTGATGCCCTGGTCATGTTGAAGGAGACAGGGCTTCCACTTTAAATCTTCAGTATTTTTTTACTGGCATCTTTCCCTCCACAACCCAGGCCCCAGTATCAGCCATCCTCTGGCCAGAATATCATGTCCCAGTTCAGTATTTCTAGGAAGAAAGCATATACCTGAGGTCTGCTCTTTAAAGCACATGTGAATGCCTGGGGACTTGAGAGGGGGGTAAATGGGTTTCTTTTCAGGCTCCTTCTGTGCTCCTGGGAAGATGATGTGGTTTTTTTGCTTGTCTTCAATCACAGAACAAGAGCTAAGTGTTATTGATCTGAGACCTAGAGGGAATATTTCTGAGCAGTTTGCCCTGGCATTAGTCCATCACTTAGCTGGTATTTATTATTCAAGGCTGGCAAGGAATTTCTGGCAGCATGCCCTGGCCAGACAGCAAACTAGCGATGAAGGAGCTAAGTGAGTCAAGGACAAATGAAGAGGGGAATGAAGGGAAGAAGGGGAAGAAATTACAAAGTAGATTTACCCTACTCAAATTAACTTAGATGGTTCCCAAAGCCTCTCTCTGCAAAGTTGTCCCCTCGTGCGTTAAAAACCCAAAACAGGATGCACACATGGAGCTGGCAGATGGTCAGCTTGAGCTAATTTTTAACCAAGAGTTAAGGTAAACGTGCAGAAAACCAGGAAAGGAATGAGATAAAGCTTCACACATTGAGAAAGCACGGATGTTGCATGCAAAGGAGCGAACTGGCAGTTGCGTGGACATTTGCAGAGTGGAAAGGGGCTATTCCTCAAAGCTGGAAGATGTAAGAGGAAGAGTCATGATGGTATCTGTCCCACTCAGTGATTAGTGTCATTTGGTTTATTCCCATCAGTCCAGATAGGTTTGTCTTGCCTGATCATTTATAGAAAGATATACAGCCATGTTGGTTGATCTATCCAGTTCCTTCTGAAGGCTCCTGTCAAAATCATTCCTTATTCCTTACTAGGCAGGGCCAAGCTAATTTGACATGACCTGATGCAGCATGTCCACTTGAAAGCTCATCAGAACAACAGTGCAGCAGATGAAAAGCAGGTATCTCTGTTTGTGTAAAAGGTTAGGAAGTAACTGTGTACCAAACAGGACAGGAAGCTTTTGTGATCATCACTGGTGTCCTTGCCGAGGAAAAACATTAGGGAAAACACAGTGTCAATGGCCCCGTCCTGTGACAATTCCCCGTTTCTTTCCAACGGCCATCGAAGAGCACACTGGTGTTTCGGGACAATATCAGGACTCATTCTCTGACAATTTGGGGGCAGAGGCTGCAAGCTTTCCAGGACAGATTAGATGAAATGAATATGACATCTACAATGACAGCTCCCAATGTGCTATCTCCATGCCAGTTTTACAGGGCACTTCGTAGAGTTCCTGGCTTCGAAGGGTCAGTGAAAAACAGCAGCACATCATGCAGCATGCATGAGGGTGTGCTAAGAGGCTAGTAAGAAGGGTCAGAGGATCTCCTGGGAAGGAGTTAAGTCTTTGCTCAGCTTACACCCAAACTTTGCAACAGGGTTATGGCAAAGCACAGACAGATCGAGCTCGCTGTGGGGTTGCAGGAAAATCCCTAAAAATCAGCTTCTGGAGAGACAGCAGGCTGGGCAGAGCCTTTGAGAAGTTGAGCACATGGCACCTCTTTTTCCAAGGCTGTAAACTTGTGTGTGTCTTTCCAGACAGTAATGCTACCAGTTTAAAAGCTCTTGTAACCTTTGCACTAAGATAACATTGGTAAAAATCCCTCAGGCTTGCTCAGATTGAAGAGCCCTGTCTGCTGGGGTGCAATGAGTTCTCCTGCTATTGATCTCTGGGTTCATCAAGACAGTGGACTAAGGGGCCAGCACATTTGCTTGGTTTTCCTCAAGCTAAAAATTACATTAAGTTCAAGTGGGACAAGAATAACAGTAATAATAATAATAATAATAATAATATTTTTAAAAGCACACCATTCCAGCTCTCTCAGAAATACAGCTACAAGGCTAGTACAGCTTTCACTGATTTTAAAAGAACCCCCAGGCACTGAGTTTTCACATGCTGAATCTGTGTGTTCCCTCCTGCTGAATGTTTCAATCCTCCCCAAAATGTTCATAGAAAGACCTAGGCTTCCACCTTAGCAACAGTATTTAATTTCTTCAGCTCACTGGTCTAATATTTCAAATCTGAAAATGGACTCATTACAAATGCTGGTCTAAAAAAGCCATATAAAAAGCTCCCCAGTTGCTGGTAAAATAAAACAAACCCTAGCAAGCAGAAAAAAAAACCATCAGCAGCAGCAACAAAAGTTCTATCCAGGCTCCTAAGCTTTTAGTCTGTTAGGTAAAGGTTACACCAGCAGAAGGTCTGGCTGCTCTTCTCTCTGTGCTACAGCAAAGCGCTCCCTGGTCTTTCACAACCGTTATTCTTTGGGTGTGAAGGGTAGAGAACAATGCTGGAAAAGTCAAAGAGAATATCCAAATAATGATGGATGCCTGTTCCCATGAGCTGGAAAGGCTTCTTTTCCCATGAGTTGTACAACATTGCTACGCTTCACACCAGCACTGCTGCCCTTCACAAAGCAAGCACGGTGGAAATGAAGCGATGGGTGTGGCTTGATAATTAAGATGGCAGCTAATGTGAGCTCAGTAGGTTTGGGCTGAAAGAAGGTATATTTTAATTATTAGTGTCCAATTAAATATTGAATAAGTTCCATCATTGTAAGGGGATTTTGTGTCTCTCAGGGACCCTCAAAAGAGTTAATTAGAGAGCCTGCACACTCATAGACATGGTGTGTATGTGCCTCCACACCCTTCAGTGCGGCTACAGATCCCAGTGCAAGAATGCAGGTATTTTCCACCCTGTGAGCCTGATTTTTCTGTGTTCTTTAAATTATCAAGTGTCACTCTTATCTTCAACAACATGAATCTTGACATAAATTGCAAAACAGATAGCTGATCCAATGCTTCAGTGACTGGAGTAGCTGATTAATTTAAAGCAAGTATGTGCATGTCCATGTCAGCCTGCAGCTAGAGTAGCGACCATGGTATAGACACATCCTCACATTGGTAAGAACAAGTCCAGCAGTGAGCTCTTCCCTGACTGGATGTAGCTCCTGATGCTGAGTCTAATCTCAGATAACTTATGGGGAGTTAAAATCCCACCATGCCATTCATCAGCTTTTCAACAACTATGACAAAGTGTCTGGCTCTGTTTATTTAGGAATGGACCACAGCCCTATCCCTCGGTTGTCTACATAGTTTAATTGTTGGCATGAATCCCTGATTTTCTGTTCATGATAAATAGCCCACTCCTAGAGACAGAAGTAGGTATTCAAGAGACAGTACAGCTGGGGAGGATTCTCAGTTCTGATGTAGCATAGCCTTGTTATTAGGGATAAGAGAGCTCAACACAGTCAGTGCAAGCCATGCCATACCAGTAGCTGGAGTACAGGAGAACTCTGCCTGGATGTTGCATATGATAATAAAGATGTAGCCTTTATTACAAGTCAGCTTTTGACAGCGTGATGCAGAGGTGCAGAATTTGCCAAACCGAGGTACTGGCCACTTAGGACTTAACACATCAGTCCACACTCACAACCTGTCAACATTTATGGGTGGCCTAAATGTCCAACATCAGAGGGAAGATAAGCAACCCTGCATGTCACCTGGAGAATGGTACAATCCTCTCATTCAGTGGGGAAGAGGATGACATGACCCCAGCTGGCAATCAATTCGCACGTGGCATCCATCAGGCTGATGTGAAAGGGAGCTCAAATGGAGTGCTTGTCATTAAGAGAAGATATATGGAAGAGACAGAGATGAGGAAATAGTCCACGGGGGGCTATTCCTGAGGCAGCCCCATCTAGCAAACAGGATTATTGGTAATGATGAGATAATTCACTAGGAAGTCATGTCAGATTTAAGTGACCCTCCTAGATAACAAGGAAATGCTGGGGAAAAGTGGAGGGAGAGGTCCCAGCTGTGTCTTGGCCTTCATGCGCTGCCCAGCACAATCTCTGCAATGGGAAACTGGGTGGGCTGGGGGTGGTGATTACAATCTTTCTGAGTGAAATTCTTTCTTTTCTCTTGAGAGAAACCCTAAGTTTTGCAAACAACATTTCAGACAGAAACTGAATTTACCTCCAACAGTGAGTTTGTCTGTATTTTCAAGCCTTCCATCATGCCACAGCCCATCTGTAACGCATTCATCCTCAGATAAAAAATCCATCCCAAGGGAAACAGTACAAAACACAGCCAAGGCCCGCAGACTGCATTGGTAGGAAAAGGATCTCAATATAAATCTCTGACTACCACAGTCGCTACATGACCAGCCAGCCTCTCCAATATTCGGGAACCTTCACATGGACAAGAGCCAGCAACAAATGACCTGTTCAAATCCGCATCAGAAAAGTTATGCTCCTAGCGAGGCTGGCCTAAAATTAGAGTCACTTCACTTTTTTCAGTAGTGTACAAAGGACTTCTATTGTAGAAGTCCTTTAAAACTCCTACAACACCAGGCAAATGTCTTGCTAACTTCTCCCATATATATATTGGCAAATAAAAATACATCCTTTGACCTTAGTGCTTTAAAGAGGAAATTAATCCTTGTTTTAGTGGTGAACAAAACTAGAAACAGTCTGAACAGTGAAGTTATTGCCGTAGTTCCCAACATTTAGGGCTGTTCTCATTACATGCATACACAACTAGAAATGACAAAGCAGTCATCTCTTGATTCACATCAGCAGAAACGTGAACACGTTTTTGATGACAGACTTTTCAAATGTTTTGGGACATCTGAAAGAGAGATGATAACAATTAGATTAATAACACTAATTATTAATGATGGCTATTACAGTGTGTTTTCTCTTAAACAGAAAAACGAAGCTACACATAAGCCTGCTGCAATGCAGTCAGATTCTGCCTGTTCTCAGCTCTGTCCCTTGTTAGGGGAAATCCTCCACAGATGAAATGGTGATCGTGAATCAGACTACCACCACCTTGTAAAGAAGTGTCATGATTAAGCAATCTCAATGCTTTCTCTGCATATAAAGCCATTTCCTGGCCCTCCATTATACTATGTACCGTGCAGACCTAAAGCAAAAAAAGGATGGTCCAAGCCCCATAGTAATACAAAAAGATACAAAACCATGCATCTTAACCCAAATTCCCACGCCCAACTCTTCCTTGGTATCTTTTTCATAGGGAGACTTCTCATGCTGAGTTTATTTTTCTTCTCCATCAGACAAGTTGATCTAGGAACAGAGACTGTCTTTCAGAGGGAGACAACAAACTGATCCCATTTAAAATTCTTCTTCATCCATGACCAACCCAACTTAAAGTGCTATCAATCTGCATGGTGGCTTCCCCAGTGGAAAAGACGTAAACCAAAGATTTGGCTTTTTTTTATTTGTTTGTTTTGGATTTCTTCACTGGTGCTGTTCGTGTTTTCTTTTGTTTTGTTTTTAATAATGCACAGATAGAACTGCGTCTTCTGGGTGAGGGCAGCTCACCAGCTGCCACCGTTTATTTATTTGTTTGTCTTCATCTACCTTTACAGAAAAAAGCAGGGATCACAGTTTGTGTCCTTCCTGTGACCAGAGTAAAGCAGCAGGGATTCCGGGCACGTGCATCGTGATGGTGAAAAAGACCTTGAAGACCATGAGAGGGTCAGCTTTTCAACACCTGGTAATCATATTATTTCAGTTGCAAAAATGCAACCAGAACACTGTGGACATATCACAGTGGTAGAATCATAGAATCATAGAACAACTAAGGTTGGAAATGTCCTCTAAGATTATCAAGTCCAACTGTCAATTCATTGTCATTACAAACTGTGATGGGTCTGATCTTCACCGTGGTCCTACAGAGGGATGACAGCACTGCCGCTGCAACATAAGGGGCTCAATGCACATGTTTTTAAGATACTGTAGAAACAAAGGCTGTTGTTAGCCTTCAGTGCAAAACCTGACAGCAACAACTGTAAGGAGGAAAAGTAAGTTTCTTTGGGCTTCTGGAGCTAGAATGGGATACTGACTCATAAACCACTTCAGATGAGGGGCTAAACTTGGAGAACGCTCACTCTGATGTGCACTGTTCTTATATTTACCTCTATTTGTCATGACAGGAGACACAATACTGGGGTATTCCTGTCCGTCAGACTGAGCCAATGTAGCCATTACTGTGTTATTCCAGAGAGAGTTCATGTTACTTGATAACAGCCATCTCTAAATGACAGATATTCTCTATTCTCTAAAGGAGGAATAGGACTCACCTCACTGATCAAGGCACCTGAATTTAGGTGTCTACTTACAAGTGTCTCCGTGTACATCAAAAGTCTTTGTCATTCGAGATGCCCAGAAATATCCCACTTAACTTCAGCCGTTGTTTCTGAAGGGCTCAGATCCCCACTGGATCTAGTGTCTTATCTACCAGTCCATGGGGGATGAGCTGTGTACCACAGGGAGTCTCAAATGGCATTAAGTGCTTATGCTTAGGTAAACTCCACATAGTCAGTGGAGTCTGTAAGGGCTCCCCTCGCTAAAGCAAGTAGCACTTCAGTGTGAGCTGATGTCAGGGACTCACAGACATTTCTGGCCTTGGACATGGGTAGGGTTGTTCAGCAAAGAACCTCTCTAAAGCTGAAGTCACCTGCCCTGCTCTGGGAGACGAGTTTCTCCCTTGCTATGCACTTGCTGAGGAGGGTACAAACCTGTATATCATCCCCTTCCCCAGAAATTTCCCTCTCCTTCTTCATAGGGAACCGGAAGTTTCCTGGTTTTTTGTTGCTGGGTCCTTCACACACATCTACGCCAGCCTCTGTTCTCCGATCCTGTGACCTACTAGAGCAATACGGCTCAGATTTGTGCAACTAAATGGCATTACCCCAAGGAAAGGTTTGCCACATCTAAGTGACAGTCTTTGACCCATGCTCACCCCATAACCAGTCTTGGGCACTCTGTGGAGTACTAGCTGGCACACCCTAAAATGGTGCCAAGCCCGTGCTCCAGTCTGAGTCAGACATGGTTCATCCTCCTAGAGCGAACCTAACTCAGACTGCTCCCTCCTGCTCTTAATGTATATCCCTGTCTCCAGAAGCAAATCTGAAATCACTTGGATTTCTCCGGGGCTTTGCAGTATTTGGGAAGCAGGGTCTAGACAGAGAAAATCCTGTTCAAAACTGATCATCACTTTGCTTTAGAGGTCCATGGTTAGAATCTCAGGTGAACTGTCAAAGGGAAATTAACTCAAACTGTAATCGAAAAAGAAGAACCTGCATATTTATAACAAGACTTATGAACCTCCTGTGTGTATTTATGTATATGTCTACTTGTATGCCCTTTCCTAACTCTTCACAATTTCTTCTTTGATTCTGACCAGTTGCGGCCACATGTGGTGCGGAGTTTATGTCTGTTGGAAAGGTGGATTTCGGACAAGTCTGGAAGTGGCTGACAGCCTGATAAGGGACAAAAGTCTACCTTTGCTCTGAGGAAAAGCTTGCAAGGCGAGTTCACCCCTTATAAGCCACCTGGAAATCCATGTAGGAACAAGCGCACTCCAATGGTCCCACCACCAGAAAAGATTTGGTTGGAGTTTTCACCTTCTGAGATGCTGGCATCGCTCAAACCAAGGATGCCAGTCCTTAGGGAAACGACACTTCCTGAGCACAGAAGTGCAGTGGAATGATTTGCTTCAATAAAAAAAGACAGAATTTCCCTCTGTCCCACAGATTCTTCTGTCTGTCTGGATGTTTTCCTGCCCTGCTCAGAAAGATGTTCTCCTGACGTTATGACACAGGAAGGAATGTGTAGGGGTAAACGGTCTGTCAGCAGCATTAAGAATCTGCTGTGCAGGAGGACAGCTCTGTCTTCCTGCTCTTGTTTTGAGGTTTGTCTTTTCTACTATAATACTACGCAAAGCAGCGCTGATGTCTAACCTTTTCCAGATAACCTGCTTTCTGTTTCCAGTTTCATCCTGAGCATATCAACTAGAAGAACAAGCTGGAGAAGACAACTGCCTCCCTGGGCTGCTTTTTCATGTCACTCTGCCCTCCAGACTTCATGTCATGAGTGCCTCAGTGCAACCCTTGAAGACTGAAAACCTGGGGACTGAAGTGCCTAATCTGCAGCAAATGCTTCTGCTAGCTTCAGCCATGAGTTTCTGTTGAAGAGGTCCCTGTTGGTGGAAGAAATCCCTTGGAAGCGGAGAGGAGACCTGTTGGCATTAGGAAACCATGACAATTTAGCGTCAATCACAATGATTGATACTGTCAGGGAAAAGAGGGAGGGTGCAGTCAGCAGTGTCTTGGGGACCTGGAACAAACCAGCATGTTGCTGGGATGATGGTTGTTCCCGCACTTTAACACCAGCTGGAGCAAAGCTAGGAGCCATTAATTGACTTTTAGCTCTAACTGTAATCCTGATGTCTTTTAGGTGTCAATTAACCACCAGTAATAGGTGGCTAATTGTGTAAGATGGCCTTTCAAATGAGATGTAAGACAGAGACCCAACCACTCTGTGGTCATTAAGGGTCCTTCTGCATTTTGCATAAGAGCAGGGAATGATGAGGGCGGTTTCCCCTGGCCCTTTTCCCGTGTCCTTCATTACGTTACACCCAGCGTCTGCATAGGATAATATTTTACTGTAGCTATACCTTCATTATAGCTTTTATCTTGTGCTTTTATCTGTCCAGGGGTGTATAGAGTTGTTTTATTGTAATTACATTTAAAGGTCAAGGCAGAAATATCTCAGAGGTGCACATTATGGGGTCTAACACCAGAGCTGTCTTTCAATATAGGATAGAGTGAGAAACACAGCTGACAGCTCCTTCCAGGAACTGCAGAGTCAGTGAAATCAGCTTTTGCAGACAACAGCTTCTCCTGCTTGGATGTCCCAAGATCTAAACAAGTCCATGTATCGAATCTGGGCTGGAGATGTCCCAGACCGAAGGGCATGGTTGCGTCTATGCTGTCAATGTCAACTGTCAAGCACTAGTTACACAGATGCACCCACTGTTTTGGGGTCACAGGGACCACTGTGTGAGTTATCGGCTGTCTAACAGTAACTCAGGTTGTATTAGTGCCTTTCCATTAAGACACAGAGAGCTGTGTCTGTTCCCTGCCTGTCTGTTTTATGCCATTAAAGCTGCAGGAATATTATATCTTTCATATGTCTGCACCGTTTTGAATACAGATGACAGAAATGGGGATGGAAATAAGATCAGAAATATGTACCCCCGGACTGCATGGGCTTTTTTTGCTTAGGCAACCAGGCTAAAAACAGGCTACAAAAAAACTGCAGAGCCTCAGAAGGATCACAGTGCTTCAGGGTGTCTGAAGTCGTGTCCTATCCCAAGCAAAGCCAAAAACAATTATTACTTGTCCAGAAGCCACTTGAGATCTCTGGTCACCCTTGTTCACTCTACCCTGACCCATTTCCCATTCAGTTCTTGAGACCAGAACGGCACACAGTATCCAGAACCTGGAGATACTCTGAGACAAAGATCTTACATCTTTCCTTCTCTGTTCCTGCCACAATCATACCCAACATTTGCCTTGTTTTATTTGACCCATATGAACATTAAGCAGATGTTTGGATGGGATTCTCTCTCACAGGTGTCTCTAATCCCAAGACCACAGGTGGCTGTCACTGGGCACTTTTCTACTCCAGCCTTACTGGTGACTCTTGCACTTCCCTTCAGGCATCTCTCATCTGCCCTAAATACGTTCAGTTCAGGTATTCTTGACTCTGCTGTCATCAGGGTCCAACTCAGTCCATGGCTCCCATGTGCTGGTGGAAAACCAGTTCTGATGGGATCTAATTTAATGATTCTTTCCCACCACAGAGTAAAAATTCAAAAGACCAGGAGCAGCAGTGAGGATGCAATGAAAGGAAATCATCACCACCCATGGTTGCATAGGGTACATGCGCATGTCACCAAGGCAGGGATTCCTTTGCATCCCACAGTGGGCGTCTCAGAAATTACAATAGTGATTCTAGCATTTGTTCCTCTACAAATTCCTCTTGCTTTCTTCCCCTCCCTCTGCAGTATGAATTAATCTCCTGGGGACTGTCATTCCCCAGGCTTGCAAGCCAAATGGCACAGAATACACTGTATCTTTTACATGTCTATATTGAATCCTCTGTCTGTGGAAATCAAAATATCATCGGAAATATGTAGCAGTTGAAATGGGCCAGTATTTGACAGCATCCTCTATGACAGCAGGCTCTTGGGAGGAATACCCTTTATCTCCTCTCAGTCCCTTCCCCTTCAAACCCAGAGGCGAAAGACAGATCCTCTTGCTAGCTCACTGCATAATCCAGTGAAAGTTTCAACCTGTTCACTAGGAAATTACCTCTCTGAGTAGCATAAGATGCCAGACTGGTCCAGTCCAAACCATCTACTGCAGGCTGGTGGACAAGAGAGAGATTTGCAGATAACTGAGATTGCATCTTTTGTTTTCTCTCCATGTGACAATTTTCTTCTCACATAGTTGACATCATCCTTTGCCAACAATATTTTCTGAAGATTCTCCCTCTGCTGCCTCCTCTGACAACCAATGCACTTATTGGAGAAAGACCTGTTTACAGTTCCTTCTTGCCACTCTCACAGAGTTAAGCTGCCAAGGAGTTCAGTTGGTAGGATGTTGGGGACAGAGGCTTCTTTATTCTCAAAACCCTTCAGACTGGCAGAGCGAGGGCAGACACAGGTTGAAACACCAGAACCTGTCCCAGCAGACAGGGACAGAGAGACAAATCCTGCAGTGCTGACCTCGTAAATCAGGGGGTGGTTAATAGGAACTGGTGTCTGGAGAAGGATAGCAGGGTCTGGGCTTCTGTTCACCCACATGCCTGGCAGGTATAAACCACAGACTGAACAAGGAGAATCTTGATAGAACTGCTGGACACCTGTGGAGTCCTGCTGACAAATCCAGTGGACAGGCTGGTTCAGAGCTTGAAACAGGGGCATCCTGAAGATAGGAAAGAGCAAGCAGGGACCATCTGGTTTGGGATTGTCCCTGGTCATCCTGCCATGGAGCTTTAACAAAGATTTTTGCTTGTTTCTAGAAAGTCAAAGAAGGTACCATGGTCCCAGTATCCATTATTTTTTTGCACAAACAGTTGTTCTTTTAGTTCTGCACCTGGGTTGGGGCAAACGCTGGTAACAACAAAGGCTGGGGAGGGAAGGGATTGGGGGTAGACCTGCGGAGAAGGACTTGGGGGTGTTCGTTGACAAGAAGCTTGACATGATCCAGTAATGTGCGCTCACAGTCCAGAAGGCCGACCATCCCCTGGGCTGCATCCTCAGCAGCGTGGGTAACAGGTCGAGGGAGGGGATGCTGTCTCTTTGCTCCACCCTGGTGAGAACCCCCCGGGAGTCCTGCATCTAGCTCTGGAGCCCTCAGCATGGGAAAGACATGGACTTGTTGGAGC
>Ga0181612_100620_pt1 | contig 11710 bp, 9 predicted proteins | sample HoacroProtozoa21_FD_119630 | JGI IMG/M metagenome (GOLD analysis project Ga0181612, IMG submission 119630) | Hoatzin crop microbial communities from Cojedes, Venezuel. Combined Assembly of Gp0051906, Gp0051904, Gp0051908 | reverse complement strand
GAGCGAGCTGCTGTCAGCTCCGTCCTGGAGGTGACAGGGCTGGGAAAAGTAATCCCTAGACAGGTCTTCCCAACTCCCCATACACGCTGAGATTAATTAGATTTAGTTTGTTACCAGCTAGATCTACGGCTGAAAGGTGATATTCATACCATGGCTTTGGAGTCCAAGGCTACAATGAAAATGCCTACAGCACCGCAGAGCCGCTTCGCCTGGGTCTCCTCTCCAGAGGAACCGTAGTCTCTGAACTTTTCCTTTTCAATAGATTAGTAAGTAGTTTGACTCGCTGAGTGTTCAGAGAAGATGGAGGCACCTCTAGGTACAGCCAGTTCTCTTGTTTATCAGCTCCCAGCATCATTGCAATGTCAAGTAGAAGCTTTAGCACGCACTGTTCTTGTTTTTTTTTTTTCAAGTTTTTATTTTCTTCTTTCTCCCAAGCAGGGCTAAGGAAAAGAAAGGAGGGAATTAGATGCTTTTAAGTTATAAATGCACAATCTTTCAAAACAAAAAACCTTATCTGTAAACCATTCCTTTTCTGCAGCAGCAAGTCAGGAGTGAGCACAGAGGACACCACGAGCTGTCACAGCCTTCTCAACGACCGCAAAGTTTGCCTTCGTCCTTTGCCTAAATGTCGTCCTCCCCACGTCTGTGCAGGCTCTGTGTTCCGAGCAGGCACGCAGCGCGCTGCAGCAAGCTCCGGTTCGGGGCAGGAGAGCCTGGCAGCAGGTTCAGGTTTGTCCTGCTCCGAGCCGGCACGTACGATGCCAGCAGTCTGCAGCTGGCAATCGGCCATCGCTTCTCCCCACACACACCGAGTGTTTTTTTTATTTGCTAAGCTGAATCAAAAAAATAAAGAGAAAACAGAGTTCACAGCCAACATCAACAAAATAAAATCCCTGATTTTGCAGGGCCTGCGTTTCCTCTGTGCCAGCAGTGCTGCCCCGCGCCAGCTCACAGCGAGCTGCTCTTGCCCGAGACCGTTTCCCCGGGGTCACTCCCTGTCCCCAGCAAGGTGCGCTCGCCTGGGCTGGAGCCCCACACTGGGCTGGCAGCAGGGAGCACAGCATCTTTCGGGAGCCAGGCTCTCAAAAAAGAAGTTCAGATTTGGCTGTAGAGCTCACCCCTGAGGTTATCTGCTGCTTAACTCCTCGATGTCAGGGCCACAGCAAATTCCGGAGGCCGCCTCACAGCTAACACCTCCACACAAAAAACAGTTCAAATAGCAGAGCAGCAACACCGGGGGTACCTCGGGTGGGGATCTCCTCCCCAACAGCAGCCAGGGCAACGGCCTCGCAGCCCATAAAGCCAGCCTGGAGACGGCTCTGCCCCAGGGAAGCGCGTTGCACCGCGGAGACTTCTCTGTCCCTGTGTTGGAAGCTGATAACGAGACGGGAAAGCAGCGTCCTCAGAGCCCGAGAAGTTCGGGAAGATTCATTGCCTTCCGCTGGCAGAAAACGAGTGTGGTATTCAGCAGTTTCTCATTAGCCTGTTCTAAGTCTAAGCTGGAGCTCTCACGTCATTGAGTGTCCTTCGTTTTGTTCCAGAAAATAAATTTGGACATCAGAGCAGTACGTATTACTTCATTCCACAGAAAAGAAGGGCTGCTAACCCCAAGCAAACAAATGTAAGTCAAAATAATCTGGCTGGCTTCAAAACAGCAAACAGGGCAATCTTTGTTTCGCTTACAGTTTTAAACAATTACAGCTCAGTCACAGTTCTCCAAAACTACAAAGACCAGAACTTCAGCTTGCAAAAAAACAAAACCCAAAACCTGAAAGATTAAACTGTCCCACAATTGCATTGCTTCAGGACCTGCAGCTTTAACGCAAACACTACCGGATACTTACCTTCATCATGAACTAACAGAAGCTTTCATTGGAGAAGGGAAAAAAAAACAAACAAAGAGCAAAGAACAGCAACAAAAGAAACACTCTTCTCCAACAAGACCTGGAACCCACATCATCTTCACTTCCTCATTCCTCAACAGCTGTGAGAAAAAACATTAAAAACTTTCAGTAGTCCTTAACTTTCAGCTCCCTTACCAGCGCTCGGGTGTGAGAGCTCAAAGCAGGCCGGAGGAATTGAATTCCCTCCGTTCCCCCTAAGTGGGAGGTTCTTCAACACGTCGTTTAAGATCGAAGTCAGGAGTTGCCGACCACTCCGATGCGGACGTGGAGCCTGGGGTCTGCAGGATGCATCTCTGCTGCGCCAGCTCCCCCAAAGCTCCCAGGGGCACCCACAGCTCTCCAGCCTGGTCTGGGAACCCCCCGGGCAGGGCTGTGTCAGATGCCGCACGGCACCTTCAGCAGCCAATTCTAGAGCCACATTTCTCCCAAAGAAGAAACCCTCAAGCGTCAGAGGTGGGAAAGTCTCCACTGTCATGCTCTAATGGGAATGTGCTAATTACGTTACAATTAGCCTTCACTGAACACAGCCAAAGGAACCGCTCCTGGCAGGGTGAGTGTAATCCCACCATGATGAGCTATTGCTGTGCCACACCTGCACCAGGAGCGATGGAGAGGACAGCCCTGTCCCGGCTCCGTGCCACGAGTCTGCAGCTTCCTCCTCATGAAGAAAGGGCTGTCACACCGGTTGAACAGCAAAGGGCCAGGCTAAGGGGTTCACATAACAGCCTAGAACCTGGTGTTTGTTACAGCCTGAGCTTTTCACTGCCTCCAGCCAGCCCGGTGCACTCAGCCACAGGAAGAGCAAGCTAAAATCCAAAGGCAGCAAGTAAAATCAAAGGAGCACGTGCGTGTGGTTGGGGGAGAGGAATTTGCGTCGTGTAGGCTTAAGGCAGCATGCAAGCCAAAGGCAGAGGACAGGATGGGGCTGTGGATAAGCAGATACACAAGCAGGAACACATTTCCAACCCTGCATCCAGCTCTTCACACCTCATCTAAGCTAGGTTCCCTCAACAGCCATGCACAGGAACACAATCCCCTCTAGAAGAAGGAGGGAGAAGCGAGGCTGTCCACCACGGCATCGCTCCGACCGCAAGCTCCGAGAAAAGCATCTTCCACGTGAGCTGGTACATCGCCCCAGTCCTTCACCACAACCAGTGCGAGAGAGGGCTTGCACTGGGAATGATCCAGAGGATTTTCAGCCCAAGGAACGCACTCAGCAGAGCCCAGCTCCTATTAAGACTACACAAGCAAATGGACAACAGCCCAAGGAAGATTTACCGGTCCCAAGCAACGGCTCACAGCCCGAGTGTTTCCCACCGGCGGTGATATCCAGACACAACGCACCTGGACACGACGGCTGCAGATTTCTGGCCGCACCTCCTGTTCCGCTGGCAGCGGTGGCCGAGCACGGCTGAGCCGTTTCACCTCCGATGCCTCGTGGGTTCTGGGAGGAGACGGCTCACGCAGGGTGGGTGAGCCTCTGGACCACGCCGCTGGCAGAGCCCCGGGTGCATGCAGCCTTTTACGGGTGAAAAAAAGCCCTTCACAGCCACCATCACAGAGGACAGGCACACATGGAGACAGGTAAGTCTGTTCTGCAGAAGTTTAATTTTACTAGTTTGGATATCACCAGCAGCCTAGGCTACACAAGAAGTATTTATTCCACTTCTTTGATGTGCTTTGGTGCTTTGTACTCCCTATGAGGTTCTACGACCAGCTTAGAGACACACCTTGGTGCGGGCAAGAAGTTTCAGAGACTGACGAGTGGTGTTAGATCCAGACTATCTCTATTGCCTGCACTGCCGGAACGCTGGGGAGCCGAAGCTGAGCGGGTAAGCCCTGTCGAGGCAGGCCAAATTTGCAAGGGAAGTCCAGCGGATGGCACCGAGGCGTGCCCAGCAGTGACGGCTGGAGCCAACGGGAAATCTGTGAACACAGAGCTAAAACAGCGATCCACTCCTGAACTGCAACAAGCTGCTACGCGACGCCACCATGCAGACAGGCTTCTGCAATGAAAATTCCTAGTTTGACCTTGACCACAACAGCCTTTATATAGTCTGGCCCATGAATTTACATATATTAACCATTTGTGTCAGCAGAGTAGGGGAAAAAAAAATTGTATATACAAGTGGGTTTTGCCCTAGGTAGTCAAACACTGTTATATTTATATTTAAGGCAACTTGAGCAATCCAGTGAAGAACTGCTGGTATTAAGCAGCAGCACTTCAATCAGAAGCGGGGAAATTTTTTTTCCTAAAGGCACACTCCAGCCTTTCTGTGGTTCCTGGCAGAAGCCAATTTATCTCTTGTCAAATTCAACAGCCTCAGCAAAGCTGAGCAGCCTCTCAGAGGGAGCACGCTTTGGCAGAGCTTAAAGGGAAAGACAAAAACGGGTTTACAAACTGTGAAGAGCTGATAGCACGGGATTTTCCTGCTTGAGCAGCGCTCAGGATCCTGGTGAGGTACAACACAACTGCACTCTTGGCAGTCCTTGTCACCAGCCCAGCCAGAGAGACTCTGTCTCTCCCACTTCTTCTCAGCGACTGCAAGTACAAGTAGGCTTCTCCTAGGAGGTCTTTTCAGTATTTATTTCACCTCTTCCATTTTTAGCCCATTTTAACATTGCCATTGTGGCAGTGCTGGTGAAATTCAGAGCTTGGCAGAGCATCATCTGAAGATGGAAAAACATGAAGTTTCATCTCACCTAAAACAAGCACCGGTGATGTGCTCCGAAGAGGCCGCTAAACCTTCTTCTCCCGCGTTCCTGATGAGATGCAGCTTCTTGCTGACAGTGTGTAAACAGCTGGAGCCGAGACAGACAGGCAACGTGTCTTGGCCTCCTTGCAAAGCTGTGACTTCGCAGATGATGAATGATCACGCTGCACGTACACCAGAGCTTTGGGTTTTAAAGCCTCCCAACAGGACGAGCCAGCTGCACTTCGCTTTACTCACAGGACTTTCAGTCTTCACCCGATGGCCGCATCCTGTGAACCTTTGTCAAAGCGGTGGAGAGGCGAACAGCCTTCGCCCTGTCCTGATGCCTGGTTTGTGCCGGGGTACCTGCGTACTGGCGTCAGCCCGTGGAGTTCGGGGAAGGGGGTGGTCAGCCAGCTCCTGGAAGAGCCAAAAGCGAGCTGCAAAAGCCAGAGCACCTGAGAGACCTACCAGGACAAGTCCCTGCTTCCTGCTCTCAGACACCTCCAAGGGGACAGAGGTTTGGTTCCCTAACACCAGTGAGCTGTGAAGCTTGGGAAACCCAGGCAGTCACCTTCTGAGCCTGCATCTGCTGTGAAGGCCTACATAAACAGCTGTGTGATGGGAAAACAGCTTAACATGAACTTGCTCGCGTTACTGGGATCAGAGCACAAAGACGCCAGCTGCAAAGGGACAAAGAAACGTTCACCCAGCAGAAGTGAGCTGCTGGACATCGTAAGGGTAGCTGTGGTCTGCTCTCCCTCAAGTCAACGACTGATCTTTTCTGGTCTACAGACTCCAATTTTTCTATCAGCTTTTGTTGATTCTGCTCAGCCTGAAATTCAGAATACACGTTACTGCTTTCCATGGTATTTTGTACGTTTCTAGGTCACTGGCCTGCATATGGCGTCAGAAGAGAGGGCCAGAAAGCCTCCTTCCACAACCAACACACAGAGCAACTTAGCGTAGGATGCCATGGCAAGAATGGACTCAGCGTATCAGTGGAGTAACACCAGTGCCATGACCCAACCCAAACATCCACTTTTTTGTGTAAAAAAATCAAGTTACTCCTACAAGGCAAGTAGGATTCAGTCCTGCTGACCGAGAACAAAAGATATTTTAAATTGATATAAAGCTGAGTGCAGTCATGAATTACCCAGAGTACTCACTGGCTGGCTGGGTACTGAAGGAAACTGGACATGAACGTGAAGCACCACCACTAGCTGGAGGATTCGTCAGAGGAATCTCCCTTCTTGGAAAGGAAAACTGCTTTCAGAGTTACCCTTTCTCCTGTGCTAAGGGCCCTTGTAGACCAGCTGATAAAATGTCAGAGTACATAAGTCTATTTACAACCGCTTTAATTTCTATTTTATAGTTCTCTTTAAACAAAGGAGGCAACCAACGTTGTCTTCAACTGTTCCTAATTCAAAGAGATCTTAAATTAGCATTTAAAGTTAGACTGTGAAGCTCCAATGAAATATAAAGCTGAAACACATGGTTTTGACTCTGTCATCAACACTGGCAGCTTCCTTTCTCCCTCATTACTGTCACTGAAGAATACGTGTGACACCAGCACATCAGGACATACTCACGCGGTTAAGGTCAGTTACTCTGCTCCATCAAGACAATTTCATACTCATATTGTAACAATACTTTCCTACTTTCTGAATTACGAAGCAACACGTTTTGAGTTTACTCTGTGATGCTACCCATACTAAGAACTAACTTGCTTCATTCAAAAGGCCACATAAGCTATGGTAATGCACATGGGTCTAAAATTTACTGAAGTGTCCTGAAAAAGGGCTAAACACCATTCTGCTCCATATCTCTTTGCTTTATTATAATGCTCTTTAAAAGATGACACTGCAGTTCAAGTCCGGTACCACTCTACAGAGCAATGAATAAGGTTCACTGAAATTGCCATTCCTGTGAACTTCACAAAAAACACATCAGGAATATTAAAGATACAGTACTCCATACCGACCAAGATTCTGCTGGCATGAAAATGAAAGAGGGCTCTACAGCTAAGAGGGCACTAAGCCATTACAATCAAACTCTAATAATGGACTTCAAAATGTTTCTTGATTTCTGTTTCAATCATTGATTGCTCAGGCCTTTCTTAACAGGGTTACTGAAATTCGATATTGCCAGAGTAAGGTGAGAACTGAAATACCTTGGCAGACTGCTATTCTCCAAGAGGACCACTGTATCTTTAAATGTATCCTGGATTCAACAACAAAGGTTTTACCTACACTTGTTAAATTATTGCACAGATCATTACACTGATAAATACATTATGAACCCATGGAATGTTACACAATCTGGCCTGGAAAATAAAAGCAGCAGCATTATCCTTGAGGTCTCAACTATGAGGGAGAGCTGGCCAAGCACTTCTTGAAATGTCAGAATTATTAACAAGTTTCAAGACACAAATGAAACATTTTAAAATAATCCCTAACTCCTAGGATTAGGTTCCTGCTTCAGGAACAGTCTCTAAGACTTTCACTCTTGCAAGTGGCACTTGGTTTGAATGTCTTGATGTTTTTCTTATTTCAGACTACCTGTAGGAATCCAGCTGCCCTGTATTTTCCAAGGTTGAAGTCACATGAAGGAATAAACCAGTCTGAAAAACTTGGAAACTTAAACCAAACACTGCAATGTCCAATCGTTGCGGTAGTCGTTTCACCTTCTGCACTCTCTCCTGGCAATTTGCTTGTATGACTTAAAACTGTTAATACGTGGTGTGGGACTGAAAGGAGGAAGCGAAGCCCTGGTCACCCACCAACCAGGTGAAGCCCACAGCGACGCTGAAGCCTCGCCAGTCCACACGCTCACCGGGACTTGCGGCCGTGCCTCCGCTCAGACAGCTGGCCTCAGCTCCGGCAGGCTGCACTCGGCGCCTCTGTCTACAGTGCTCATGATCCAGGCCAAAAGATGAGCAACTGGGGAGAGGAGGGGGGATAAAAAAAAAAAGTCTCATTCATAAACACTCGCTCCACACATGCACCTTGATCGCATGCATTCCACCAAACTGCAGAAGCTTCCCAGCCATATACCCCCAAAAAAGTAAAATCCAGTAAAACGGAGGCTTTGCAAAAGAAAATGTTCTCATTTCATCCTCTCCTCTGGAAGACATGATAAAACATTCAGATTCAGACAAGTCATAAGAAAACACCGATTTTCCTGTCAAACTGAGACCAGTTGGTATACGAGTTCTGTGGCTGCAGTTGCACCTTCTGACATTATATTGGCTGTTAGTATCTTCCGTAACACCTTTCTGGGAGTTGCAGCATTTTGTTGCCTCCCTACAGCACTGCAGAAAGAGAGATGGCAACTGTCCTGTCACCGTTTCCTCAACTGGAAGAAAAAATTGTTACCCAAAGCTGCTGCCTGAGTAGGGCTCTGGCTGTTTCGTTTAGTTTAGAACATGAAATCTCAAGAGATACAAAAATAAACCCAGAAGTACAAATGGCTCATGCCAATCGTAGCTGCACATGATACATCAATAACCTAGTTTTCTCCTAGACGAACCACAGAGCTGAGGAGAACGTACGCACACACATCACGATACTGTTGATTGAATGGACTGGAATAAAGCTTATCCTGCTATTTCAGGAGATTTATGAAAGAGAAACTGTAATAAATTTGTACACAGGAAGCTGAATCAGCTTCACATCACTCCAGACAGACACCAGCAGTCAGACAGTGCAACCCATCGTCTGCGTTTCGCCGTCACCGCTGCTGCAACACTTCACACAGACTAACCGTCAGCCAAGGACCGGGCAGTGCCACTTCACGCACATCGCACAGCACCGCCTTCAGAGGACATGCATCACAGTTTCATACCGGGCAGCAGACAAATGACGAGTAGGCAACAGAGGTGTATGCATAAAAATACAAAGTTACGCCTGACATGCAGTTAAGCTATGACAAAGGTATACTTGGAACTGGAGAAAAAGCAGAACAAAATCCTTGTTTTACAGTCAGGCTGTAAACGTCTGCCAACGGTACCACAAGCAGCATCGTAAACCGAGACCTCTCGTGCCTTCGGCCCCCTCCAAAGGGTCAGCGAATCGGCCAGAACGCCCCGGATGCCGCGCACGGCTCGGCCTCGAGCAGCGCTTGGGTCGTGAGCAGCGCTGGTCCTGCTGCACGAGCTTCAGAGACCACGCTGTCAGGAGAAGCAAGGGGAAAAAAAGAAATCCCAACTCTTGCAGGACAGGGCTGGAGAAGACTAGAAAAATATTTTGTTCACCATCTGAAAGATCCTACCAATAGAAATACAGAATCAGGCTATAAATAGAGCTACTTCTACTTCAGCCTTTAAAATCTGCTACTTTTGAGGCAATTCATGATTTTCCTTCCTTTTTAACCTCTTGATATTACTATAAACTCAAAAACCTCTGCGAAGAGAAAAAGAAATGAAGCATTATTTAAGGTAACTTTGACAACTTAGGTTGGTTGTTTGATTGAACCAATTACCTAATTCTTAAAAGAAAAGGCTTTTTAGGTATGTATTAAGATCTACAGTGTCCACAGCAAAGAACTCCATGCTGGTAGTGAAGCAGATGATGTAATGACATCATGACTTGAAGTTTTCAAGTGAGCTGACTGATTTTGGGCTGAGTGTACATTCACAATGCACCCCCAAAAATAAAACGGGATACATAGGACACGTTTGTCGTTAAAGTCACAATTCGTCTGCAGAAGTCATGGTTCGTGTCATGCAAAGCAATTTGTTGGGTTAAAACTGAGACATCACCAAGTCTTCTATTCCATTCCTTAATGCTGACAAGGAGTTTCTTAGTTTCCAAAATAGTGTTTCTTTAACAAGATCCAGGAAGAAAACGTGGAGAAATATATGATAGAAACACAGATACAGCTTGACACATTAAAGATTAATTTGGAAAACATCTGCTAAATTTAAATTTTACTATTAAGTCCAGACATCCACTAATCTTGAAAGGGGCTTGCTGCCAGCCTCGCTCCAAAATGTTCTCATATTTTCCACCCATTTTTTCTTACTGGAATCTTTTTTCTAAATTTGTTTCGCTGCCAAGTTGCCAAACAGATGTCCAAAAGGCCATAAGCAGCAGAAAGATTTCATTTTTTATCAGAATAGGTAAAATAGATGGGTAGAAGGAAGAAAGACAGAAAAACCAGACTATATAAAATAAACTGGGGGAAGGGCGTAGGTAAGGAAAGAGAACACCACAGCTTTGCATTTTGACTGTGTAGGAGAGCTGCACTCTGCAAACTCTTAATGCACCGAGCGAGAAGGAAAGTAGAGCCATTCTGGATATCCTGGGATAGCTCAGGTCAACACTGTGAGTTTACATAAATAATTATCTAGCTCTAGATTCCTTATTAATTCTAAGGGAATAAGTTTTAAAAGATTTTAAAAAAAAATCTCATAAAGTTTAAAAACAAAGCTCCAGTAAAAAGTATCTTAAAGATCATCCTGAATTGCCCAACTTCGTATGGTCAGAGCAATCCGTAAGGCATTTGAACTAGATCTATTCAACTGCAGTTTGCTTATTTCATGGTTTTCTTTTCAAGACACACCCTGTCCTTTGTATGCATTAAACACCCTAGGTCATCTCAAATTGCATGAGGACTGGATGAATACCTTTAACCTACACATGCAAGGTTGTGCCATGAAAGTGTGCTTGATTTTTTTTCCTTAGAACATTTGTGTTACGAAAGTCACTGTATCCACCTTCAGCAGTGCAAGGAGAATATACTTATCACTATCCTTAAAAAAGCACAGAGCCACCTGTATGTAATAAAAGATTCAGATGCTACTTTTTTTTCCTAAAGCGGGACAGAAGAAAGGAGAATGAATGGGAAGCACAAAAGTAACAGATCAGTAAGGTCAACCGAGATACTCCAGTTGTGTGTAAAACTTTCTCCCCTCCATCAGCCAGCATAGCCTCCCTTTCCTAGCTGTGCAAAACAGGGTTAACGGAGTTCTACCAGTTCTGGTTATCCCACCCATCATCAGCTGAAGACGCCTTTTTTGTTGCCTTAGGAGGTTTTTTGGTCTTGCTCTCCCCTCCTGTGTTTTCCCAGTTGGTCTCCCAATTCTCCCAACTGTCGCTGTTACTGTTCTTGTTGTTGGAGACCGTCCCTGAGCCCCACACGTCCCAGCTATCAGAGCTCTTCTTCTCTGCAGAATTGTCCACATAGGTCCAGCTCTCACTGCTCGGAGATTTATGAGCTTTTGGTGGATCCGAGTTGCCAAAGGTCTCCCAGAAGCTTTGATCTACAGCATTGTTCTGGTAGCCCTCCCCTCCACTGTTCTGGTAGCTGTCTCCCTCAGATGGTCTTTCATGGGGGTGGGGGAAGAAAGGTAGAAACAAGTTAGTTATGACAAACATAACAATAAAAATAAATCACCCCAAACAAGGAAAACTATAATGCTACTGCCCTTTGATTAAACAAAAACTGAGGATGAAGGCAGAAGAACTAAATATATTGCTCCAAATGGCATCAGCTTGTATTAGAATTCACAGACTTCTGTTAACAGCCTGAAGTACCAAGAGGCCTGGAGTAGGGGGAGGATATGCATTTGGAAAAAATTTCAAACCAAGATGCCGTGCACAATTTTGTTCTGATTAACAATTGTCATAAACAAAGTTAGACTGAATTCCTCCCGTATTACATACAACAGGACTACTAGCTAAGAGAGAATAATTTCTTCACATTTAAAAATTACCTGCTACTACCATACTGCAGAGGACATACAGGACATAAAATTATCTGTTTAGAGAGGCAGAAAATAATAAAAAAAAATACCTTTCAGAATTATCATCTGGTTTGCCAGAAAAGAAAGTGGTGACGTCTCGCCATCCCTTACTTCCAACTCCCTGAACCTAGAGAAGAAAAGACACTTCGTTCATCTGGGCTGAACCAACACCTCTTCCAAGCCCAACAGCAAAAGCCACAACACATTCCTCTGCGCGTTCAGATCAAGGGAACACATTTCATCAGAAAGTTTCACTCACAACTTCTTAGTATTTTTGATGGGCAGTTACATAGTTGGTGCGAAGAACATACATTTGACAGCATCGTTCTGCTGGATGATGTGAAAAGTAACCTGAGCTCACCTTT
>Ga0181612_167699_pt1 | contig 11711 bp, 9 predicted proteins | sample HoacroProtozoa21_FD_119630 | JGI IMG/M metagenome (GOLD analysis project Ga0181612, IMG submission 119630) | Hoatzin crop microbial communities from Cojedes, Venezuel. Combined Assembly of Gp0051906, Gp0051904, Gp0051908 | reverse complement strand
TCAGTGGTTGAAAGCGCCCTCACCAAGAGGTTGCTGTTATTCCTGAGGGAGTTAGTAGGCTAGAAGTTCGTACAATATCACAAGAATAAAAAAAAAAACCCCCCCCCCCCCCCCCCATATCTTGGTCCAAATAGATGTAGTTATACAAGCACAAAAAGTTATCACAAGCAGTCTTTAAGTACAAAGCAAGGGTGGGATCAGCACAGGGAATTCTAACCAGACACCTGAAGCAGAAGGTACTTGTGCACGCTTCACACCGTGTTTCTGAACGGAGTAACTTGCAACCTGATTAGCAATGCCAAAACTCCAGGCTCACCTCCCAGTTACTTTGCTGCTCACAAAAGTCATTTGCATCAAGACAAGCAAATGCAAAAAAATGTAGGCGTAAAAATGTTGGTGCTCTACTTTTGGTAGCATTTTACTCCCACTTTCACACATTGCACCTTTATAACTAGATAAAGTAGAGGGCTGTGGACAGTTGGGACAGCTGAGCTGTGACATGGTTCACAGCTAAGGGATTTCCTCAAACAGAGTTTCTCCTTGGTCAAATCGCAGTCTGTGAAATCATTATTAGCACGAACAAGATTTTTGATTAACAGTGACTATAATAATTTAAAAACTTGGTTTGTTTACAGGATGTTTATTAAGCCGAGATCATAGCTGTTAAGTATGACTTGCCTCATAAAAAAGGTTGAGCTGCTCTATATTTGAGATTTGTCCTTTCATGCAGATATGCCTTTTCACCTAGATGCTTTTTCCATAACAAAAATCAAAGTTTTTGCTAAATCATAACAGAGGAAGGGGGAAGGGGAGTTTCATCAACCCTTTTCAACTTTGTGTGAGCCATACAGGTTGAGCTGGATTGATTCTATCTGCATTAAAACATTTGAGCTCATTTGATGGTTGGGTATTTAATTTAAAAGCCTTCAGCCCTAAGCTGGATTTTCCTCTTGCAAGACAGATTTATTATTCAGATGCCCGAGTATCTCGTGTGGTCTCAACCTCTCATTTACACAGTATCTTTTGTTGCAGTGTCCGGTATGAGGCACTTCCCCAGGGAGTAATTGTATTTTACATTGCCTGAAAGCAGAGTATTTCAGTAAATAGAAACATTTTGATTTGGGATTTTTGATCTTGTTTCTTTTTTAAAAAAAATCTGACAAAACAAATATGCAATGAAAGAAAAAAAAAACCACAAAGCAGGAAAAGGACAAATAGATTGTTATTCTTTGACTTCTGGGGATGGAAACGTATCTCAAAAGATCCGTTTCCCAAAGGGCAGAGATTCAGATCTGTACAGAGCTATGCTGGTTTGTAATCAAAACAAAAAGCTCACACTACAAACTTTAATGAACTACGACAAACACATTTCCTTTTTTTTTTTTTTTTTGTCCAAGAAAAACTTGGGGTTTTTAATACCAGATTTATTTTGGATTAATGATTCAGGTCACTACTCCTTCAACTAGTACCACCTAAGTATACTTACAACAAACTTGTTGCAAGACAGGGCCCTATTTGTCATTAAAGCTGTGGCTTTTTGTTTTGTTTCTAGGTTGTTTCTCCTTGAAGTTTAACATCTCTGTTTGAATTGGAAGTGTTAATCAGCAAAGCAACTTTAAGTTGGGATACAGCCTCTATCAGACACTAAAAATGATCTGTTAAATAGTCTCATGCGCAGAAGTTAAAAGCACAGTTTTCAACAAACTAAAAGCAAAAGTTTAAAAGTGTTGCTTTAGCAATATCAAGGGTTTTTCTTAGATTCATCAGAAAAAAACCCACCAGTTCTGGACTAATTTATGCCAATACTTAACAAACAAATTATTTCTTTCACTTCTTTCTTTTCCTGCTCTGCTTACACATTTGATGCCGGATGTCTTTCCGGGTTGTGTCATCTCAGCAGTCGGATCGCTAAGAGTGCTAAACGCCAGCTGTGCGCTCACAGCTGTGTACCCTGCTTACTCCCTCAGGGCCCTCACATGGTGACCGAGGAACTGCACTCCATCAGCTTCGAAACACAGGTCTGCCTGTATGGACTGACTATAAACCTGGAAGTGAGTACACTAGCTGGCTTTTCTGGGGCAAAAATCAAAAGCCTTTTCCAGCAGTTTATGTGAGAACAACTGTGTGGGGCCAGACCATGGATCCATCTACCCTAGGTTTTGTCTTCAGCAGTAATCATAGGCAGATGCAAGATTTCCAGAACTTGTACACACAAAGAAGCGTACACAGGTTTACAGCAATGTTTTTAGCCCTTCTCTTCAGAAGCTCAAATACTGGCTCTCGCTGTAATTTTGTTACGCTATGCAAAGGTAATACATCGCACTGAGCAAAGACTGTGGGATCCATTAAAGCCAGCGACAAAATCCATTCACAAAATCCATATTCACTGGCAGGCACTTCCCTCCATTAAGCATTACAAATTCACGCATTAGAGAAAGTCTATGATACCAACTGCAGGTCCTAAGCTGAGGACATTCCTAGGTGCCTAAAATGGACCTTTAGAACCTCTTGTAGCGATTAACGACTGCCACAAATCACTCTTCTGGCTGCAGGCTGCTGTGCCCACACGGTTGTCATGCAGGCACAGCTAGGCTTTCTGTCCAGCTCCAGCTAACCTGAGCCCTGCTCGCCCTCTGAAATGCCACTTCTCTCTTGCAACGCAGGCTAGACATCCACTCCCACCAGCTGGCCCTGCTCCACAGGCTAAGGAACAGTATTTTGAAGGGTGCAGGAACAAAAGAGGAAGGAAGAGGGAGCTAAAGGAAAACAAAAAATAACGTAGCACTAACGCTTTCCTTAGTATTTACACACTGCGTTTGTTCTTTCCACCAGACCAGCTCTTTGCCTGTGGTGATGATTTCCAATGTCAGCCAACTACCCAACGCGTGGGCCTCTATTATTTGGTACAATCTATCAACCAACGATCCTCAGGTAGGTCGCCAGTATGCAAGTACTGACTTTCTGCATTTTCACATTGCTATAATTTGGTTACCAAATAGATTCACTCTAAAAAGACTGTGTTTCCCTCTTAAACTAGCCTTATTTTTTTCACGTACACTGTTACCAACGTCATAATGTTGTTTGCTTTATTTTTTGTTCCCTGACCAGATATAAAACCATATGCATGGTTAGCCTTCCTTTTTGCAGGCTAAAGTAGTAGTTCTTAAACTAAGGAAATGCGATAGCCCTTCTCCACAGCTTTTCCAGTTTGAATCTTTTTTGGGTGCTGTTCACCAGAACTGTACACAGTACAAAATAATTATTCTAGTACAATTCAAAACTGTCAAAGCAGGTGTATAGGTGGGTCTGTAATGTACTGCAGTGCTGCTTTCCCTCCTGCATTTTACAGGAGCTAGCGCTTTCAGGTAGCACCTTCTAGCGGCTCTAACCACGAGCAAAAGCAGAATCGCTCTTTCTCGGGCTCCTGCTGGCTCAGCACATGTTTTAGCTTCAGTCACTGTTAGTGTATTTGCAGGATGGTGCTGTGAATAGCGCTCTCAGGCTTTCAGTCAGGGATTAGTGGCAGTCACGTAGATGTTCGGAGGAGAGAAAGGGTAAGACAGTTTACCATGGAGTGCGCCTAACAACGATGGCAGGCCAGCTGACCAGCAGCCTGGGCATCATTATCGCTCTGCGATACTCCAAAGAGGCTTCTGCACAGTCTTCAGTACATTCGTTACATGTACAGTCCAGAAACCAAATGACCAACTAAGAGGAGCGAAACAATTCTACAACATATCGCTACACGAGTGCGCAATGGTTCAAGATTTCCATGCACCAAACGTATCATTGTGATAATATCTGCATTTATTGGACAGGATTTTAGCACATTTTCCCTGTCATAACATACGATACTATCAGAAGCACAGCAAAGTATTTTATCACTCAAGATGCGCGCACGGACTCTTGCTCGCTGCGGGAGGCTCCCCTTACAACTCTGCCCAGGCACCCAAGCCAATCTTGTTGGGTGGCTGCAGGTGGGAAGGCCAGCACTTATTTGCCCCAATGTATTCCCCCCCCCCCATTTTTAACACTTCTAGATTCTGCTTGCATACTTGGAGCCTTCTTTCACAGCCTGTAGTGCATTTCATGGTTGCTAACTGTCTAACCAGAGCACTAATTCTGTTGCAGAATTTGTCTTTCTTCAACAATCCCCCTGCTGCCACTTTAAGTCAGCTCTTAGAAGTATTGAGCTGGCAGTTTTCATCCTATGTCGGCCGTGGACTCAATTCAGAGCAGCTCAACATGCTGGCAGAGAAACTTATGGGTAAGACTGTAGAAATATACAGATTTTAATTGCTTCTGGGCTCTTACATTTGATAGTCACAGGTAATGACTTTAAGCGTGACCTTCACTTCCAGAGCTGACTTCAAAAATGCCACAAACGGGTTTTTTCTTCAAAGAAAACCATGCGTCAGCTTATTCTTACCACAAAGTGATTCAACTTCTGAACTTTCAGGCTGCTGAACTGAAGAAAGAGGGCATCAGAGTCACACTGAACTGAGATGTTATTTTGCTTCCTTAGCAAGTAATTATCTCCTGCATCTGAAATCAAAAGGAAGTCTTTTTGGTTGCTTATGGGGTTTTGTTTGGGTTTTGTTTCATTTTAAGCACCCGTCCTTGCACGTCTTCAGTGCTGGGACCCATCCTTCACTGCTGACAGCGTAGCAAAAAGGCTCTGTACCTTCAACGAGCTGAACTATCAAACACTTTGATCTGACTGTCCCCCAGAAGGGAGAGGCCTTCGGGAAAGCTGGCAGAAGAAAAGAAAGCCTTGTCTGTTTCTGGAGAAGAAACAATTATGAAATATATTGTGAGGTGTAAGAAACTCTGTGCTGAAGGTGTAACGATACCTCTACTGTCAGGCAAGAACAAAAGCATTTGTCAGAGTGGGGGGAATCTTCACTTCTATTGCTTTCAAAGCTGGGAAGCAAAGACTGGTGTTCCATTTATTCCCACAGTTTCTTGGAGATTTCTTGCTTAGTGGAGTTGAGAGGTGCCATTGTAAATCAGCAAGAATCATAAAAAAATAAATTGTCTTAAAACATGGAAGTTGAAGATAGAGTGAAGGCCGAGAGAAGTAACACTTGGGCTAAAAACTGAAACTGAGCACATAGCATTGCAGAAACCAAGTCCCAGACTGCTTCAGGCAATTATTCCCAACACTACCATTATCAGCTGCTTCAAAAGGATAGAGAAACACTGATCCACAGCTCCTTAGCATGCTGCTTGCAATCCCTCTCCAAGTCTGGATGTACTGTACCCCCCTCTCCACCCTCCCCCCCTAACTAGACATCTATCAAGCTATATCAATTCCAAAACTTAAAAAAATAGACTCACTGTTTCAGGTTTGTTTTTTTTTTTTTTCTCTCAGGACAACAAGTCAGTTACACTGATTACCAACTATCCTGGGCAAAGTTCTGCAAGGTACAGTTCCAGAAGTAAAACCAGACTCTTCCTTCTCTTGACGCCCGCACGCGTGCCTAACCCTGTCTCTCTGACACTACTGGTAGGCTTCCCACTTGCCACACGTAGGATCGTAGCCCAGCACAATCCCGGTGATTGTAAGAATTTAAATACAGAAATAGCATTTCCAGAAGTCTAAAGCTCGGGCTAAGAGATCTACTTAGTTACATTGCTACAGAGATCAGAAACTGTCATTCTAGCATGCCCTATGCTTTTCTGTAAATGATCAATGATCAACAGATTGTGGTATCAAAGCATACATTTTTCATAAAGCATACGGTAAATTTTTTTCACATGCTCAATTGTGACCTAAATTATTTCAAGTCTGTCGATATACTCAGTAACTTTGATGAGGAATGGAAAAGTCATTGAGAAAGAAGGGTAAACCCATTTTATTCACATTAACTACACCATTTAAACACGTATAGAACCTTGGAAAGAAGTCCTACTTTATCATCATCATTTCTCTCAAAATGTAATTTCATAACCAGGAGGAAACAACAAATGTGGGTTTTTTTCTTGAAAAATGAGGCACTTCCAACGCATTTTAAAAAGCAATTGGTTTTATGTCAGGCTGAAAGAGAGACATTACTCAAAACAGCACTTCAAATTTGTCATTCTCATTTGAACAAACTAGATTATTCTTAAGAAATTGAGATAGCTACATCATGCGGCTGTTGGGTAACACCACTCACAATTCTCTTTGTGTATTGTTTTGTTTGTGTTTTGTGGTGGTGTTTTTTTTTTTTCTTTAACCATTAGGAACATTTACCTGGAAAGTCTTTTACCTTTTGGGTTTGGCTTGAAGCTATCCTGGACTTAATTAAAAAACACATTCTTCCTCTTTGGATTGATGGGTGAGCAACAAACAGCTGCATATTTATCTTTCTGCTTTGTCTTTTTTCTTTACTAATCTCAGTTTAAGCTATGCAGAAGCGAATTTGCAAAGAGTTTAGTACTTCTGTCTCCCTCTTCCCATTTATAACTTCTTGAAATCTTTGCTGAAAGGGAATACCAGTGAATCTCTTCAAAATGCAGGCTTAGATCTGTGTATCAGTTTTGTCAGCGTACAGCCAATACTGCGATGAATTTTATCATGCTTCGTAGTACTTGGAGCTCAATGCCATACGCCACGTGCGACTCGCATTTTGTCATAGCTTCAAGACCTTACAAAGCTTTTGCAACCACACTTTGAACACCTGTATAAAGTTTGGCCAGATGCACTGCACATTGAAGACATTGAAGTCTGTATTTCTTTTCCAAAAGCAAACCCATGATTTCCTGTTACACTTCAGGTACGTAATGGGATTTGTAAGCAAAGAGAAGGAACGAATTTTGCTCAAAGACAAGACACCAGGAACCTTTTTATTAAGGTTTAGTGAAAGCAATCTGGGTGGAATTACCTTTACTTGGGTGGATCAGTTAGAAAATGGTAAGTACAATTTAAGAAAAAATTAACATAAACCCCAAACTCTGCAATACATCTGTAATACAGGAGCCATGGTTTCTTGGGTTTAAAAGTAAAATTCATGCGTATCATGTCTTGGTGTGGTTTTGTGCAAGGTTCAAGTATCATATTTACTGAAACACAAACCGAAACTCTGAAAGTCTGCCTCTCAGTTCCTTACATTAACTCTCCAAGTTCATTAGGAGGTGTACCTGCTTACTGCAGACTTTAAATTAGTTTCCACATGTGCAGAAAGTACAACCTGAAAGACAGTAACATTAGTACGACCAGGTAAAACCCACGCCAGCATAAACTGCAAAAGAAAGGCAAAAATATGTTCCAGCTGCAGATGCTGATCTACTAGTTATTGGCGGTTATGGTGCCTTTGTATTTTTACAGGAGACGTAACATTTCACTCGGTGGAACCCTATAACAAAGGTCGCTTATCTGCACTGCCTTTTGCCGACATACTGCGCGATTACAAAGTTATTATGGCGGACAACGTTCCTGAAAACCCTCTGAAGTATCTGTACCCAGACATTCCCAAAGATAAGGCCTTTGGCAAACACTACAGCTGTCAGCCAAACGAAGGTTGGGCTCCGTTTCTGTTCTTTACCCTTCCTGCAAAGTCAAGAGGCAGTTTGAGGAATGGGAGGGAGGAGGAAGGGAGTAGATTAAGATGCCTTCTTTAATCGGCATCTTCAAGGGAACTGTTTTAACACGTCTATCATTTAGACAGTTTCATTTTGTAGACATATCATTGGTCTTAGTAAAAGAAGCTAGGAAATAGATCTTGGGGTAGAAAGAGTCAAAAAAACTGGTAGAAAGAGTCAAAAAAAGAAAAAATCTGACCTCTTCCTTCAGGTCAGAAAAAAACATTTTTTTTCCTGACCAATGCATTACAAAATTCAGTGCTTGGGTGTTCAAAGCAGATGAAACTGAAAAGTCATCCTGCTTATCGGCTTCATAATTGTGTTACACTGCAGCATGCTGTCTCTAATTTGAAGTTTTATATTTTCCAAACAACTTGGAAGACCTGCTTTATTCCAGCAGTATAACCCCTGGCAACTGCACTGGAAAATACAAAAAGGCTGAACAAGAATGGCTCCACATATACTCAGGCCCATGCTCTTTCTTGTCCAAGTTGCAAGTCAGGCCATTTTTAGATTAAACTCGCTCTCTCTCAAAAAGCCCTCAAAGCCTTGATATTTCTTTTTTTTTTTTTTAAGAGACAATACACATTCTTCTGGACTTTCAGTATAAAAGGTTACAATTCCATTTAAGTTCAAGTCTCTACACTACTCAAAACTACTTGGAGGCTACAAGTGTTTTTCCTCTTGATTTTAATTCAGCAGACTTCGCCTAATGCTCCAATCCTCTCAAAATTTACATATATGCCTAATTTCATGTGGAAGAGATCGCTGAAGCTGTATCTGTACAGACAGAGCTCCACGTAAGGGTCTGCAGAACTGAAATCTAGAGGCTCAGAAGTACCAAGCTTGTAGGGTTACAGCAGATTCGTTTTTGAAAGCCTAACGAGAGCTTTCATCAGCTGCTGTATTATGTTCCAAGATGGTGATTTATACCAAGGGAGTACAGTCAATTATGACACTAAGACTTGAACCCAAAGACTAATGTCAGGAATTCCCCTCATTTTTATGACTGCTTATTTAAGCATAAACAGGGACATTTCTTTTTAACGTATTACGGTCTGCAGCACTTAAAGCAGATAATAAATTCCAAATAAACAACAAAATTACTAGGCAATATTTAATTTCTCTAATGTTGACTTTTAGTCTCCAAGCCCTCAGATGGAGGAGGCAAAGGTTATGTTCCTTCTGTATTTATCCCAGTCTCCAAAATGTAAGTATCCTTACAGATGTATTACACCTCAAATATTTTTATTAAATCTACATATTGTTTCAAAGTTTTCCTTGCCTGCCTTCCCTCATTCAAATAGTTTGGGATAGCAACACATCACGTGTTTTATTTGGCCAAGGACTGCTAAAGACAGGAAAGGGAAGTAAAGAACTTCGCTTCTACCGGGCTTTTCCCATCCATGTGGCAAAACTTTTGTAAAAATTGAATGCAGGCTTTACAGTACTCTGATCTACTTGTCTTTCACCATCTCCTACATTTTTAAACGTGTACCAGGTTGTTGGCGTGTGCTTACAGGGCCACCAGCAAGCCTCAGTACTAGCTTGACTAACTTAATAAGCATTCACCATACTCCACTGCTATGCCTCAAGTTAGAGAGATTCAGGTTGCTTTTAAGATTATTTTTGTGTTTTTTTTGTTTTAAGCTTAAATGATTCTACAGATCCACATTCTCCATCAGATCTTCTTCCAATGTCTCCAAGCGTTTATGCTGTGCTGAGAGAACACCTGAGTCCAACAGTGATCGAAACTGCCGTATGTTATAAACTTTTCCATTCATAAGTCAATACTAAGGAAATGGGACATGTACAACACCAATGCTGGTTATAAAAAGGCTGCTTGTACGATTATGAAAAAATTAGAACTCTTTCATCGCTTGCTGTATCACATTCTGAAACAATAGCGTAGACTTTTCCTGTTCTAAATGGGACAGCGTGCTGCAAGCATACCTGGAAGCACCGCGTTCTGTGAAATTGTCTGACACGCTGGCCAGTGAACCGTGAATGTCCTAACTGAAAGATCTCAGAGTTCTTGCACAAACGAAGCCTTTCCACTGACAAATACATAACCATTACACTAATTCTGTATATGGCACGCAGGACTTGACTTGCTCAGGGAAGCTGCCCAAGGAACAAAAATTCCCAATTCAAACTTGCACAATTTTTCAGTGCTGCAAGTTTCTACATGGGGTACCAAAGTGAGAAATTAAAAGTCACCTAAAAGGTTTTTAGCAAATAAAATTAATATTCACTAAATATATAGAAAGATTGGGAAAATACTGTACTAATGTCCTTTTTAAAAACGTTCTCCTTTACTGACTGACTAGAAAAAGAGTTCTGAATCATCATGGCTTAGGGTCCTTAGAGCACTGATATACACCCACTGGGGATTTGTCCAGCAGACTTATTAGGAAACACAGCAGTGGCTTGGCTGTAACAGCTTTAAAAGAAAACCTCCTTTTTAATACTAGCTCCTAGTTTTCTGTATGTTCAGTGATTTATGATTTTAAAATGGTTATGTATTTAAAAGCCTGTCAACTCCCCTCCCAATGCCTCTCTGTAAACACTCCTCGCCCACAAATCTAAACCAGAACCCTCTGTCCATGACAGCAAGCACAGTTAAACTTAATATACAGAGGAGTTCCTTAATATACACCAAGCTGAAGATCTGTTCAAGAGCAAAACATCTTTTTTTCTTCTTCACCTTTTTCTCTGATAGCACTCACGACAAACTATTTCTTCAGCTAAATTTGACATACTAGCCTAAATGAAAATTCTGCTTTAAAACCTACCACAACCAGTCTCGAGACATGTCCCCACTCATTTGTTGTTTCATTTATACATACAAAAATATTTCTGACCTTCTAAACTGCCTTTGTAAACTACGTATACATTTGCATTTCCCAAAGTTTTGGCAGTGAAAAGAATAGTTGGCTTCACTTTTGTTTATCAGCAGGCTCCAAACATGTTTTGGTTTCGTTTAGCATGCACTGTAACTCTCAAACCAGCTCTGTCCAGAGCTTCCAAACCAGCTGTGACCATCACCATCTTTTGGGGTCGCAACCACACAAAAAGACCGCGTTCGGTGATGAACTGGGAGAGTCAGATACAATCACGCTGCAGTTTTTAAGGGTACTACAGAAGTGGTTCAGTGCTGCTAGACAGTCGATGGATTTCTGGAGGCTCTTGGTAGAAACGTTTCAAAGTTCCGCTAGAAATTGCTGGAAAACATAGTTTTGGAATACTTTTAAAGAATTCCTTCCTCCTTTTTCCATTCTATTTACCTTGCTAAATGGGAATAAGGAAAACATGGAATTTTTTTTCTTTACCATCCCAAATTCACACAACACAATCTACCCTGGGGAAGAGCTGGGCAAGTACAGTAAGCAGACACTCTGCATTATTAAAGCAATACTCCTCCTCCATGAGATGCCAATAAGAAGCAGCATGCGAGATACAGAAAACAAGAGTGAAATCTGCAGCAGCACAAAATATCCTCCAAATCAGTCTTAGCAAGATACACTTTCTGCAGTCTTGCTGAATTCCCTTCTTCCCCCCTCTCCAGATTTCCGTACCTGCCGGGAAAACAAGATATCCAGTAGGAACCTCGCTATATGTATCCATAGGCTGCAAGAACCACAAAAATTGATATGAAAATATATTATTTTTATTGCAACTGTTCCCCTCACAGTGTTTTCCAATTCCTGCATTTTGTAAAGAACTAGAAACAGGATCCTCAGATCCTCACTAGTTTGTATTACGTTGTCAAAATGACACTGCCTTTACCTTGAGCCAGAGCAGGCTTCATCTGCAGTTGTTTCTGAATTAAACGGTTTTTCACAAGCGCAGTGAGACTAATCTTTTCCTTCTTCTCTTCTAGCTGAGTTCTCCTTACTCAACTGACTGAAGTTCCCATATTGGAAAAACGAGGAACCGTGTGAACACTGGATGGCTCGAAGATGCAATATAATTTTGTTCGTCGTCTTTGTAAATCAGTATTTCCTGGAAATCATGATGATGCTATTCTTGGGCCTCTTTCTGTTAGCAATACCATGTAAACGAGGCATCTTCTTCCTAGGGATTACAAACAACCTCCCACAAGTCCAAACTGCTGTCCTCACCAATAAAAGGCCAAATTCTTT
>Ga0181612_147367_pt1 | contig 11711 bp, 10 predicted proteins | sample HoacroProtozoa21_FD_119630 | JGI IMG/M metagenome (GOLD analysis project Ga0181612, IMG submission 119630) | Hoatzin crop microbial communities from Cojedes, Venezuel. Combined Assembly of Gp0051906, Gp0051904, Gp0051908 | reverse complement strand
CTGGACAAGGTCCTGTGCAGCCTGCTGTAGGTGACCCTGCTTCGGCAGGAGGGTTGGACTAGATGACCCACAGAGGTCCCTTCCAACCCCGAACATTCTGTGATTCTGTGATTCTGTGACTACAGCCAATATGCCCTCCTCACCTTAAAAGAAAACAACAAATAATCCCAAAGGCAGCTACCTAGTTATTTAACACGTTCTGCCCACAAATACAAGCAAGCAGATGGCAAGTATAGAGAAAATGGACACGTTTTTGTGTCTCTAAAAAACGTGTATGCACCATCACAAGCATGCACAGCTACAGCTCGATATTTAGCTGGCTCTTGAGGATTTCAGAGCAGTGGCAGTCTGAAGTGGCTTTTCTGCACACCCAAAATAGTCAGGCCTCCAAAAAAAGTAAATTCCTTATGGCCCGGTGAAATTTCACACAGAACAACTTTATCACGGTAGTGTTTGACTATGAAGGAGATGAAAATAAATAGGCTCCAGGTAAATACATTTTGTAATTCAGTATCAAAAATGTACTTAATTTTGGATACTGACATTTGGAAACAAATGTAACCTTTCTCTCATTGTTACCACAACACAGATGCTGTTTGGTTACACAGTATACTATTGCCTGGTGCTTTTAAGCAATACTGTCTGTAAATAAGTAGCACAGAGCAGCCTTTTACTTCCCCCTCTAAACAAATCTTCCCTGATGCAGTATACAACAGTAAGAAATTCTGCACGGCTTACAGCGGGCTGTATTCCACCACACTTACTGAAAGGAACTTAAAAAAATAACAGTAAAATATCCCATTTATCACCTAGGCTGCATTAAGAAGAAATTTTGTCAGTAAAGATATTTGCAACAATATATTATAGTAAACATATTCATAGTTCTAGATTTCCTATACATCAACAGATCTTTCATATAGAATTTCTAAATAAACAAATAAAATGGAAGAAATTTCCATCTCCAAACGATAGCAAAGAGTATTTCAGCTTCTGCTATAATAGCTATCATATAAACCGAAAAACTGTAACAATGCTGACACAGGATTACCTACTAAGACGTGCTACATGAAAATTGGGTTGCTAGCAATTTCAAAACGTTTTGCTGTCTATCACACCCTTATTGGCTCAACTGTTACAGTTTCAGACCTTCACCAAGAATTGCAGTGAGTAACAGAGATTACAAGAGTGTTCCGGCAGCGCTGTCTCTTCCTTACTGCGTTCCCAGCTCTGCATTTCCAGGAACAAATTACCTGTGTATGCCCGATAAAAATTCAACCACATACTGGAATGTTACTCACAACTACTCAGGAAAATAAAAATCAGAAAAAAATGAAAACTTTACACGGGACTAATCATACTGCTGATGCTACGAATTTATCTCAGTGATATAAAGGTTAAACCTGTATTCACAAACATTCACAAAATACAGTATACATCTAGTTTCAAGTGAGAAACTAAAGATACAGAGTACCCAAACATCAATCAGCTTTTCTGCTTAAAGCATACCATGGTGCCAAAAAGCTGATTTTTAAAAAACAGTTGTAAAAGCCAAGGGAAAAGAACCTGCTTATAAAAATTAATCGTTTCATCCTTAATGATCAGTACAGTCTAGACAAGGTATTGAGAATTTCATTCATAATCCTCTTAGATATCAGTGCTGCCTCTTCAAATATCCGCGCAGTGGTGGGCTTGGCATGCCCTGCCTGTCCACGCTGACGGGAGCTGAGCGGGCTGGTGTCGCACACGGACCCCCCCCCCCCCGAGCTTCTTCACGGAGAAGCCGCACCGCATGGCACCTCCTGACGGCCAAGAGCACGGCTCCTCGTCCCTTTCAGCGTGCTCTCCGTGTTCGCTTCCGTTTCTCCACGTGGGAAGGGAAAGACGAGTTTTCCTCCTTCCTCTCCTGCCAAATCCCTGCGTTCAGGCTCAACTTGCGAAGTCTGAAAAGCTGAAATCAGAACCCAGCAGTTTTCAGAGGTCAGAGTGCTCCCAGGAAGGAGGCACACCTTCGTCTATGGGTTTGCAGAACAAGGCTTTTCACGTGCTTGCTGGTGCGCAGCTTTTACTGCTTGTGAGATTAAACGGTGAAGGACTGATTACCTCTGCTGCGTCTGCAGCTAATTTACAGATACTGCATGTTTATAATCCAAAGTTGCAAGTGGGCATTCAAATGAGTGCCAGATTTTAACAACTGTATTTTAACGTTATTAAGTATTTTAAAGGAAGATAAGAAGATACTGTCTACTATTTAGCAATGGCATTCCCCTGCTAAATTCTCTGATTAAACACATGCAAGAAAAACAATGCACTTCGAGGAAAAAAAAGAGCATGTATTGACTCCTTCTGCCAGCCATATTTTCTTAACACAAGCCAACATCAATCAATCTCTTCACTCTATGTGCAGTTCTCACCATCTCCATGTGGAACATATTAATGAGTCTCCATGAAAAGAAAAAAAAGAATCATCCGTATTTATCAGGTACGCAGCAATAGCAGGCTCTGGTATACACAGTGCTGCTTTCTATATGTTAAAAAGAAGCTAAGAGGTTCTTCTCTTACCATCCAACAACAGACACTTAATTTCGAACTCTACTAGCTTCAGCTGACATAAACTACAAGCTCACAAAGCCAGCCTGGGTGTTCTGTTTTCTTTTATCCCCCCACCCCCACGCTTCAGCCAGCACTGGATTTAGTGTCAATTAAAGTTCTGGCCTGGCGCTTGCACTAGGGATGCAGCAGCAATGCAGCTGCACTGCCGAGCAGCGATGCCTGCAGACTGCACCAGCACAAAAGAGTCGGAGAAGCCCACGGGGCAGAGAAAGGCGGGCAGACCTGACCCCCTGCGCGAGAGCTCCTGCTGCCGCGGGCGTTCGGCTGGACACCGACAACAGGCAGTCTCTGAAGCTGGAGACCACGACTGAGCCTAGAAAGAAAATATCGCCCTCCTAGTTCAAAAACAGGAGTTTTGCAGCGGCAAAGGAGGCTGTGCCACTGTTCTGCTCCTCCAGGGAAGGTTTTCTTTCCTAAAGTGAAATGATATAATGAAAATGACACACTTGGGTAAGCACGCTGTAGTCTGGTGAATAAGCTTCTGCTGGTTAAGAAACACTTTTCATTAGAACTACACACACACCCCATCACAAGCCCAACCCTCCCACAAAAGTCTTGGTGAAGAACAAACTGGGGAGAAGGATAACATAAGAAGTTATCTGTGCATAAGACCAACAGACTGCAGGCCAAGAATCAGCTGGTTTCTATATCCGCTATGTAATTTACCTCCAATGTTGCCTTAAATGCAGTTTGCAAAACAGCCTCGGCAGACAAATTTCATCCTCCTCTAGTTAAAAATGGAAATAAGAAATGATCCGGGGCAGGGGGGGATTGTTGTCTCCTTTCACTGATTTGAATAAACCATGTCTTTTCCTCTTCGACTCATCCGCTGGAGAACATTAATCTGCCCCAATGCTACAGCCAAAAACTCTACAGAGCTGTTGATGAGGTTCATCAAAGAGTCAGGATTAATAAACAAGAAGCAACCACTGCATATGGTTTCTAGAGAGCTTACCACAGGTCGTCTCTTAACTTCAGCCTACATCTGAACACCTATCTGCATGTCAGTGCAAAAGTACTGCTCGTAGCCACTTTGCTCGCCTCTCATCACGGCTCTACAGATGAATCCTCAAGGGTATCCCAGAGCCCATCCAAGCTCACTTTGCTTTGGTTTTTTTCCTTTCTTTTTGGCAAACAGCACCCAGATACTGCTCTGGTGCAATCAAGTCTCCCGACAATGCGAAACTCGCACTTTGAAGAGCCCACTGGCAGATGGATTCGATTTAAAGCATGACTAGAAACAGCTGCTGCTGATCACCGGCTTGTAAAGTGAACTCATTCATCACAAAATATTTCAAAAGACTGAACTGAAACAGGGCAAATGAATTTGAAGAAGTACAGGAGGTGCGATGTGAGCCTTGGAGAATGTGTCAGATGTAAAAAGCACAGCTATGGTACTGCTATTAATTTATTCCTGTAAATGCTGGCTCCACTCTATTAGCAACATTCTCCAGATTCTCAAAAATCCAGGAGGGAAGCCTGAATAAGGCATTAGAAGCTGTAATTAAATACTGCTTACTGAAGGTGATTTTAACTAAGCAAGCCACTAAAAGGGGCTGACAGCGTGTTTAAATTGTGCTGGGGAAAACTTCAAGACGACAAGCCTCAAAAAACTGCTGGAGGGAAAGGAGGTTGTTTCCCCAACTGCTCTAACTCCGCAAGAACTCCCATCAGTCGTGCAAGGGGGCCACGCGCTCTGCCTTCGTCGTCTTCACTTTAAGCACTGTGAGAGGCCTTGCTGCTTTAAAAACTTTGATCTTTCAGTATGGCTGCAGTCAGGAACAAGACAACCCTTGTAGCCTCACAGATGAAACCACCAGCTATGACGGTCTCTGACCAGATGCGGAGCTGACACCGAACTGAATAAACTGAGTAATTCACACTTAAAAAAAAAAAAAAATCAGGAATTACGCAGCAAAATCGATATTTTAAACTCCACTGTGTTTGTCATGGCCACTGGATCATCTCTGAGTGACTCAGTTATTCCCAGAGTACTTCCTACAAGTTACGTATGGGGCAGCTTCACAGACATCGGGAGGGAGGGTAAATACGCAGGGAAGAAAAATCTCCGCGAGCTGCCTCAGGTGGCAATGCACTCTTGCCAGCCCTTGCTAGGGTTTTCTAGCAGGGGGGAAACAAATACAGTCTCCAAGACTTTCTTGAAGGCAATTGTTTACCTAGAAGTGATATTAATAAGATCTTTAGACAACTGTACAATCAAACTATACTTCTACCAATGTGACTTCATGAAAAAAGCACATAAATCTCATGTAGAATATTCCTATATGTATTCTATTTTTCACACAGTCACGTTTGTATCAACATGCAGTTGTTACATCAGATTTTCGTATCTTTGTACGAAAAACATACTTGTCTATTTTGAGCTGCAGTAAATTTAATAATAATTTGTTGTAATATTTATTGATAAAAGGAGAGTAAAAAGAAATTATGCTAACCCTCAGACACTCCCCACGTTTTTTCCTCATTATAGAAAATGTAATCTTTGCAATGGTAGGAAAAAAGAGCAAGCCCTCTCAGACAACAGCATTTCCCTCCTTCCTTCTACAGAGTACCTTTGTCAGTCTACTCCTCTGCCTACTATCCTTCCTCAGGCCCAGGCAACCACACAAAGCCCAGGTGTCACAAGCTTGTGCAAATCAGGTGTATCAGCTACCCTGCAACTCCCCTTCCATGCAATGGAAAAAAGCGACCGCTTGGCCATCACCCAGCCTCGTGCTACCTGGTACGAAAGCAGTGTCAGAACGTGACCAGCAGATTCACACCGTGTCATTAACTGACACTCTGAGACAGCAGAGTTCTGTTCTTTAACTCCTTTCGGGGAGCTGCTGCCCATTGCCAGGATACACGCGCTGATGCGGGGGCGAGAGGCCGCGCGCGCAGCAGCGTTGTTGCATCTGCAAGAACCAGGGCACGCGTGCACTCTTGCTCACGCACCCTCCTCCAAGGTTATTCATCACCACAGCAACCTCCCCAAACAAAGGTGGAAGCCAATTCAAACAGCCCTGTTCCTCTGATGACAAGGGACAAAAGGTGCTCTCTGCCTGCACCCTTCGGGGGGCTTGTTTGCTTGGGTTTGGTTTTATGCCATTAGATGTCATTTACTAATCTAATTCTCAGCAGCCCAGCATGCAGGCCCAGAGCCGAGAACGGCCGCACTTATGCATTAAATACAAATATTCTTCTATAGCTCTGGTTAAAAGGACAGAGAACTGGCTGATGTACAATTCCTTCTTGCCACATGGCTGAGCAAATGCCATACTCTATTACACACACCCGCCGTCACCCCACCTTCGCCGCACCCTCCTCTACGTACCAGGAACAGCTGCTGTAAAATAAACACCCCACCTAAAACCAAGAAAACCTCAACCTGTTTAACTAGCATTTCTTTCCTTCTCTCCCCTCACCGCTCCTTTTCCTCACACCCTCTTTCACTCCGTGGGAGCTTAATGATTTTGGACACGTTAAGAAAATCTGACCGAGACAGTGAAATAATTGTAAACTCAGCACAAACGAAAAGCAGAGTGTCTCTTCTCTCCCCAAATCCAGAAGGAACGAACCCCGATCCTTCTCCAAGTCACTTGAGAAAAGAGATTACTATCATCTGGAAATCTTTTCAACTACAAGACAGGAGGAAAAAACCACTGTCTGTAATGACAAGCTGTCAACACTCGGCGAGGAACTTGGCTTTCATTCGTGACACTGATCCTTTGCCTGCAGAGCTGGGCACGTGGGCATCAGCAGCCATATCACAAGGCAATGAAAATACTCAAAATAACCAGATTTTTCTATTTCTCCAAAGGCAACTCCCCCATCTGAGCAGCCAGGTCTTGCATATCTTGATGTAAGAATGCCCTCCGTGTCTCCAGAATTTAAAAGATAGGGTAACCATGTGCTTTGAAATACGGATTAAAAAAAAATGTTCCTAGGAATCTTATTTTTTAAATGCACAGGTGACTGGAGCAGATAATAGTAAGTCTCAGAGGTTAAGTGCCCTTTACTCCCGTCAAGAAATAAGTTAACTTTTGCTACAGTACAACCACCAGAAATACCCATCTAGCTCCAGTTACTCCATAGAGCTAAGCAAAACCTATCCTAAACAAAAGAGTGTTTTGATTTAAATCAACTACTTACGCTAATATTTTCTTAAGTTTCAAAATATTAATTGATCACTGATCATTGCACATTTGCAGGCTTATGATGGTCTGCAATTTCTGTCAGCGTGTTTCAGCACCTCAGCAACATAAATAAACATCTGGGGCAGGAGACTCATTCACCTGATTCTGCAATATTTGTATTAGCACATCACTTTAATGTAACACTCCTCTGACAGCAGAGGATGCCTACAAGAACAAGAAACGCAAAAAAAAAAGATCCATAAAAAAAGTATGAAAAAATTCAGCTTAGAGCCAAAGATTAATCTGGAAGTTTCAAACGAGCACACTGCATTTGCAAAAAGCATCCAAGTGGGACTGAAAGCAAAGTGCAAAACACCATCTAACCCCAAGCGCAGGACACTCCACGTACGCTGCACTTGAAGCTCTGTGCTCCGTGACTACAGCACTCTCAGCAAAAGACAACGCTGCATTTGAGCTCACACACATTTCTTAAGTGCAGCCACAGGCAAACCCATCGAACTGGATGAATCCATAGCACAAAGTGTAAGAACGTCACACTGTAAACACAATTTGACGTGATAAGCAGGCGTTGGCTGACCTGATCTTTATTTGTGCAGTGAATTTTCAATGTACCTTGCTGATGAACATGGTTTTCAAAAGTTTCTCCACATGGAGATGCACTCCCATCCATACTAGAGGGGAGCAAAGGTTTTTGCCTTCTCCCCCATCCTGGCATTCAGGCTTGGGAAACAGAAAGGGACCACAGATACAACAGAGAGCAACCAGTCTTAAAACTGGGACCTTCCTGATCAAGACATAGACATGCTTCCACTGTAAGAGAATAATTTTATCTACATGAAATTATCAGGTTTCTATAAAAATCTGTGGCCTCTAACTTCTAACAATCGAAAATACTTACTGGTGAAAAGAAGTGCACCTACACTCAGAAAATCAATGGCAACAATTTTAAAACCTCTCTCCTTCCAAGCTGCCAGAGTTAGCACTAAAGCTGTTCTATTATTCAAGCGCTGGGGTTCAGCATTCTCGAGCGGTGTAACAGAAATGCGCCTGCCTTCAGCGGATCCCAAGATAGCAGCTGTTACGCCCGAAGTGAAGCGGGGAGAAGACTGGTAATGAGAATGAGGGGAACTTCAGGACAGGCATCTTCCAACTTGCAAAAATAGAATGCATAAAAATTGTTTTTCCAAACTTTCCATTAATTAAAATATACTTGGTTTAGCCTGTTTTAACACACTAGTGGACCTTGCAATAATGTACTTGAGCTCCCTGTTCTGCCATTGCCTCCTCCAGCAGAAAGACAGAATTACCCTCATAATTTTTCAGGCCAGAGCAATTTTCCAGCTCTGCGGCTAATCAAAGTAGCACATACAGTTCAGTACAGCACCGACCTCCAGGTTTTTGTCCAAATATTCCAACAAGCGCTCTTAACAATGTGGTAAAAACCTGAAAGAGTTGGACAAGAGCCCAGGACACGTATCGCTCTTCCCACACCCATCATTACAGGGGGCTGCTTCTACCTTCTCAAGAAGATAACTTCCAGTGGTTCTGCTGAAAGCGCTGATCTTCAACTCTGGTATTCATGGGATATCAGATATTATCTGATGCTGAGCCGTATTGTGCTGACACTTTAATGGGACTTTATCCATGTAGAGAGGGGTTACTTCCCCCAGATTTCACAGAGATGCTTAGATGATTAGCAGTAGCTAAGGGCACATCTGCTGTTTTTAACAGCGAACGTGTGCTTTGCAGACCAGGCTGCATCTCCTTGATAATTCCTTGGCACAACACTCCTGGGAAGACAGCAGTGAGCCCAGCATGGACAGTGTCTTCAACAAAGCAGGGTGTTACAAGGTGCAAGGCAGCACTCCACACATTTGCTGTCAAAGAATCACAGCATTTCAGCTGCTGGAAGCAGCAGATTGCCACTGTTTTATCAAGAAAAACCACAGATGGGAGAAACCAACTGGAAATCACCTTCCCTTCAAAAAAAAATTGCTAGCTATTATCTTTTGCTGAGAGGGTATGTCTAGTATTGAACTGAAGATAGGATCATGCTTCAGAGGTCAAAACAAGCACAGTCTTTTCTTTACAAAGCATCTTCAAAAGGAAGCTGGGGACAAAGTTTGTCTGGACACAGCCACAAAGAGATTTAAACGGGGAAAGAAAAAAAAAAAACATGCACTTACACAAAAGGCTTTGAGGAGTTTCATTTTCTGTTCGGCTGGAATGGGAGCGAACAAGCACACACACACGCATTTTTAATCATCCTCATGTTAACAGCAGCCAGTCACTACTTCTGTTATCAGACCCCCACAGCTTGGGTTTCCAGGCTGTGAAGCGCTAAGGCAGAGGGTATAAAACCTGCTCTGATTAAAAAGGTATGGTGATAGCATCTAGTACAACACATCAGCTGCTACAGATTTGAAGTTTGGCCTCACCAGGATGTTAGTCAGTGGAAGGAGAGGGAAAAAAAAATACATAAACTTACAAACAAATAGTAAGGATTTCCTAAGATTAGCTGGTAGCCTGGATCACTCTCATTTTCTCTAAGCTTGTCAGTCACCCTCTGGGAAAAACAAGCAAGGCAGGCGAGCCTTTGCATCCAGAAACTTACAGTTTGCAACAAGGTGCCAGTTGTTAAAGAGACAGAGAGAGAGAGAAGCTGCGCTTACGTACAACTCACCAGTGACCACTTGCTCAAACGTCACGTGCCTGGGTTTAAAACTTCAGCCCGGGCAGATGCTGTCCCTGCCACTGCTTGATTCAGCTCAGGTGGCTAGCATCTCTCCAGAGCCACTCAAAAGGTGGCTGCCCAAAAGTACAAATCACTGGAAAAACAGAAAAGAAACAGGTTCAGCTTTGCAATTCTACTGCGCATTATACAATCCGTTAGACTTGCTAGGCGCCAACTTCTTAATATGTGATTTCCCTTGCTGTATGAGAGGGAGAAGTAATTTCTGATTGGAGTTCATCCACTACTCTCAAACACGTGAACTTTCTAAACACCAGCAATAGCAAAAAGAACTCCTCCGTACGGCTAACAGGAACGTCATAGTCAGGACACCTGGACAGCTTCCAGCCAAACCCCTTCTTTCAAGCACAGCTTGCGGCTGGATCCTTCCTCACGGGCGAGGTGAGGAGTTTACAAAGCTGTGGAGCTGACAGGCTCAGCAGAACTGAGAAGGCTGCAAACCCAAATAGAAAGAGAGCGTAACATGTTTGTAAACACACTTTGTGGAAGCTGGGTCAAGCACAAGGGCGGAGGTATTGGTGAGAGTGGAGCCCTTTCCTCATCTCACATCCCTGTCCCTGTTGGGAAGCAATGGCTGCCCACGCAGCCCTTGCCCTCCCGGCACTCAGCCGTGGCCGAGGGTGAGCAGCCCACGGTTGCGCTCGCAAAGCACCAGCAGCCACGTGGCCCAAAGGGGACAGAGATGGGACAAAACCTGTTTGTACAGAGAGAAACTGGGGACAGCTCAAGAAACCCCCCGCAAACCAGTGGAGCTGGAGCCACGGGGCACGTGGGCAAGGAGGGTGCAGGAAAGGAAGAATAAAGTGAAAACCAAGATAAAAGGCAGAGGAAGGAGACAGCAAATGGTGTAACTTTTAATTTTTTTTTTTTTTTTGAAGGTGACGATTACGGTATTCTCTCATTTTCCCCTCTAATTTTGGCCACCCCTCAGTTTTGAATCTGACATTCAAGAGTTCAGGCAAGCTTAGTCCGGTTCTGTTTCATTTCTTCAGTCACATCCAACACTCTGTTCTAGCCTGGTTGTACGTACAAGTCGCTTCCAGCTTCATAGCTGCACCATCCCAGGGGCTTACCAGCCCTTTAAATTTCACCAGACCTGCTCTATTTACAGTTGTATATTTGTTTGAGTTGCTCTCTGAGACATCATTTTGACATTATCCCAATTCTGTGACTTCTACAAGAGGTTCCATTCCCCTTCCCTTACAGGGTCAACCTTGCAGTGATGTTTTCCATTTTATGATAAATCCAATTAAAGATAATTAAAAAGTACAGATTGATTTGACCTAGCACCAGAATTAGGAAGAAGCAGTAACAGGTCAATCCAGTACCAAGGCAGTCAATCAAAATTGATCCAGTAGCTGCACATTAACATAGGGAGTAGTATATTGAGCTACTCTATGTACTGAACCTTATCAAGTTGCTTACTAATATGACCAGATTATAGTGGTGGTTTATCTGTTAATCACCTGATTCTGTCAGAAACCTAAAATTCTAATATTTTAAGGGCAGATAGGCAATTGATGGTTTACAGACCAGGAAATCCACACTCAAGAAAAGACAACACATGGGCACAGCACATTAAGATAGCACAGGCTGCCTTCCATCCGTATCTCGTTTCCCAGCCACAAGCCTCGGCCTTTCCCAGCTCTCTGGCCTCGGGAAAGACCCTCTACCCCTCCATGCCCATGTTCTCCCTTACAAAACATTACAAAACATCTTAACAAAATGCAAGTGCAAGGGATGAGGAGCACTCCAAGAGCCAGGTAAGGTTAGTAGCAAATCAAATTTTCGAGGAACCAAGGTCAAATGTTGAAAAAGCAGAAGACCAAAAAGCCTTCAGGAGCAATCACAGCGAGACTTTTGAGTGTAGGTCTCTGTCTCTCAAAAGGGTAAGGGGACAGACACAGGCACCTGAGGATGCACCACAGAGGAAAAAGGGACATGCTCAAAAGTCACCTTTTCTTTTCCAATAGTAACTTCTAATCTCAGTAGTTCTTACACAGAATTTCATTTTTCTCAGTAGTATGGAAGAACTAAAAAAACCTGCTAAGAAAAGAAAGTAGCAAACACTAGCACATTCGTTGTTTCCAAGCTCCTTATCTCCAAAATTTGTGACAGGTTTGGAGATTCTCATCTGAAAGCCAATGTAAAACAGAAAAGGAAAAAACAGATTTCACTGGTGAGTCTCAGAG
>Ga0181612_181732_pt1 | contig 11713 bp, 11 predicted proteins | sample HoacroProtozoa21_FD_119630 | JGI IMG/M metagenome (GOLD analysis project Ga0181612, IMG submission 119630) | Hoatzin crop microbial communities from Cojedes, Venezuel. Combined Assembly of Gp0051906, Gp0051904, Gp0051908 | reverse complement strand
GGCGTGCGTCGACAGGTAGCAGTAATAACCAGGGTTGCTTTGTTCCTGCATCCAGTGTGTGTTGGTAAATCCCCTCCAGACTCAGCTGCTGTTGTCCATGGTTTCTCCTTCATGCTGTTACCATAGCGTGAGATACTGGTGCTTGCAGGTATGTGGCTGCACGTTTTGCTGAGAGCGTGGGGCAGTTATGTGCTTCCATGGACCAACTATCGTTTTACTAACAGGCTTCTGGCTTGGTTTGGACTGTAAGCTCTTCAGGGAGTGAGTCACCGTGCAGTGGAGCTGGAGGCACTAGCTGCTGTGACAAATCAACTCTCCTTACCATCTCCCAAGCTTCAAAGGTTGGGTTTGGCCTCTAGAACTGCATGGCACAGTCCTGCCTCTGCCTTCCTGCACTGAGGGCTCACGGTTCTGGGACTTTGGTTCACCTCTCTCTTGCGTTGGTTTGATCTGAGATAGTCCACATCTGTCAACCAACTGGTAAATGTTGCAAATTCATTGATAAATATTTTCTAGTTATCTAAATACCTTGTTTTTCTTCTGCGTGTTCCCCTTTCCACACGTACTCTTTTAAAACAAGTTGTTATGCAGCTGGTGGTTGTAGTGTGGGATCCCTGTCCACTCACAGCAGTGTGTGCTACCGAACCGACTTTGGTGTCTGTGTGGAAGCCTTGCCCACACACTCCTCTTGCTTTCCAAATGTCCGTAAGTCCCTGCAGGATCCTGGCATCACTGTGGTGAACCACCTTTGTTTTGTGAGACTGTCTAGGGGTTAAAGCAGAGAGTGTGGAGCCAGGACAGGCGTGTTTTGTCCCCATCTTTGACTCCAGTCAAATCTGGACACTTCATACAGCAATGCGTGTTATTTCCAAATAAGTTGCTACATCAGGATTCATTGATGTTTTTCTACTAGCTCTTCAAGCTGGTTTGTTTTACATTAGGTCAATTCGATCCTTTGCTGTCACTGCTCTATAATTTCTATTTTTCTGCTTTTGCAGTTGCTTTGCTGTGTTGCTTGCTGCTGTGCTGGTCAGGGATAGCTGCACGTGGATTTTGCTGGACTTCAAAGATTATTTTTATTGAGGAGTAGTGTGTTATTCACAGATATTAATAAGGTGTCAACATAATTTGCATTGATATGAGTAAACCATGGTGTGGCTTATTTTGAAATACTGTAAATATTTCTGTTTCTTTTCTGAAACAGACCTTTGTGTTTGTGCAGGTAGCTGATGGTAAACAGTTGTCTTTGAATGCTGATGAACTGGTCCATGGTAGATATTTTCAGCTGTGTTCTGCATAATTGCTCTTCAAAACTGGTAATTTGAGATGGTTGGAAAATTGCATTTTACTTAGTTCATGGATTGCTGAAAGCGAATTTGTGTTCTGTGCCTCAGCTGGACTTTTTTGTTTCTTTCTTTTAATTGCATTAGCACTTCAACCCGACGTACTTCTCCTCCTGGCTGAGGCTGCTAGGTGGGGGTCTGGGGGTGGGTAGAACAGATGCCGCATTGTGAAAACACGACGTAAAGGCCTTTGCAAACGTCTGTTCATTCTTTGGTTTCATGCTCTCTGGCACAAGTGCTTTTTTTTGTTATTATTTGAAGGACTGCGTAGCATCTGCAAAACAACTTTGAGATGGACCTCAGTTTTAGGGGGAAGGAAAGACCGGGGCAGGGCAAGTTTTATTTGCTCTGCCGATGTCTTGTACCTGTGTGGTGGGAAAGTGCCCGGTCTCCGATCAGCGCCTGGCTGTGGAGCTGGGAATGTCTGACAGGCACCTTGTGGTGTGCAGCAGAGAGTTTTCAGACAAGAAGCTGGAAGTGAAGCCGTGGAGCTGTTGTCTTGGTAAGTAAAGGGCAATTTTTATAGGTCCCTGAAATAGGTGAATTTCTGCTCTAACAGCATAGTATTAATGTGAGATCAATGCAGTGCCCTGGCAGGGTGGGCAGGGTAGAAGATTTTTGTTTGCATGAGTAAGTTTATGTTTTTTTAACAATCTGATACTACTGAGTTTATGGTTCAACACTGATACTTATTAGAATAATAGATAATTATTACATAGAGGGCAGAATATAGTGTGAAATGTGATTTGTCTCTTACACAGAGCTTGCGCATTTAGATACAATTCTCTTGAAAGGTTAATTCCCAGTTTCTCTTCAGAACATTCTGTGCAAGCCTTTCTGTAAGGAAAAAAAAATTGGACCCAATTTAAATAGACAAGTCTTGTGAATCCTGAAAGAATTTGGGCATTTAGCCCAGGAAAGGGAGAGTTCTCCGCAAGAACTTCATTAACCCTGTCTGTCATCAAAAGAAGTAATAGACCTAGCTCCACAGACTTTACAAAGAGCAGATCTTTTTTGTTTTACCCCACAGCCCTGATCTGCAAGGCCCTGGTGAACGAATCTTGTTCTTGGAGGAGAACTGTGCCTGTGTGGGAAAGGAGGTGGAGATGTGTTACAGACAGTGGTGTAAAAGTGTGGATGTGAACTCAGGAGCTGCCTTGGTTTTTGGGGAAGTGGTGCCCTTCGTTCCAGATACTCAGGAACATGTAGGGAAGCTGACTATTGTATTTAGTCTAGATAAGACACCTTATAGCAATATGGATAATACAGTCTTATTTAGCATATTTTGGGGTGGAAAAAATACAAACGTATTTCTAACGTAGCTATTTTTGTAAGTGAAAAATGTTAAACCCTTTTACACGGGAAAGAGTTTCTGCTTCCGTTTGGCCGTGACTTGCAGGATCCAGATGCTGTGGAAGCTCTTCCTGCAGTGCTGGCATCTGGCTGCTTGGAAGTTTTGCGCAGGGTTTTATGAGACGGCTTTGAAGTTGCCTTTGGATTTGAATCGTATGAATCTTTAGGTTGGCCGGGCTGCATAATTCTCGGCATCATTTCCTCTCACTTCTGATTATGAGAAAAGATAAATACTTCAAGCTGCTGTTCTGATGTTTTGAAGTTGGGTGTACATATATTTATATCTTCCTCCGTTCCTTTCGCTTGTATTTGAGACAGAGATGTTGGCTATTAAAGGCTCAAATTAACAGCTCTAAACTGCATGAGCAGAGTGGTTACAGCAGGCTTCGTGGATTTTGAGCCCTTCTGACATCGCCTTGCCCTTGTACTTTGGTCTGCCTAAGCTTTCCTTAAACATCTGAAAATTACAGCAGTGTTTCAGAAGTGTCTTTGTGAAGTGTGCTTAATATTTGTCAAGTGCATGGAAGTGTGGTAATTAAAAGGTGTTTATCAGTGCCGAGGGGTGTTTCTAATCACATATGTATATATGTATTTATAGAAAACTTTGCTAGGACTTAAGGTCATAAGTTTATTAAGCTTTCTGAGAAGACCAGGCTGACCAGTTCCCGCATTTGGGTTTTGGGGTGTAGCAGCAGAGCTTATTTAAATTTTTTTGTGGTACTTTGGATGGTACTTCTGTTTTTGTCTTGCTGGCTGAAGATGATCTGCTTGCTTCTGCTCTTGCTTGAGATGACTGGTTGCTAAAGGTCTGTTGATAGGAACAGGCTGTGGAAGTAGTTTGGATTCTGAGGTGTGTGTGGTAGAAACTGATGTTGGTGGTTGGCTTAAATTGGATTTTTTCACCATAGGCTGGGAACAGTGTCCCCTACTACTTGGTTTTTGGCTCTTCTTTTTTACAAGGGCTCTTTAGATGTTGATCGAGGGTGGAAACTGTTTGTATTTCACAGGTAAACTGTCAACTCGCTGTAAGTACAGTAAGTTTGGTTCCTTCTGTGCAGAGAGCTGGTTGTTCCCTGGGTGCGGAAGGGAGAGCGCACAGCCGGCGTGATAACGAAGTTGACATTACTGCTACAGACAGTGTGCGTTTCATAGCTGTATGTGATGTTACTTATTTCAGTTATGATTTAATGATGTGAAAATGTCTGGCAGTTTCTGTGAATGTATACGTTATGAATACATTTCCAGCCTATATTTAATCTTTCCTTCATCAGAAATGAATGAATTCTGAGAAGGATAACAGAAATGTTCTTAAATAATTTGGCTTCAGGCTTGAAAGCTTTATTGCATTATAAATTAAAAGATGAGCATGTTTTTGCATGCTTAGTAAGCAATACAGTAAAATTCCAGGTAGATTTAGTATTTGTTTATTTTTACCGTGTTTCGTTAGCACCAGTAGTGGCCTGAGAGGTCTGTCTCTAATGTTTCAAAGGTTGTGAAAATGAATACAGTGGCTACTTTTGGAAAGTGGAAAATGGCAACTAGAAGAATAAAAATTCAGTATGTTGGCTTCTTACTTTATCTGAAACATACAGAAGTGAAAACTAGTGGGGAAGAATGCAAGCGCTGTTGCTGTAGTGTGCTGGCAGTGTTGTCTCTGCAGAGGAGCTGTTGTCGCTGTGAATGCTGCTGACTGCTCTCCATCCGCAATTTGGGATGTGAACATGTATTTGATGTTTACCTACATTTTACACAAACATTTTACTAGATATTTACATGTGGTGTTGCACTAGGAAATTCCGGGCAGTGAAGTGAGAGGTGGGAATAGTCCAGTTAGGCTGGTGAAAAGGAACATTTACCTTATCACGTTGATTACTTAGTCATAACCATAAATCACCAAGTACTCTTGGCACTGATCCTAGGACTGTTTGCAGGAGCCGTGTGAAACCATCCCTTGTCACGGGTGGATTGAGCTACATAGCAGCTAAAGTGTATTCAGAAGACTTTTAGAAACAATGAAGTCTTTTGATTTGGGACCAAGTTCTAGGAAGTTGGTACTACAACGTGGGAGGAAAAAACCCAACCCTTAACTCAAAGAAAACCTTTTTAAACCAAAATCAGAAGTAAGCTAACTACCTTCCTGGTTGATGGTGAGAACTGGTGAAAGTAATGGGCGTACAAAATGTTCTATCAAAAGTATTGCCTAAACTCAAGCAGCATCTTCAGGCCTAGTAATACAGTCGGGAGGGGACACTGCTGTGTCAGGCCTTGCAGGTTGCAAGTCGTTTTACTAGAGTTGTTCCACAACTAGAATACAGAGTGTTTGAAATGATGATCTTGCTTAAAATGGGAATATGGACCTGAGCTGGATGTGGAGAGTGATTTGAGAGAGAGTGGGATTTTTGACACACATACTTAATTATTGGCAGGAAGCATTGTATTGGCGTCTACAGTGAGATGGCTCTAAATAGCTTTAAATAGTTGACTTAATGTCATTTTTCTTCTAGATAGGGAGCAGTGAATTACAGTATCTGTCATAGCATTTGTTTAATGAATATCAGCTGTTGACATACTATGAAAAAGCTGTAGGGCTTTTCAGCCATTTGACTGAAACCTCAGTCAGTGGCTGTTGGGTCCTTGAGAAGCCAGCACTCTGTTACTGGCTGTTGAAGGTCTAGGTTGCACAAAGTCTGAACAAAAGGTCTGCACAAAGTCTGAGCACAAACCCATCTGCACTTGCTGTCAGGGCAGTTCCAAAGCTCGTAACATGGAAGCTGTGGTTAAAACACTGTTCTTCTGCCCAGTTTGTTACAAAGATCCCCATCCTTTTTAGGGGTTTCTGAAGTGCGGGTACAGTTTTCACTGAGGGCTGTGACTTGGTTTCTGCATTTTGGTTGGGCAGCAGCTACTTGTAAAACTTGGAATACATAAATATATTTTTGTATTTTCTGATTGTGAGGTCAATTCCATAGTTTGGATATTTGTAAATTGTATTGATAGGAGTTATTTAAGGTTGGATGAGGATATGCTTCTGGAATTTTTCATTTAACAGATGTATATTTTTGAAATTCAAACAAATGTTGAGGTAGAAAACACAGCTGGGGTCGTTGTACTTAAAAACACTGATAAAGAAAATTTTACTTTGAAACACAGCTGTTGTCTTTAACTGCATTTGATGACTGATGCTTGTATTATTTCTAGCACTAGATCCAGCTAGACTCCTTGAAGCTTCCCTGGTATTAAAGGCTGGGAAAGTTGAGTTTTGCCAGTTTTCATTTGTCCGTCAGAGCTTATGTCAATAAGGATGAGTAAAATTGTATTAGATAATATATTAGCATTTTAGTCATGGATGGCATTACTAAGTCTGACAAAGTCTTGTGTAACTGAGCGCATTGTTCACGCATCCAAATATTTTGTGCATTCTTGGGCTTTGCAGGTGCACATACCTCATGCCGTGTTACGCTGGCGTGTGTGTATCTGTAGATACCGTCTCATCTTGATGCTAAGACTAAAATTTTGAAACTCTTTGCTGGTGGTGTGTCTGCACTCCGTTTAACTTTCCTGCCTGAATTGCGGCGTTGCGGTCTGGAGCTGCTGGGAAGACAAACCCGCAGCCCCGGCTCTGCGGGCAGCGTCGCCGTCGCAGCGCCGGCCGGGCGGCGCCTGGGCAGCTCTTCCTGAGCAAGTTCTCCTGCACTGTGTTATTTAGCTCTGCTCTTGCAGCACTCTCCTGTCTCGTGCATTTCAGTGGCGTTCCTCACGTTTCCGTAACATTCACGCTCTTTTTTCTGCTTCAGTGTTGGCAGGTGTGTATTTCACATTAACATGAGGGGTTTTTTGGATGTTAGACTGCGATTTGCTTATGGTAATTTCCAGTCATCATAAGGTGACTGCTGAGAGAGATGAGCAAAGAGGAAAAAATTGTCAAGCATTTACAGTAAATACTCCCTGCTTTTGGAAACGCTGTCAGAAGTTTAATTGTTAGGTTCAAGTAAGTTTGTCATGTGCCAGACAGAATCAGTCTGCTGTAATGAACGGGTTACGCACTTCACCAGCAAAAAGGGAGAGTGAGAAAGCAAGGGATGCTCAGGATTTCCTGTCACCTTGCACCGCAGAAGGAACGGGGTAGGCTTTTTAACCTAGCCTGTAATTAGGTTTTGCATGGAAGCATATATTACTGCGCTTGCTTTGCCAAAGCTCTTCAGTGTGATGGATGAGATTTAAAGGTTGATCTGACTAAATTGCATTGAGAATACTAACGACAAAGATATTTCTGTTGTGAACTATTCCTACCAGACATCATAGCTGTGACAGAAACGATGTAAGATAATGGACAATAAAAGTCACTCGAAAATAATACTCTCCGAGGATTGGACTGCCTTCCCCGCAGCACGTACCCTGAACCGCAGCGATAATGTCATCGTAAGCCAAGATCATCATTTAAATATATAGGTAATCTCATATAGTATCCTGACAGATTTATTTTATGAGCAAGCAAGAGGAAGAATATTATTGGACAGTAGAGAGGAAGAAAGTGTTCCCGATGTGGTGGTGTGTTTATTCTGTAAAATAGTTTGCATTGCTCCAGTCTGGGGGGAGCCTGCGGTGAGCGGCGTGCGGGTGGCTCAGGGAGGTGGGGGAGCCGGGGCTCCCTGCGGCAGCGCGCCCGCTGCGCCCGTCGCCGGCTGACCTGGGAGCCCGGCCTCTGTGCGCTGGTGGGTTTTACTCCCTGGTAATCTCAATTCTGTGTACATGTTAAAAGATGGAAATTTGTGCAGTAGTTGAAGTAACACGCTGGACTGTCTTTAAACAACTCATGGATTTCTGGAACTGCATGCGACTTCCCTTCTTGTTTTGTTCTACACAAGGTAGCCAAGCAGAGCTGCTTGCTTCCCCTCCCAAGTCCCTGTGTAGTGGGAGGACGTGAGGGATGTGGCAACCGAGTGGAAAAGCAGATGTATGTATATGTATCTCACCTGATATGTGAGGGCATTAGAGCAGGGCAGAGCTACAGAAAGCCCTGTGGCGTTTCCAGGAAGGGCACAGCTGCCCCCGCTTCCCAGCCAGGAATGCTGAGACTCCTCGAGATGGAGCCGTGTCCCTTCTGCGGTAGGAAGGGCTGCACAAGTGGAAAACCTCGCCATTTATTCTGCAGAATACTTGTTGTGGCGGTACGAGGGAAAGCTGGCCTTGCTGTGACTCGCTCTGCCTTGACAAAGCTGTCTCCAAGACGCGTTATGGGAAGAGCTGCTCTGCGCAGTGCCAGCCCTTGCTGTGTCCCTGGCCGTGGGGGGCCGGTTTAGCGGTGGCCGGAGTGTTTGGGCTTGCTGGCCCCTCGGGTGCCGGGGCAGCGGCCGAGCTGAGCGCTGGGCCCGGGGCAGCGGCTGCTGTGGGTCGCAGGAAGGTGGAGAGCGTTGGTGCGGGAAGCTGAGCACTCAGACTGCTGCTTTGCTGTCTGCTTTAGAGGTGCACGGTCCTGTCGTGTTGGGGATGCGTCTGCGAGCAAAGCGGTTGGCCTGTAGCTGAGTTTGAGGCATCCAGAGACACCTGGTGATACCTGATTGCAACTGGTCCCAGCTGTTCCACAGGCTGGTTCAGAGAGGAGCTGCACCTGGGGCGGGAGGGTGTGTGAGACTGAATGCCCAGATGCTGAGGAGGTTCTGCTCCTTAATGAGCATCTCGTAACTAATGATCTCGGCCTTTGCTACCAAGTGCCCTGGGCTGTTCTGCTCTGAGAATCCCACCTGTCAGGTACCCGCAGGGTACCCAGGGTTTGATGGCATTTTCTGTTTTGTTTTGCTTTCCACTGATTCAGGCGTCAGATGGACGGGCTGGGGCGGCAGGACAGCCAGGTACCCGAAGAGCAGTTGCAGCCTGGGATGGGGTAGGGGAGCTGACTGCTCCAGGGGTTTTTTATTTTGCCTCGCTTTGTAAAGACTCCAGGTTACCTGCAAATACTGCTGCTGTGTGCAGGAATAACTCTGCTGCAGAAGGTGGCAGGCAGGCAGGGTGCCTGGATGCCAGTCACTTGTGTTACTGGGTGGATGGAGTCTTGGCTTTTTTAGGTATTTTGGTGTAGCAGGGCGTAAGTGTTGTGTTCCTCATTTCTGCATTATTCCCCTAAGTGGTGGAGGGCACGTGGTGAGAGAAAAACCTACATCAAGTTGTAGTTTGAGAGAATAAGCTGCTCGTCCCATGTGGGCTTTGGTCGTATTCCCCACTTGTTAAATTTATTCTGAATTCTTAGAGAGTAACTGAATTGCCTGCAAAACTATTGAGATAACAAACCTGAACAAAATGAGGTGAAAGTTTGTGGTACCTTGAGTATTTTCAATGCATTGTTTTTCAAAATTTCTCAGCTTATACCTTGAGATCTGCTGGGAGAGGTGAAACAGCTCTACGCTGAGTTCAGCTGTGTTTTCTCAAATATTTAGTTATTTAAAGTTGGCCTCTGATTTAATTGGAAATCTTTCGTTTCCTTCCATTGTTTTCGGAAGTCCTTTCCCCCAGTGGATCAGGTACAGGCAAACAGTCCTGCACCGTTCCGTTGTATGGGAGCTGCCATGTTTTGTGTATGGCTCTGCTGTCGTGGTGTCTTTCTTGTCGGAGAAAGTTAAAAGCTTTACCAAGACAGCGTGTCTCTCGCGTTGTTTATACTATGCAGCTACTGATATTTTAATAATTGGAAATCTCAGTACGTTCTGTATTCACCAGAGTTCCCTCTGGTTTTGTTATGATAAATGTACCTTTGTGCTTGGTGCAGAGGGAAGTGAGCCTGTGTCTGTTATTGTGAAGCAGAGGTGGCACATATATAAGGTAATTGATTTTGCTAATCTTGAATGATCGTAAACTCCAGTATTTGAAAGTAGCCTGAACTGCTGACTCTCTTGCTTTTGTAAAAGTTATTACATCGGTTGGCAGCCAAGCCAAAGTAACTTGGAGTTTGTCTGGCTGATTAAAACTGACCCCAAATACTAAAACAATTGTGATACATCCGTAACACGACTTGCCTGCAATAACCTGGAAGTAATGCTGCATCGATAGAGCTTCGGTGAGATCTTCCTCCCTGCGTTTCATTTAGCACGAGGCACAAACACGGCTGCCTGCTCCGCGTCCCCGTTCCTCGCTCCAGGACTGGAACCCAGTTGCTGTCGTTTGTTTTCCTTAGTGTAGAGTTCCCAAAGCAGGTAGTTGCTTTTCTGGAGGTAGAGGTAAGTGCTTCAGTTTTGATTAAAATAGGGTGGAAATCTGTCTTCAAAAGCTGGAAAATGCTGCAAGAGATTTTTGTGAGCTGTGTAGAGTCCTTCCTTTTGTGTATGTGGGGTTTTGAGGCATACGTGTTACTGGGGACTTACGTCTGTGAGAGACACAAGTATTTGTAGTAATTCCAGAAAGCTCTTACGTTGTTCTTGCAGTGTCTACTTTCTGGAAAGATACGTGGTGCTTCTTGCAGCTTAAAAATGCTTTAATCTACTGTTGTGGTCAAGACCCAGTCTGAAAATTTTTGACACTGCAAATCTTCATAGGAAATTTGGAAGGAGGAGTAAAAAAGCCTGGAGAAGTAAAAGTGTGGAGCTAGAACAATGTAAAGTAAAAAGTGCCAACGTTAAGAGAGGTTATTCCAAGATCTCTTGTCTAGTTTCCTACTATTGTCTTTGGCTGCTTAAACAGATAAAGAAAGTCTTCAATTATTTGTCTGCAACTGCTCCACACCCCCCCCGACCCCCATTTGATAATGAGGAAATGAGACCGAATCCGGAGCGTCACTGTCACTGCTTGGTGTTGAGTAGCTTTTGCTTCTTCCCTATTTGATTTCTTTGGTACTGTATTGCGGCAGTGATACTGTTGCTGCTGAGAAGTGACATGTAAAGTAAATTTATTGATCTTGGTCCAGTTGTTAGTAGTTACACCCTAAAATACACCAAGATAGTAGGTTTATTTTCTCCCACTTCTCAAGCAGGTCAAAGACTGAATTAGATGGGGAGATGGAACTTTGGTTTAGACATGGTGACCACTGGCTCTAGATGTTGGTGAATTAAGTGTAGCATTTAAGATTGCTACTTGAAAAAATTATTAAAGGAAAATTCATTACCTATTAATATCGATGTCAGTTAATGACGCATTACATGCTGTAATTAAGCTGAAATGTTCTGTAGTTCAGCCTTTTTACCGTGGTGTGGCTAGCATTCACGCAATGCTGTTCATAGAAAAAGCTTCTCTTAGCCCAAGGTGCTTCCATCCTAACCCGTGTGGCCTGAGTGAGGTGGGAGATTGTAACTCGTTCAGGTAACTTTGAGCAGATCATTCCTCTTCAAAGGAATGAAGACACGGCTTTTGGTAGGCTACATCTCATCAAACTGCTCGTGTTAAGTACAGGGAAGGGTTTCACGGTAGCTGCTGGATTCCGTGAGATAACTTAGTGCACAGATTGTGTGGCCGGAATGGAGCGATGGAGTAAGGGGTGGCGAAAAAGATTTAAACATTTCTTTGTGTTTGTGGTTTGCTTTGGTAGTCTAAAATAATTCCTACGTAACATGTTGCAGCTAATACCCAGACTCGCTTCAGGATTAGTACAGTGTAGCTCAAAACGCAGTCACTTCCTCAGGGGAGAGCCGGTCTCTGGAATGGGGGTGAAAGTCACTGGTTTTGAGCAGTTGGACCGGACACTGTCATGTTCTTTGCGCAGCATTTTCAAGTTAAAGAATATAATTGCCAGATTGGTTCTGTGGTTAGACCTTTTAAAAGAGAAAATCTCTAGCCTGCTGTGGAATTGTGTGGAATTCCAATTCTGTGCAGTCTGTGTACCTTTTCTGACATAAGAAGTGCCTTGTGTTGCCAGCTGCTATTTGAAGACCCTGCGTGAATCCCCTTCCCGGGGATCCCCCCTCCAGTCTGCCCACGGCGTGTGCTTGCCCGTGGCCCAGAATAGCCGGGCTGACAGCTCCGCGCAGGACACGCCGTCCCGTCGGTGTCAGCGGGCCCCGGGCTGCTGTCATGTGAGCTGGGCCGTATCTCTTTTC
>Ga0181612_145021_pt1 | contig 11713 bp, 16 predicted proteins | sample HoacroProtozoa21_FD_119630 | JGI IMG/M metagenome (GOLD analysis project Ga0181612, IMG submission 119630) | Hoatzin crop microbial communities from Cojedes, Venezuel. Combined Assembly of Gp0051906, Gp0051904, Gp0051908 | reverse complement strand
TCTTTCCCCCCCCACTCTCCCCCCCCGCCTCCCCCCTCCCAAGCGAGACCTAGATTTCAACCACTGGGAAATAATCATATCCCTGGATACGTGATGCTGCTTTACCGTGTGGCTCTGATCCATACCATATTCCTGGTAACAGCCTGGATCTGCTCGGGGAGGTCCGGGGGTGGAGAACCACCAGCTCCGCACAGCGCTGGGGAAGAAGACGGGGCAGGATCGGACTTGCAGGGACCACGCTGACCTGCTCTTGGCTGGGGCAAGGATGTAAAAAGCAGCAATTTTATCTCACTTTGCATTTACAGACCTCCCTTCGCATGGAGGCATCTCCCACCTCCCGAAGGAGGGAGCTGGCCAAGCTCCTATAAACTTGGCTTCTAAGACCTACAGATCCTCCTGCCTTAGGGCACGAGGGAGATGCGTCCACTCGGACCACTCTGCCGTTACCCCATGGCCCCACGCAGAGCGTCCGGGCAGCAACAAGTCCTGCATGGCTCCTGGCACCCAGCAAACGCCAGCGCTGGAGGAGGCAATGGAAAATATTTCTATTCCCATACACAGCAGTGAAATTTGTGAGGAACTGCCAGTGCCGGCAGCAGTCGCCCCAGGGCCACCGACCCGAGGTGGGATGGGAGGGTACGGACCATCCCGAACACCCAAGAAAATCAGCGCTAAGCGCAATGCCCAGCCAGACGGGGATGTGGGGAGATGGCAGGGCTAATCCATGTTATTTTAGCTCCCCGAGGTGCCCGGAGCAGCGGGTGGCACAGAGCCAGAGGCAGGGTGCAGCACCAGGGAGTGCGAGGGGGATGCTATCACCCGCTGCTCCTCCAACATCTCTCTTGAAACAAAAATGTATTTTCCCAAGCCCCAGCCAGATCCCAACGCTGAAGAGGAGTTTCTAACCCTATGGCAAAAGTGGGACTCCTCCGCTCCCTGCCATGAACAGCCCTTGCACGTACGGGGTTCCTTACTGCAGGCACCCAACTGGACGTGCGGCTCCTCTGGATGAGGGGTTTTTACTGTTATCTGCATCATTTTAGCCTTTTCTGAAGGCTGATCTGCCCTAGCAGCGTTGGCTGAATCCAGAAAATTATTTCCCCGAGGCTAACCTTTATGCAATATGCAGAAACTGAGGCCGGGCAGAGAACAATCCATGTGGAGCTGAATTTCTAACTTGTTCTTCCTGCTGCCGCCTTGCGAAGGCTTTGCAAAACCGGGGGGATTTTTCCTATAAACAGCACCAGCTCCTTACAAAGAGCCAAAATCCCGTCTCCAGCAAATCAGGGGAATTTCTCTGAACTGAGCGACGCTCTCCTGATTTACTATCCTAATTGCAGAGCTATTATTACAGCCTGTGTGTCGGCACCCGCCTCCCTCCGCCGCGCTGACAGCTCCAGACGTAACCCAGCCTGTCAGAGCACGAGACGAGCTCAGGCACTGCACCCACTTGTCTGTTTTACAGCGATTTCACCAGCCGACGCCTTTGTATCAATATTCTAATTAAAAAATATGGCCCTTCTGGATTATTTCTCTTCTCCAAATGGACTTTCTAGTCAGACAAACTGGAAAGCTGACCCCATCTATGTGTGTGGCCCTGGGAAAGTCGCTTGGTGTGGGGCTGTACCAGGGACCGGGTGACCCGTGCCCAGGTCCCATCAGAGAGCAGATGAGCTCCCCTTGCTTTGCTGCCTCCATTCCCAGGGAAGCCCTCAAAGGCCGGTCAGACCTTGTATTCATGGGCTTGCAGCCAGCCCGCACCATGCAAGCAAAAAGCAAAAACGTGCTTTTTTTTCCCTTTTTTTCCCCCTGTATCCTGCTGGCAGTGAGTTTGGGGGATGCTCCGTGATGTGGTGCTGTGGGCAGCGTGGATGAAACCCACAGGGCAGGGTTATCCCCAGGACTGGCCGCATGCAGAACAGCAAAACTCCAGCCCCGGAGTCCCATTGCAAAGCGGGACCCACAGCCAGCCCCATGGCAGATCGCTCAGGACTCCTGGGACGAGCACCCGCATAAGCCGAGCTGCTCCCTCGCTCCCTCCTGGGCTGGGGTGGGAGATCTCCGGAGATGACAGACAGACCCTGTCCCACCACCTTCATGTGTCCTGCACAGCCTCAGACGATGGTGTCTCTCCTGGGGACCCCATGCCACCTCCTGGGGCAAAGCCAGAGGGACTTTGAGGGTTGGAGTGGACACCAGCAGCTGTGCCAGGAGGAAGAGCCGAGCTGGACCAAGGCTTGACCATGGTGCCAAGTGGAGAGGGCTTGGATGGGGCAGAGCACTGAGCCCCCATCTCCATCCAAGCCATGACTTTCCAGCCAAAGGTGTTGACATAACTGTGCCCCGTGTCATTTTATGTGCTGTGAAAGCCGCAAGTGAATTCCCAGTGACTGTGAGTCACCTTCCAGCGAAAGCATCCGACCTCCCACCGCTGCCTGCGTCAGAGGACCAAGCTCCCGGCCCCCCAGTACCCCAGCACCCATGCACCAGGGCATGGTGGTGAGAGGAGGGGACGCTGAGGGATGTCGGGGACCCTGATGCAGTGGCACGGCATCTAAAAACGAAGGCAGCCAGGGAACAAAGTGACATGGACCCACGGAGCAGGCTTTGCTCTTCCATAGCAGCTGCTGCTGGTGAATCCCAAAATATTGTGGTGAGATAGGTCAGAGTGGCTCTTCCTGTCTGGGGAGATAGGGGAGGTTCAGGGGTTTGCTCGGAGTTACATGGGAAAGGAGGAGAAGAGCAAAAAGTGATGCCGGGCTCTGTGGGACCTGGGCAGGGCTCCTGGTCCCTGGGAGGATCTCCTGGTCCCTGGGGTGGCCCATCACGGCCAAAGGAAAACCAGCAAATATCACCTGTCTGCAAAACTAACGTTAAATACATTCCCCCTCTGTATTTCTCCAAGTGTTTTTCATAATAAAATATCTGATTATTTTAAAAATAGCTCCTTTGGCTACCAGTCTGAATTCTCGTTTGGTCGAGACAGCTGAGTTGCAACATCTTTGCCTCCAAAGATGCTCCACCAGCCTGAACAGCTGGTCTGGAGAGGAGCCGGGCACCGTTCATTGAAAAGTCATTTAGCTCAACCGAAACACAGTAAAGAACTTAAGTTCTTGAGGGCTTTGGAGCTCGTCGAGACGATTGTGAATATTTCATGCCAGGCTGCCGCTCGCTCCAGGAGAGCTAATTGACCCGCTGCCGGGCTGGCGCAGGGCAAGCATCGGTCCTGGGTGCGTGCCTCCCGCTTGGGCTGCTCCAGCCACTCCGGTTAAAAGGTTCTCAAAGCCGCTTTATTTCACTTGCACAAACAAAAAGGACAGGACAAGCCAAATTAGCGAACGGAAAAGAAATCGATAGCCTCCTTCCAGCCAGGCGCGGGTGCTTTCAGCTCTGGAAAGAAAGCCCGTCTGCTCGCAAGCCTGCGCATCGTCCGCGGATAAAGTCCCCCCGTCCCTCCCCGGGGCTGGGGCTTCATTTAAGGTGTCTGCTGAGCACCCGTGTCCCCCCAGGCTGGCACAGCCTCGTGTCAAGGGGACCCAGCCGTGACCCTCCACCCTTCCAGTCCTGCTCCAAAGGGACCAAGAAAGTAGACTTGCTTCAGGGCTCCAAACGTGATATAATCTGGGACACCAAGCAAACGCTTTGCAGAGCCAGGGCTGCTCGTGTGACCCCGAGACAGAGGAGAGGTGACCAACATCCCATTTTCTCTCCGATGATTCATTTTCCCCAGGTCTGAGCCAGGCCGTGCCCATCTGCCCAGCGCAGCATCCCTCCTCCTCCAGCTTTCGGGGGAAGATGCTTGCCAAGAAGCAGGGAAATAGGGCCAAAAGTTGAAACCTCCTGGTTGTTGAGCTCAAGGAAAAGAAGACTAAGGGGAGATGGGAGAAACCTCCCGTGGAGCCGGCCAGCACATGTAGGCAGATGGGCTTTGCCCTGGGGGAGTGGTTAGGTGACCTCAGGGTCCTCTCTGCACTGCCATGATGGGGCACAACTCCTTTTAGCCACCGCTCCTGGGACTGGTTCCCTGTGCAGGTGATGACCAGGGTGACAGCATCTCCCATCACAGCACAAACAGGACAAGCAACCCCGCCGAGGTTATTTTTAGACCCCACAGGTCTCAGCCCAAGTGTCTACTGGTGCTGGGCGGGGGCTGAGAGCTGCTGAAGGTCAGATCTGAGCCACGGAGTGGGGTGAGATGTTCCCATCACCCCAGAGGTGCATTCCTCCCCAGGGAGCAGCAGGATGCAAACAAACTGGGAGGAGAAGTGGTCTGAGAGGATGATTTGCCTCTTCTCTTCCTCCCACACGGAGATTCTGCAGGGAGGAGCTGCAGCCGGTGGGGATGCTCGGGCTGGGGAGTGCCTTGGTGGCAGGGACACGATGGCAGCATGGGCACGGTGGTACCGTGGCAGCTTCAGTCACGAGACGGCACTGTGTGGCACGGCACAAAGCGCCAGCGAGCCCAGTCCGCCGGGCCAAATCCTGGGCTGGGCCAAGTTATGGGCCATGCCAGCCCCATGGCCGTGCCAGATCGTGAGCCTTGCCAAATCATGGGTCAGGCTAAACCACGGGCTGTGCCAGGCTGTGAGCCGTGCCAAATCATGAGCTGTGCCAAACCGTGGGCCACGCCAGGTCACGAGCTGTGCCAAATCATGGATCGTGCCAGACTGGGAGCTGTTCCAAACTGCATGCTGTGCCTGCCCGCTCCAGCTTGGCCCCCGGTGTTGCCATAGGCCCCCGGCTGCCCTCACCTTCCAGCCAAGACCCCCACGTCTCTGCTGCCCAGCACAGCTCCCTTCTCCGCGGGGTCTCTCCTAGAAGTGGCCACACCATGGTGGGACATTCCTAGAAGAAATAACCAAGACTCTGTACACTTTCTCAAAGGGTTTGGAGGAAATTCATTATTTTATCGGCGCTGCCCAGCTGCCAGGAGTGGCTGAAGATGCTCCATCATGGTGACACCGACCTGGCCCCGCAAGCATGTCCCCAGCAGCTCTGGGCTCGGTGTTCTTACCGGTGATTTGTGCAGGTGACAGCTGCGGGGCTGCAGGTAACACAGGGATGACAAGAGGTGACATGCCCAAGGCTAAACAGGCAGGCAGTGTCAGAGCCCCATCTGCTCCTCCCAGGACCCAGGCGTGCTTGGACCCCACAGCCCCCTCCCCTCGATCCACGGGGAATGCCACCGACTCGCAGCATCCTCCTCCTCGTCATTTCTCTGCCGTATTTACTATTTCTTCATCTCCCACCTCCTCTCTTGGGAAGAGACAGACTTCCCCGTTTCCATGGAAACCCTCCCCCTCTCCCCTCACTTCTTCAAAGAGGTTTTCATTCGTTTCTTTCACAAATCGCTATTTTTAGCCCCGGCTTCCCCTTCTCCCCCTCCCCACCTTTCGCTCTCAGCTCACGCTTTCCCTGACGAGCAGCACCCACCGGGGCTGCCGCTGCTGCCAAGCACCCATGGGAGCCATGGCACAACCGCGCGGCTGGTGACTCAGCTGGGGCAAGAGCAGCTCCTGTCCCTGCTCAGGTCTGTGGTCCAGACCCTGGCAGCTCTCTTAATTTGTGCTTAATTCCCCTGGGGGCGTGGGAATGCTGGGGTGTAAAGGAAATGCTTCTGTTCTGCAGGAAGGTCCTGGGAGCATCCAAAATCCTCACCGCTCCACGGGCTGGGTCCTTGGGAATGACCGTCCTTGCAGCATCCTCTGTGATTCCACGACCCCACGAAGCCGGGGGAATATTTCCTTTCCTGCAGCCACAGAGGGGACAGAGCCCCAAGCAGACCCAGGCAGCCCTGACCTGAAGCTCAGGAGCTCTGTGCACATCAGCTCCTGTTCAGCCCCGCGCTGGGATGAATGCTGGTTGCCCAAATGGAGACAAGCAAGTCACACACGGTGGCAGTCACCAGCTGGGACAGACAAGGAGAGCACGGTCCCCTCTGTCATTCCCCGCTTTGCAAAGCCAAGCATCTGCCACCCCCATAACGACGTTCATTCGTTGGTGTTTTCGTCCCATCTACGCTGGTTGGCGCATGTCTCATTCATGCCGATGGGTAAATCAGGAGGCGACTCACACGCTAACGCCTGGCAGAGCAGGAGATGGAGCCTGCTTCCACCCTTCACAAGCACAGGCAGGGCAGAAACACTGCCTAAATCCTCGGTATGAGTGCTGCCTGCAGACGAGCATGGTGAGGTCCTAAAACTGAAGCCCTGGTAGAAGAAGTTCAAGAGCTTATCGATAAAATGAGTAGTAGCAAATGGCCAGGACCAGGTGGTGGTGGTAAGTAAAGTAGATTTCCATGGGGGAAATGACAACCTTAGCCATGCCACGGGCAAACATGATGGCAGAGAGGTGGCCAACGACCCTTGCAGGGTTATGTTATGCCTCACTGGTTGGAATAGAAAGGAGGATCCTTTCAGGTACCAACATCTGTTTGAAAGATAGGAAGCGAGGTATCTAACAGAAGGCCTCCTTAGCAAGGCATGGTCTGGGGAGAGAGGAAACACCCAGCAGGAGCCTGGCTCCGAGCTGTAGGAGCCCCTCTGCAGCATCCTGGAAAAGCCATGGCTGGAAGAGCTGGATGCTCCAGCTTGGAAAGAGGGATACAACACAGGTCATTAGAATCCTGCCTGGTGGTGAGATGGTGAGTAGGGAATGATGAATCCATATTTCTTCATAACGCCAGAAGGAAACAGCACCCAGGGAAATTTCCAAGCAGCAGAATTCAAGGCAGTGAGTGAAGGATTTAGTGCACAGGTTGCATCGGTGTGCAGAGCCGCGCCGCTGGAGAACGCCTGCAGCCACGCAGTCCCCACGTGGGGATGCTCAGATCCGGAGGTGAGCAAAACATCAGCCAAAAGGACAGCAGAAACCAGCCCTCAGCAGCCAGGCTCCTCCAGACCCTTCTTTTAAGATGAATTCGTACATCCCAAGCCCAGGCAGCACCAGTGCTTGCTCCGTGTGCGGTTCCAAACACCCAACACTGTGTTACTGCCGCGGCGGCATTTACCCGCTGCTGTTCACAACCTCTGGAGATGAAGCATGAGACATCCAGCCCGTTGTCACACCGTGCCACCCCCGGGCCGACCTACATCCCGCAGCCTCTGTGCTCCTCTCAGCTCCTCCTTCCAAAAGCCAACAAGTTGGTAAATAAAATCCGACTCGGGGGAGATGAGCTGTCGGCACGTCCGGTCCCTCTGCAGCAATGTCTTCTCCACGCATTTGTCACCCTAGGTAGGGGCTGGCACCCTGCAAAACCCATGGGCTCTGGGTGAGTGCCTCAGATCAAGGTTCAGCCCTGGGTCCCAGTGATGGGTTGGGTATGGGAACATCGCTCTCCGCTCACCAGTGGTGCCATGGAAGGTCTCTGCTGCTGCTCTTCGGGCAGACCCCGGTGACATGTGTCAGACACGGCCCCTGCGCCCGTCCTTCCTCCGTGGCTGGTTTTGGCTGACGGTATTCACGCCACCATCTGCATCTCAAACTTTCCAACATCCTGTTTTTCACGGATGCTTAAGCAGTCCCCCACTTAACCGCACGTCAACCGAAACCTGCAGCTGGAGGCACCGCAGCCCTGAGGTGACCTCATACAGAAACCAAGGTCATGGCAAAGGGAGAAGCATCAAGAGCTTCTAAAACCCACTGCTCCACCTCTGAGCACCTCTGACCCAGAGAGGGTCCCTCCTCCCAGCCTTAAAACTGCCCCTGCCCCCTACACTGACCAGAGGATCTGGTTTGGTCCCACCCAGTACAACCTCTCCAAGATAATTTGGAGATAATTACTGAAGCTGATGCAAAGGGATTTTGCTTGTCACAGCTCATCCACCACCCGGTTCATCCTCCCCAGCAGACCTGGTGTTCCCAGCAAACCTCGAGAGCAAAGAGAGACAAACCCGCACAAACCAGTCCCAGGGCTCACTGCCACTTTTCTAGGAAAGATGCTTTGTAAAATTCAAGAATTTGAGGTTGTCAGTCATTGCTGAATTCCCCTGGTTTGATCCTGCCTGGGGTGGCTGTGGGCACATCTGGCTGCTGCTATGCTCCCAGTCCTGAGCCCCCCAGCTCAGCACCTGGAGCCTCTTCCAGGATTTCTCCCTGGATTTCAGTCATAGGAATGGGATTTGCAAAAATGCCCAAGTCATTTGGGATAACAGTCTGTGCTCCTGGCTCAGTGACTGCTAAAATAAACCCCTCCTTGCAGGAGCGTCCCTCCAGCCACGGGACACAGCACAGCAGCACTTCTATTTGCAGTTCAAGCCATTTTAGCACCATCTTTAACAATTTATCAGTTAGGGGTCCGCTTTGAGCGATTCCGATCCTGAACCAGACCCAGCCTTCCTCGCGCTTCCCCGGGCTCGGGCGGCTCACTCCAAATCTCAGCCAGGATTTCGGCTGAGCCACAGCTCCGCTTGCTTCACCGTCTCCAGCTGTTTTCCCCAAACCAGGAATGCGCATCTTGCTTTTTAAATTAAATCTGCAAATACCAGAAACAGGTGATTTAGAAGCAAAAGGAACCAGGAAAGTCTCCAGTTTCCAGCTGCTCTTGGAAATTGTCTCCTCGAAGGTTCTGGGAGTGCAGGAGTGAGACCGGTCACAGCTGCTGCCGATTAAACGCAGCTTGTAAAATCCCAACTTCTTTTTCCATTCTCACTATTCAATATTTTTTAGACAACCGGTAACCTAAGAAAAGCTCTGACATTATTTGGCCATGTTCGCTTTTGGGTGAAGCTCAACGACGTGGTACGGAGCCAAGGGCAGGGTTTTCAAATGAGCTTCGAACCTCATTTTGCAAGATCAGGACGAGCAGGTCAGCGCTGGAGCAGGCACCTCCGCTCGCATCGGCTTTGCCAAAGCATAGGCAGTGACATCCCTTCTTGTGACACTTATAATTAAAATTTCAAGGGTTTGCCTGGAGCTCCTTCAGCCTAAAAAGAGAGCACAGCTCTGCAGACGGCTGGTTGGGATGCTGGAAATGTGCAGAATTTATCCCAAGATTTTATTTCTCTAATGGAGTAAATTTTACTTCTGAGAATGGCACTGATTTCAGATTATTTCATCCTGAAAAATGAGTTCGTCCAGGGGACGCAACTCAAACCTCACCCTCGCACCATCTTCTGCATCCCCACCACCTCCCCTCCCACCCCATTTCAGTTTCAAACTCCACGTGCTGCGTGTTTCAGCCATTTTATTGGACTTTGCGTATGAAAGAACAGTTTCAAGTTCTAATGAAAAAAACATTAAAAAAATAAATTCAACATCAGGTAAAAAAATCACGCAACCGAGAAAAAAAAAAATCACTTTTTTTACCGGTCACTGAACACAAGGCCCACACCGCGTGGAGGTCACCAGGACGATGGGATGCAGTGGCTTGTTTTAGCATCAGACTGGTATTGAAAGAACAAGTTTAAACAATTGCAACACAGCTCACTGGCAAAACCGGAGTTTAAAATTAAACCAGAGTAACAAGACTGCGCTTTACGTCTCCAGTCCAAAACTGCATCGCTCCTGTGGCACCGAATCAGTCAGGATTTCGCCTTCTTGCAGCGAAGGCTTTAGTTTTTCAATCTCAGCTGCTAAATTTCCCAAGGCAGTATTTCACTCTCCAAATACACCCAACGTGTTTCAGCTGAGACAGTCATGGGAAGGGTTCAGCACCACCCAGCTGCGCACGCCAACGAGGGAAAGCAAAGTCAAAATTCTATCCAGCCGTCACAGTCCCAGGAAGATGCTGTGAAAACCAGTTGCATAGTAAAGGATGGGAAATGAAGAAACACGAGCTGGGGCTGTGTTGGAGGTCGATGGCCGATGCGACATCGCCCATTTGCAATGTTTTAGGATCTCAGGTGATGAATAAAGAGCCCGTTCTCCTTGAAAGATGCTAAATTCCCCCGTGGGAGTATCTGAGCTTCAGCAGTGAAGGTGATTTTCCTGCAAGACCTGAGCAATTTGAACAGCCAAGTCCCATTTCCACCATACGACCGGCAGCACAAGGGACGTGGCAGCAAAGACATCGTTTTGTACTAAAACTGCCTTATTTCAGGCACTGGTTTACAATCTCCTGGCTACGTCTCCTCTTAATGCCATTCGACTTGCAAGTCCAGCTCGGTCAATGACTTGTGTATTGCCAGATAAATTGTCCTGCTCCCAAAATCATCTTCAGGAATAGGAGCGATGCATTTAAAACACAGCATCGGTGGCCTGGCCTCACGACGGTCAGAGAGGGGATGTGCTATGGAAAACACCGGTCGGTGACAGCGGTGCCTCAGAGCATTCCCTTTAGAGATGCACTGATGATGGAAGGCAGAAAAAATGGGAAAAAGAAATGTAATTCACCTGTGTCAGAGGCTGGTGGATGAAAACACAGGGATTACGGAGCTGTGAAATTTAGTTCACCCAGGTCTGCTGCTTGGCTTTAGTCTCAGCTGAAGGGACAACCTTCTTGCTGAGTATGCAAGGGAAAGAAAAGCAGAGTGGGGAACACATCAGCTCCCAAAGCTGTGTAGGGGAGAAAAACACTATCATCCCACAAACTCCTTCACTTTGAAAGGATTCAGCAGCAATAAGAGCGCTTGAACATCAGTCTCAGAAAACGTCCGAGTGTGTGCGTAACCGAAGCCGTTGGGGTGCTCAAAGGCTGGTTTCTGAGACGTTGACACTGCAAGGTTTTCTGCCAGCCCCTGTGGAAGGAGGCTGGAGGCCAGGATGAGACCACAGGAATCCGGACTTTTTCCCCCAAATCTAGTGGGGCAAGCAAAGCAGCCTGTTGTACGTCATCTCCAAAAGCCTTCTCCAGCCACACCGCCAAGCCCTATCCCATCTGCTGTGCCCACCGAGCCTTCATTAGCTCCCTTCAACACCTTTTGAGATATTTTGCTTTCAAAATTTTCTGTTTTCTTAAAATATCCTTAAACTTGTTCTTAAAACGAGTGGCTTTACGTGCCCCTATACCAGCCCACCTCCTCAGATCAAACTTTCCTGCCTATCCAGCATGACGGATCCAAAGGCAGAGCTCTCATCACTTTAATTGCACCCTAAAATTAAAAGGGGGAAGCAATGGCATACGGCGCTCGCCAGAGACAGCAGCTGTGCTGGGCACAGAGGAGAAACATCTACGTGTTCAGTGTCTAAAGAGCACGTCTAACGCACGGCGTCTCAGGGATGCTCTCAGCATCTCAGAGCACGGCTTTGAAGGGCTATGAATAAAGATGAGCAGCCTGCCTTTGGATGATTATGGGAATCAATGCACGCTATTTTTTGGATCTTCTCTTGATGTCAGCCATCATTAAATCGCTCCCTTTTTTGTTTTTTTAATCGACTGGATACATTTTTAATTTGTCTTCCCTTGCCAAATCCAGCCCTCCACTCCAACTGACATTTCAACACGGCTGTCCTGATACGATGGTTATCTTTAAAACGCACAAGGCTAGAGTCAGAGTCGTGGCAACACAGATTAATACACCGGACTGACAGCTAAAGACTATCAAACTCTCAATTATTTTGAAAAAGCACACTAACAATTAGCTGCCTCAGCAACCAAGCAAAAGAAACCCAACAGCACGCAGCAACGTCGTCAACGCCAGCACGTACAATATCGAGAAGAGGTTGAAATTTGGCAAGATGGTCACCGGGGTGAGAGGTCCGGGGGGTGGGTTCGGTGCTGGCTGGGAGGAGCGGAGCAGCCGGCGGCCACGGGCTGAGCTCTGCTCCGGGAACC
>Ga0181612_128364_pt1 | contig 11713 bp, 7 predicted proteins | sample HoacroProtozoa21_FD_119630 | JGI IMG/M metagenome (GOLD analysis project Ga0181612, IMG submission 119630) | Hoatzin crop microbial communities from Cojedes, Venezuel. Combined Assembly of Gp0051906, Gp0051904, Gp0051908 | reverse complement strand
TTTTGGAAACCGAAGTGGCCACGCGCCCAGGGATAATCATGGTGATTTGAAGGCCCGATTTCGCATTTTCGGCCCTAAGACTCTCGAAAAAGCCATGTAGAGCATGCTTGGCGGCGGAATATGCCGAACGGTAGGGGAAACCGAATTTGCCGACAATGCTGGATGTGGCGGCGATTACGCCTTCGCCATTGTCTACCATATGCTGGAGTAGGGCTTTAGTTATGGCGATGGTGCCGAAATAATCCACTTCCATCACCTTTCTATCTACTTCCAGTGGGGTTTCTATGGCGAATGACCTTTGACTGATGCCCGCAAAATTTAGAAGGCCATAGACTTTGACTCCGTCTGCTAGAACCCTGTCGACTGATGCTTTCATGGCTTCGTAGTCGGTGATGTCAAATGGCTCTATGCGAGTTTTTGCCCCCTTTTCTTCGCATTTTGCGGCTACTTTTTCTAGGGCGGTTTTGTCTCTTCCGGAGAGAATTACATTGCCGCCTCTTGAGGCTACTTCAATGGCAACGCCTTCACCGATGCCCGATGAGGCCCCTGTAATCCAGAATGTTTTGCCATTATAGTCCATATGCTATCAAAAAGGGTTATGAATTATTCTTTTTGGCTCCAGTCATTAGATCTTGCCAAACGACAAATTTACGAAAAAATCCGATATTCTGGTGAAATATCGGATGTCTATTGCCTTATTTTCTGTCTCTAAGGTTAAATCTGAACTCCAACCCTCCCTCCGGACGATTTCGAGCGATTATGGTCCCACCATGGAAAAGCACTGCGTTTTTGACTATGGAAAGTCCCAAACCGCTGCCGCCTTCTTCTCTGCCGCGGCCCTTGTCTATTCTGTAGAATCTATCGAAAATCTTGTCTAGATGTTCTTCAGGGACGCCTTTTCCCGTATCGTAATATCTGAAATTTAAGTCGTTGTCACATTCCAAATGTATCCTCGAACCGGTGCCGGCATATTTGAGAGAATTCTCAACTAGATTTCTGAATAGCGAGTATAAAAGTTTGTAATTGCCATAGATTTCCGAGTGAACCGCAATCTCATTCTCAACCCACATTTCCGCTCTCTTGAGTGGTATTTCAAATTCCGTGAACACCTCGTCCGCAATTTCCCGAATAGACAATTTCTCCAAATTGAATTGTGCTGGGTCTTCCTCCATTTTATTGATTATGGTGATGTCTCGAATGGTGTCCGAAAGCCTCAATGTCTGCTGATATGACCTTTCGATGTATAGATTTCGAGTCTTTTCGTCCATGTCGGGGAACGACGATAGAGTTTCGAGATAGCCTCTGATGCTGCTGACGGGCGTTTTTAGCTCGTGGGAAATGTCGCTCGTCATTCGATTTTTGAGTTCTTTGATTTTCTTCCTCCCGATTTCGTCATTTTTCTTGTCATATCGAAGCCATAGCAACATAACCGTGAGAAGCATGACAAGGAAAATCAGAAGAATGCTGAAAATTGGCATATAGTCGGGCCGGATGAACCTTTTGAGATCGATTTCAAAGGGGAGTGCCAAGCGCACAATTTTGCCGTCCTCGTATGATTTGGCATAATAGAGATATTCGATTCCGGATGTTTCCGATGTTCTGATTGAATGACCGAATCCCTTTGAAAGGCAATCTTTTACTTCCGGTCTTTCGAGGTGGTTGCCAAGAATGTCTGCGCTTTCATAGCTATCATAGCTAACCTTGCCGCCGCGATCCATTACCGTGACACGAAGTTCTTCCGGTAGCAGGGCGATGACCTCCGATGGATTGCCCGATTTGTCGATTATGTCGGCATAGCCTTCCAAACGGGATTGCAAAATGGCTCTTTTGGAGTTTTGCCCGTTGCGAAGTTCCACCATTATGACTAGTGCCGCCAAAATGCAAAATGCCAGCGAAAAGGCTATGAGTATTTTCTTTTTGTAACTCATTTCTATTTGTATTCGGGGTCTATGTAGTAACCGAAGCCGGCTTTATTTTTCAAAATTTCCCTATGAGATCCCAATTTTTTGCGGATTCTGGCTATGTGTACGTCCACCGTTCTTTCCAAAACATATGGTGAGTCTTTCCATAGTATGGCGATTAAATCCGCCCTTGAAAAGCATGTGCCAGGGCTGCCTGCCAGAGTGCTGAGAATCTCGAATTCTTTGTGGGAAAGGTCCATGGCTTCGCCTCCGATGGTGGCGCTTTTGCTGATGTTGTCGACCGTCAAAGGCCCATTTACCGATATGTTTTGAAGTCTGATTTCTTCTGGGCTTCTTCTTAGCACTGCGTCCACTCTAGCCAAAACTTCTTTGACTGAAAATGGCTTGCTGATATAGTCGTCTCCTCCCGATTTGAAGCCTTCCAGTAGGTTCCTTTCCGTGCCGAGAGCAGTCAAAAATATTAAGGGAGTGGTGTTGCCTTCTTGGCGAAGTTGCTTGGCCAGCGCATAGCCTGACATGCCTGGAAGCATTATATCCAAGAGGATGAGTGAAATGTCGTCATTCTCGATTATGTTGGATGCAGCCTCGGCGGATGCAGCTTCGATTGCCTCATATCCGGCTGCCGTGAAATTGAATCTCAGCACTTCGCGTATATCGGCCTCGTCATCGACTATAAGAATCTTTCTTTTCATATCGGTGCATTATCGTGGTTCTTGCCGCAAAGTTAATAATAGACTTGTTAAGTTGTTGTTACACCGATGTTAAAAATCTGTTAAATCCCATTCTGATGTGGCTGAGAGGCTTGGAAATAGTCTTTTCAAGGTCCAAATTTGCTGACAAATAATAAGGATATGTTACAATTTTTTACGTTGCTTGGAGCGTTGGGCATGTTCCTTTATGGAATGAATTTGATGAGCTCCGGCCTTCAGAAGGCGGCGGGGAATGGTCTCCGCAAATTGCTTGCGTCGATTACGTCTAACCCTATCAAGGGTGTTCTCACCGGTTTGGGTATTACTTCCATTATACAGTCTTCCAGTGCTACTACCGTAATGGTGGTTGGTTTTGTCAATGCGGGGCTTCTGACTTTGGCTCAAGCTATAGGTGTGATTATGGGTGCCAATATAGGTACTACCGTGACGGCTTGGATAGTGTCTATTTTTGGTTTCAAGTTCGATATCGCGACTTTGGCTGTGCCATTAATGGCCGTGGGATTTTTGTTGAGTCTGTCTAAGAAGGGGCGAACTCGTGATATAGGTGAGTTCGTAATAGGCTTTTCTCTTCTGTTTTTGGGCTTGGCCTTTATGAAGAATTCCGTGCCGGACCTCAATCAGAATCCTGAAATTTTTGCCTTTATTAAGGATTGGTCTGGCCATGGCTTTGGATCGGTGCTTCTGTTTCTGCTCTTTGGTACCGTTTTGACTCTGATTTTGCAATCTTCCAGCGCCACGGTGGCCTTGACCATGGTTATGTTGAGCATGGGCTGGATAGAGTTTCCGATGGCTGCGGCGATGGTTTTGGGTGAGAATATTGGTACCACGATTACGGCTAATATTGCCGCTGCGGTGGGCAATACGATGGCGAGAAGGGCGGCTCTTGCTCATACGGTTTTCAATGTTTTCGGTGTTTGCTGGGCTCTGCTTTTCTTTAAACTTTTCTTGGGCTTAATCGCCTGGATAGTTTCTTCTTTGGGCCTGGATTCCGACCCTTCGCAGACTACTTTGTATCAGCTTTCCATGCTGCATACTGTATTCAATATAATTAATACTTGCATACTTATTTGGTTTATTCCCGTTATTGAAAAAATTGTTTGTACTATCATCAAAGACAAGCCGGAGAAGGATTCTGACAAGGATCTTAGGCTTAAGTATATCAATGCCGGTCTCGTGTCCACTCCTGAGCTTGCGGTGACAGAGGCTTCGAATGAGGTGGTGCGTTTTGCCGAACTTATGAAAAAGGGGCTTGGTTATGTCAAGGATGCCGTCAATAAGTCCGATAAGAGTGATGATTTCGAATTCCTTCGCAAGAAGTTGGTTCGTTATGAGGAGGTGTCGGATAGCATTGAAGGGCAGGTGGTTAATTTCTTGAATAATTTGGATAAGGGCGCCATGAGCGGGAAGTCCGTCGGTCAGACTCGTTCCATGCTTCGAATTGTCGGCGAGCTGGAGTCTCTTGGAGATTCCGGTGAGGCTATCAGTCGAATTCTGACTCGTAAGAATGAACATGATATAAAACTACTTCCAGATCACATTTCGTCTCTTAATAATATGATAACTCTTGTTGATAATGCCTATGACGCTATGATCTTCAATCTCAAGCATCCCGATGAAATTATTTCTATCGACAATGCCATAAAGGCCGAGGTCGCGATTAATACGGAAAGGGACGCATGTCGCGAGAAGGAGTATTCCAATATCGAGAATAAGGGTGAAGCTTATTTCGAGGGAGTATTCTACCTTGACATCTTGGATGAGCTTGAGAAGATGGGGGATTACATGATAAATGTTTCCCAGGCGATACTTGCGGCGTGATGCCGCAAGTGTTAATTTTCTCTTAATTGCCGGCAGGCAGATGCCTCACGAACCTTCGGGACTTCGTCCCTCATCCCTCCCAAACTCGTTTGGGTCCCTCCCGTTCACGAAGCCACGGGCGGCTACGGGTTCTTAGAGGCACAGCCTTGCCGGCATTAGGGATATATTTTTTCGCCATTTTTTGATGGGAAATGGGAGAAAATTGCTATATTAGCGCAAACGTGTCGGTGGTATGAATTTGCCGGCGCGGACCACATGATAAATGGCTAATTTTATGGAAGATCAGGAGAAGAAGTTATATCCATTGAAATTTGTTCCCATAGTGGCCCAAAATGATTGGGGAACAGAGACTTATTGTTTGGCGGACTTGGGGGCTCCGGATTCGGTGGCAATTGGAGGATGGCTGGATGAAGATAGTCTGGGAGACATAATGGAGACTTACATGGATAGGGTGCTGGGCGAGAATCCATATTATTTCTATGGCAGGCAATTCCCTTTGACCATCAAAAAAATAGAGACCAAGGCTGATACGCCGGTGTTCGTTTGTCCCGATGACGAACTTGCGTCGGTGCGCTATGATGCCTTGGGCAATGCTAAATTCTGGTATATCGTTTCCGCTAAGGATGATGCGGTTGTTTATCTGGGCTTCTCTCGCAATGTGATGCCGGAGGAGGTTTATGCCGCGTCTGGCGATGGATCTTTGAGGTCACTGATGAATGTCAAGAAAGTCAAAAAGGGGGATTTCTTTGAGATTGACCCTGGCATAGTTCATGGCGCTTCCGCTGGCTTGGAGATTATTGAGATTTCCGAGGCTTCGCCCTTGAATCTGGACCTGACTGATGCTTCGGATTTGGTTGAGGCTCTGGACTTTATCAATTACGATAAGGGTTGCCATCTGGATTGTCATTGCGAGGATGGAGATTGCCATTGTCACGGAGATGGCCATGAGTGCCATTGTCATGAAGATGACCACCATGAAGATAAAATCGCTACTCATCTTGCTGAGAGGGAGGAGTTCGTGGTGACTAAGGTTAAGCTGAGTGATCCTCTTCATATTTATATGGATCAGTTTGGTTCATTCTTGGTCTATGTTGTGGCTGAAGGTGAGGCTTCCGTTCAGGTGCCGGTGGATGGTGGAATGGAGAGTTATGTGGTTTCGAAAGGCGAATGTTTGCTGATTCCGGCTGAGTGTCCGGATTTCTTCTTGGTGCCAAGAGATAGGGAAACGGTCCTTCTGGAATGTGGCCCTGGACAGCATGAGGAGCATGATTCCTATCTGGATAATTCAGAGGACCACCACCATCACCATGACCATGATTGCTGCGAAGATGGTCATTGCCACCATCATCATGAGGATGAATAATAACATTAAATTTTAGTACTATGTCGGACGTTTCAAGAATAGATAAATATTTGTGGGCCATCCGAGTTTATAAGACTAGAAGTGAGGCTACGGATGCCTGCAAGGGCAATAAAGTGAGGGTTGGCGATGTTGTTGCCAAGCCTTCGAGGATGGTGAAAATCGGCGATGTTATCGAGGTCAGAAAGGGGCCCGTGCAGTATACTTTCAAGGTGAAGGGTTTGCTTGAGCATAGGGTCGGGGCCAAGATGGTGCCGGATTATGCAGAGAATTTGACTCCCGAATCAGAGGTCGCCAAACTCAAGGCTCCGACCGAGACGTTCTTCCTCAGGCGTGATAGGGGAGCGGGGCGTCCTACTAAGAAGGATCGTCGCGAGATGGAGGAGATGTGGGATAGTGTGGATTATGATTATGGGGATTTCGAGGGCGATTTTTCCGATGATGACGAGGATGATGAAATCTGATTTGGAAATGTCTATTTTATGTGTTAATTTTGTATGCGAATTTAGAATTATTCAAATTTATAAATAACAATTAAAAGGTATCATATTATGAAAAAGAAATTTAGATGTCTTGTTTGCGGTTATGTTTATGAGGGTGAAAATCCTCCCGCAGAGTGCCCTGTATGCCATGTAGGTCCTGAGAAGTTTGTTGAGATTAAGGATGATGGTGGTAAGCCACAGTGGGCTTGCGAGCATCATATCGGTGATGGTAAAGTTGAGGATGCTGAGGTTCTTCAGGGACTGAGAGAGCATTTTGCGGGTGAGTGTAGCGAAGTGGGTATGTATTTGGCTATGAGCCGTCAGGCTGAGAGAGAGGGCTATCCTGAGATTGCTGAGGCTTTCAAGAGGTATGCTTTCGAGGAGGCTGAGCATGCTGCTAAGTTTGCTGAGCTTCTTGGTGAGGTTGTTTGGGATACCAAGACTAATCTTAAGAAGCGTTATGAGGCTGAGGCTGGTGCTTGCGAGGGTAAGCTTGCTATTGCCAAGAGGGCTAAAGAGCTTGGCTATGATGCTGTTCATGATACCGTTCATGAGATGGCTAAAGATGAGGCTCGTCATGGCGCTGGTTTCTATGGTCTCCTCAAGAGGTATTTCAAAGACTAAATTTTTACAACCTATAATTAACGGTCGCGTGTATATCGTGACCGTTTTTTCGTAATTTTTTACATCTTGTGATGCGGTTTGGCACAAGGTGGGGTTATTTTTGCGATTGGAATTTTAGATTTATAGTGATATGGTACCATTCCTGAAACAGGTTGCGGCATATTGGTTCGAGAAGGGTGAGATGGCTTCTAGGTGTTTCATCTTCCCGAACAGGAGGTCGTTGGTGTTCTTTAAGAAGTATTTGGCGGAGGAGGTCAAGGCGGGTAAGAAGCCGGTGATAAGTCCTTCGATGTACACCATGAATGACTTCTTTTATAAGATGTATGGTGCGCAGGTGACCGATAAGGTGACTCTGCTTCTGGAGTTGTACGAGTGCTATAGGGAGTTGAAGGTTGCTGCGAATTCCGAGGCGGAGCCTTTGGATGATTTTATCTATTGGGGTGATGTGCTGCTGGGGGATTTCGGCGATGTTGATAAGTATCTGGTGGATGCCAAGAGGATTTTCACGAATGTGAATGAGTATCGAAGCATTCAGGATGATTTTTCTTGGGCCACTGAGACGCAAAAGGAGGCTTTGTCACGTTTTTTGACTCATTTTAAGGGTGTAGGTGGGGATGATGAGAAGAATGTGAAGGCTAAGTTTCTGTCTATCTGGAATTTGTTATTGCCTTTGTATGATAATTTCAGGGCGTTGCTGCGAAGCAAAGGGATGACTTATGAGGGCATGGTTTATAGGGATTTGGCTGAGAGGATGAAGGAGACACCGGCGGTGGATGTGCTTTCTGAGGCTGGCTTTGTTGAGGGGACTTCCTATGTTTTTGTTGGTCTCAATGCCTTAAATGAGTGCGAGAAGATGGTGCTTGGTAAGATGCAGGATGCTGGCATAGCACATTTTTGTTGGGATTGGTCCAGCTATATGATTCGTGATGGTGCCAATAAGTCGTCTTTCTTCATGAAGTCCAATGTGGAACGCTTCCCGCAGGAGTTTAAGTTGGATTCTGATGGATTGAAAGTGCCTGAATTCAATGTCGTCAGCGTGTCTTCTTCCGTAGGTCAGGTGAAGCATATTCCGGAGATATTGAAAAATGAAACTGGTGCGTATGATGTGGATGATTGCGCAATAGTTCTGCCGGATGAGGACCTTTTGATACCTGTTCTCAATACCATTCCGCCTGAAATCAAGGACATTAATGTGACCATGGGTTATCCGGTTACTTCCAGTTCCTTCTATAGCTTCATGAAGATTGTTTTGGACATTCAGCTGCATATCAGGCAGTCAAATGACAAAACGTATTTCTATCATAAGCAGGTCTGGGAGTTGTTTTCCAATTCCATATTCAAGAAATTGCTGGGAGGAGACTCTTCGAAAGTTGATGAAATCAAGAAGGCCGTCAAATACTTTATTCCGGTTGAGGATTTGCAGGCCTTGCCTTTCGGCGATGTGATTTTCCGTCCTATTGTGAAAGATGTCAGTGCCGTGGATGAAGCGCAACTTAAAGCCCTTGCGGAATATCAGAAGGAGGTAATTGTTGCCGTGGCCTCGAATCTTAGTGAGGATAAAGATATGGCGATGGAGTTGGAGTTTGCCAAGGATTGGTATAACTGTGTCAATAAGATTTCCCGAATTGCGCCCAGTGTGCTTCCGCTAACCTATATGAGATTAATTTATAGCTTAATGGATGGTAAGGCGGTGCCGTTTAATGGTGAGCCTTTGAAGGGCTTGCAGATAATGGGACCTCTTGAAATGAGGGCTTTGGATTTCAATAAGTTGGTGATTTTGTCCTGCAATGAGGGCGTTTTCCCTCGCCGAAGTGTGAGCTCTTCCTTCATTCCGCCCGAATTGAGAAAGGGTTTCGGTCTGCCGACTTATGAGTTTCAGGATGCCGTCTGGGCCTATTATTTCTATCGTATGATTCAGCGTGCGGATAAGGTCTGGATGCTTTATGATTCCCGCACCGAGGGAGTGATTTCGGGGGAGGAAAGTCGCTATATAAAGCAGCTGGAGTACGATTTTAATATTAAAATCAATCGTTTCGTTTCCAAGCCTAATGCTGATATCAGTTCGGACCTATTGAATGGAAAGTTAGAAAAGACTGCTGAACATGCGGAGAAGATTAAGTCCATGAAATTGTCCGCTTCTTCTTTACAGAAGTATTTGGAATGTCAGGCCGAGTTCTACTATTCTTATGTGGAAGGGCTTAAATCTACCGATGAAGTCAGTGAGGATATGGATGCCGGCATGATAGGAGATATATTCCATAATACCATGCAGTATTTCTATTCTCAATGTGGCGGGGTGGTGACGATGGACTATGTCAAGTCTTTGATTGAGGATGAGCCGGCAATCAAGGCGAAAGTCGATGAACTTATAATGGAAAAAATCAAGTCTTTTGAGGTGAAAGGCAAAGACTTGGTGACTGCGGAAATCCTCTACAATTATGTGAAGCAGACTATGAAGAGCGATGTTCAGCTAATGGAGAGTAAAGGAGTAGACCATTTTCTCGTTTTCGGCCTTGAGAAGGATTTGAAGACTAATATAGGTGATTTCCATATTAAGGGAATTGCTGATAGAATTGATAGCTTCGAGCCTGGGACCATTAGAATTGTTGATTACAAGACTGGCAAGGTGGAGAAGAATGATGTGGATATTAATGATAAAAATGCCGAAGGTATAGTTGAAAAATTGTTTGGTGACAACAATGACAATCGTCCCAAAATCGCCCTCCAAATCTTCTTGTATGACAAGATGTTGATGGAAGACAAGGACCTATACAAAGATGGTTCAAAGATTATCAATTCCATCTATTCCACCGCTAAAATATTCTCCGAGCCCATTGTGGAGAAAGATATGTGCAACACCTTCTTTGATTTGGCCGGCGAAAGGCTGAAACTTATGCTGGACGAGATGGTGGACACGTCGAAAGAGTTTGCAAGAGCCAAAGTCGGTTCTAAATGCTGTGAAAATTGTGACTTTAAAGTGATTTGCGGAAGATGACAAGAATATTGAAAGCATCGGCAGGTGCAGGTAAGACCTACAACCTCACCAAGACATATCTAACTCTCGTACTTAAGGATGATGATCCTTATGTATATAGGCATATTCTGGCAGTGACATTCACGAATAAAGTCACCGAAGAAATGAAGTCTAAGATTCTGCGGCATTTGTATATTCTTGCCAATAATCCAAGCAAGTCAATATACATTAAAGACTTTGTTCCGGATCTTTTTGAGACTGATGATTTGTTGAAGCAAAGGGCTGCGACAGTTCTTAGTAATATCCTTCATGACTATAGCGCCTTTGCGGTAAGCACTATTGATAAGTTCTTCCAGCACACCCTAAAGGCCTTTTCTCATGAGGTCGGAAGATTCGCGTCTTATAAGGTTGAATTGGATAGAGATGGCTTGATTGAGGAGAGTGTCGATGCTGTCTTGGATGCTTTGACCAAAGATGACAAGGACATAATTACTTGGCTGAAAGATTCCGTCTTGGATCGTCTAGGGGAGGGCAAGAAAACGGATATAGAGAAAGCCTTGAAGGGAGCTGCGGTTAGCCTTATGTCCGGTGAACATCTTGCCGTTGTAGATGCTGCAGGTGTGGATGATGGTGTTTATGAGATGGAGAATATCAAGAAGGTAAAATCTTCTCTTATCAAATATAGAAAGCAGTATTCATCCCAATTGAAGCAGGCGGCTAACGCTGTTTTTCAGGCATTCGATAGCGTAGGTTTGAGTACGGACATGACATCTTACCATTTCATGTCTGGGCTTAAGGCGTATTTGGAAATGAAGGAGTCCGAGATTGGACAACCAGGAAGCAGATTCGTAAGTAATGCTCCGGATTATTCTCTATGGTTTAAGAAGTCTGACCTTCCGAAGTATGTGGGTTATGAAAATGTACTTATGCCTCCCGTTATGAACTTCTATAATTTGATTATGGGAGATTCATATATGCTATATAACACTGCCAATCTTATCCTTAAGCAACTCGATGAGTTGAGCATGGCTTCTAGGGTAAAAGCACGTTTCATGGACCTTCTCAAGGAGAAAAATGTGCTTAGCATAGATGACTCCTACACCATATTGAGGGACATTATTGACGGATCGGATGCTCCATTCATATATGAAAAAATAGGCACGAGGTACGATAATTATCTGTTGGACGAGTTTCAAGATACCTCCCGAATTCAATGGGATAATTTCAAACCTTTGATTGGAGAGAGTGTAAGTAGAAATGGCGAGGTACTTTTGGTGGGTGATGTCAAGCAAAGTATCTACCGCTGGAGGGGATCTGATTGGGGCTTGATGGCTAATGATGCTCCTAATTTCTTGGGCGTGACTCCGACTAATTTGACGGGTAACTATAGAAGCCTAAAGGAAATTGTCGACTTTAATAATAAATTTTTCCCTTGGCTGGCGGGGAATCTGGAAAATCTGGCTCAAAGTGAAGCTGGAGAAGGCGGAATTGCCCAAATCTATGGTGCTGATATGGTCCAGAGTGTGAATATGAAAGATCCGCAGCAGGGCTATGTGGAAGGCATTTTCTGCGATAAGGAACTTCAGCCCATGCTGGTTAAAAAGACGATAGAAGACCTTACGGAGAAGCACTCAGCCTTCTATGGCGATATAGCGATTCTGGTGAGGGGAAATAAGGAAGGGCGAGAATTGGCGGCATATTTAATTTCGCAAGGGATTCCGGTGGTGTCTGAGGAGGCTTTGTCAATCAGAAATTCTTCGATTGTCCGTATTGTGGTTTCGTTATTGACCGTGATCGCAAATCCCAATGATGCAATTGGATCT
>Ga0181612_128360_pt1 | contig 11713 bp, 9 predicted proteins | sample HoacroProtozoa21_FD_119630 | JGI IMG/M metagenome (GOLD analysis project Ga0181612, IMG submission 119630) | Hoatzin crop microbial communities from Cojedes, Venezuel. Combined Assembly of Gp0051906, Gp0051904, Gp0051908 | reverse complement strand
TTGGGCTGGGTGGCCCACAGAGGGCCCTACCAACCCCTTCACCACTCTGTGATTCTGTGTAATGATTTCTGTTCAGGTACCGGTCATTGCCATGCAAAAACCCAACGTTTCTGCAAAAGGAAGGGATGAATTCCCGCCTGGCCATTGTCACCATCCTCATCCTCCTCCAAACACAACCCAACCGCCCCGACCGGTGTGGGGAGGGAGCCCGGGACACGAGCCTGGCCGGAGAGGTGAGCCCTGCGCCAGCTCACGGGTCCTGCGATGGCTGCAATCCTCCGGCACGCTCTGCAAGATCTTTAAATAACTCCAAGGCACGCAAATGCTGCTGAGCCCCTTCGCTCGTAGGGGCTCAAGGCATCAACCATCACTCAACGACCAGCCCGTTGCTTCGACCTGCTACAGGGCAAAACATTTACGCATCTGATTTTTAACAGGTTTCTGTGCCTCTCTGTACGCCGACATGGAAACCCGTTCTGAAATGCATTAGAACACACAGCTACTGTGAAATCACTGATTTTTTTGCCTTGCTTTCAGTGGAAGAAAGCCCAAAATGGAGGCTTTGCAATTTCTCAAATACAGAATTTCAGTTCCCACGAGATTACTAATTTTTGTTTTAAAAAAAAAAAAAAAAAAATGCAGCAGAGTTATTTTGTAACTAAAATATTGAATGTCCAAACTAAGTCAAAAGTTAAACATGCCACTGCCAAACTCCTGCAAGGCCCAATCGCTATATTAAGACAAGCGATCATAAAACAAACACAACTCCAAACAACCTAAGGGCCGCGATAACCAACATCCAACAGCAATACTTCTGCCGCTCTGTGTAAATTTCTAATTATAACCACACACAAAAAATTCCTCTAAATCCAATCAGAATCTCTCCCCCCTTGTCCCCAGAGACCAAATTTAGCCAATCACAGTTTTAAAAATTATTTCCATATGTTAATTATTTCCTGTAAAAGATGAACTCACTTCTCCTTTGTGTTACAGAAAAATCCACGCAAAGGGCTCCAGTTCAGCCTCGGCCGAGCACCGAATTACGGGACTTTTCCATGTTGCAGGCCCCAAACAGATGCTCACAAAGCAAAACGCAAACCCGAGCAAACTTCTACGCAGCCAGGTCTGTCGTCATCAGCGATCGCACGATTGGGCCAACGCCTGTTCCAACGTTCAGCTGGGACGAGGAGGAACATGAAAGCTACTTCTTGATGCCCACCAAGGACAGTATGTGAGAATCTTCCTATGGAAAGCCTCTTCAACAAAGGTCCAATCACTCTTCTGTGCTGATGAAGACCTGGGCAATTCGGGCGGTTTCTGGGGATCCTTCTCATTCTCCAGCTCTTCCTTCTCGGCCTTCAGCCCATGCACCCTGCTCTCCGCTATCACAAACCCAAGCACTCCTTCCGAGCTGGTGCTGGTCCCAAAATGTGTCCTCTAGCAGCCTGACCAAGCTGTTACCCAGGAGAACAAGCATCCACCCAATGGGGACTTTATTTTTTTTTTTTGGTGGCTGGTTATCTCAGTCCTGAAGGGCCAACGTGGCCCAAACCCCTCCTTCCTACCCAAACACGGCTCAGGACCGGCAAGGAGGATGGCTGCTTCCAACGGCGGGGAAGGGCTCAGCCGCCCCCGGTCCCATAAACTTCAACCGATCCATAAGACTGTTTGCTTTGTCAATACGAAAGTACAGCATAAAGCCTTCAGGCACCAGTTAAATCTCGACATCACTGTATTTATAGTTATGAATAATAAGAGCTTTTCCACAGCACTACAGCAGCAAGGCATAATTCAACCGAAATTCAATTTTTAAAGGATGATGAATTGTGATACACTGAGATTTTTATGCTCCTCTGACTATTAAGAAGCCCATGATATTCATTTTACTCAAGTCAAAACTGAATATGGCAAAGTACTGTTCCCGACTAGGGTACGAGCACCACTACCAGCATCTGCACAGGTCTCCATCGCAACCGGGCAGGAGATGGGCGAGCTCCGGCGACTCCCGGGCTGTGTCATCACAGACGTCAGCCGCGAGTCTGGAGATCACTGAGCATCGGCACCTTCCCGACCACCTCCCGTAAGAGGCCACTGTCCCTCTGTGTGTCACACCACGCCATGCTCACCTCGCAACTCTGCTTTTCCTAAATTCTTCTGCACTTCTCCCTCTGATTCATGGAAAAAACACTCAAAGACTGGTTTTAAAGCCTTCTCCAGCCTTTCTCCCAAGGCAACCACCCCTACACAGACGACGCGCTGCTCTACACAGATCTGCTCTCCGATCTGCTGCTCCTTCTCGAGCATCACACAGAACTTTTGCCCTATTAGGACTGTGTGTTGGCTCACTCAGGGTGCCAACAGCACCTCTTCTTAAACCACGCGCTGCTTTTGCCTCCGCAGACCCAAACTGCCCTCTTTCGTGACACTCCTCCAGCCGGCGAGGCAGTTGTCTTCTCCTTTAAAGCACCACCAGCATCCACCTCCCGAGACCTTGCCCCCTCAGCACAAACCAGCCGTCGCGATGCTGACTGCGGCAGTGCCATCATCGGCCGAGAGGCAGAAAGGGGCGAAGAAATTCTGACGTGAGCAATTACAGACCAACCCGCGCACGAGGATGCTTCTGCTTTATTTGATAGGCCAGTGGCTGGCTTTTACCCCACACTACAGGGGCTTCTCTCGCTAATAAAAACCTTTATATCCCAGCTGTATTAACCACGGAAGCTTTCAGCATCCATATAAAGATGTTTCAACATTCTGACGCTCTTCTCACCACTGATTTCTAGCAGTAGGCTCCATCTCTACAGCACTATGTGTCATTTTAAAGGGACTGATTCACCACCAAGCTCCATTTTACCCATAAAGGCAACAAACCATTTCAGCCCAACGAAGGAAAAACAAACACTTATTCACAGACCTCCACACAAACTGGCTTGTGCTGAGGCTTGGCAACTTGTGGCCAAGCTCTCTGTTGCCTTAGGGTCCTACTCACATCTAGAAATCGGGCCCCAGGGCTGATTCCTGACACTGGATCACAGGTTTGCAGCACCGGGCAGAGTCAGCGGACCTACGAGGACACACACCCACCCCCACCCCACAGGACCCAGAGCCCTGCTCCAGCACGAGAACTCTCACATCTCATTCTGCAGACACCCAGCAGACCCCAGCCCTCCATCCCATCCCTTCCACAACTGTGTATTCACCAAGGGCAGTCCCATAGATAGAATCTGCCCAAAACAGTACTGAAGAAACACCTGAAACAGGTTAAATAAGGAGCCTGGCACCAGAAGAGGCAGATAATGTAGATACACGGTCTCTCCACTCTCCAGCTTCTCATCTTCCTCCCAACCACACCCATGGGGTCCCCACTGCCCACCCTCTCCTCCGCTGTTCTCACAGCCTCCTGCCCCAGAGCCTGGGGAAGAAGGCAAACAGGTCTCATACCTCCAGCACACCCAAACCCATACTCAGAAACTCTTACTCCCCTCTAAATCTTGTCTCAAGGCTTTTCAGCTCATCGAGTCTTTCATTTGACTCCGGTGGCCTTTGGAAAAGGCTCCCCGAGCCTCTCAGCGATGCTCCTCAGCTCTCATCTAACAAACCCTTCCGTAGGCAACCGGCCGGCCCGACGGCAGGGCAGCTCTGCCCCGAAGCCTGGGCAGCTGCAGACTCAAACAGGGGACGCGTGACTGCCCACACAGGTCAGACATTGCCTACCAACATCGACCACGTTCTTGCCCAAGAAAACGCTGCAAGAGCTACCGAGAGAAGCAACTGACTCCTGAACATCAGGGCTAAAGTGGGAAAACTCACTGGGGAGGTAGATTGAATGACCTTCACAGCCACTCCACCAATGGGTGCTGCCGGCATGGCTGGAGGTAACTCACTCCTTCCTGGCCACCGAACACCTTGGTTGCACCCGGGGGGAGGCGCAGAGCGGACCCCCACATGTGCCGTCCTCTCCGCAACGCTGGCAGCAGTGTTTCAGACGAGTTAGAAGCAGAGGTCTTCAAAACACGTATCTAGGCAGGAGCTATGAAGACACCTAAAACTTCGCACACCACTTTCAACCCAATCCAAATCAGGAGCTGTCGGTGACTGCCCTTCCATGAGCCCTGGGGACAGCCAAGCCACCCCCATTCCCAAGCATTTCATGGACATCAAACAGCTGGGGCTGATCCATCTGTGAAAACGTGGCCACGACCACAAGCAGCGTGGAGGGACACCCATCCCTTCATCCCCCTTGGACTACTCCCAGGTCCAGGTCTTCCTCGTCAGACTCCTTTCAGACTCATAAACAAGGACTGGGTTTTTGATGGACATCCCTACCAGGTCCTACCACACCACACATCAACAGGTCAGGTCACAAAGAGACAGAAACATGGACTTTTAACACAGCTCGAGCTTCAGAACAGCTCATACTTGAGTCTGTTTCTATAAGCATCCCACAACATTGTCCTCCCTAACAAAAAAGGTGGAGGAAATACAACTATGAAGAAATGACAGTTACTGTGTGATGTTGCCAGACCAAAGAGAGGGACTCCCATACCCGTGGCAGAAAGAACAAACACACCTCAGGCAGAAAAATGTGCAGAAAGGATTAAAAATGATTCTTCTGTAGGTGTGAGCACCCTGTGCCAACCTGGCTAAAAATGTCTCAGCAAGACGTTCAGCCTGTATGTCTTCATGTGGGGAAGAAGAAAGAAAAGCAGCCTTGTCAAACAGACTTGGCATTACGTCCCGATACGATTTATGGCTTTGGTTAAGAAAGATAACTATTTTAGCCTAAGAGACTTAGCTTTTTGCAGGGCTTACTAGTGCACAAGATGTTGATTCAAAGAAAATCAGCCCTAGAAAAGAAATCAATGTAAACACGTACTAAGTGAATTAAAAGATAGCTATTTGATAAATGTTGAAAACTAACTGCAATGGGGGAATCCTCATTTCTTCCAAGAGAAAGCAATCTCTGAAAGGATTCAATATCTATCAATGATTTACAAGCAGCCAGAAAATCATTCCCAGTCGTGTTTGCAGAGAACATAAAATTAAAAATTAGTTGCACATAATTAAAGAGGACAGGTCACTAATACAATGCCATCTGGATCGATGGGTGTGCTGGACTCATTTAAACAAGATGCATTTTTAAGCAGCCAAATACAAGACTGTACAACTAGGGAAAAAAAAAACCCAAACCAACATGCCGCAGATGGACAGTGTCCTGGAAGAACGTCTGGAAACCGCCGAGTTGTCGTGGTGGAGACCAAAGGCAGTCCTGCTGCCCACTTAATGCCGTGGAGAAGGAGGTATGGGGAGTTCAGAAGAGGACGGCGAGGCTGTGCAATGTACTGACACCTCCAGTGACATCATCATTTTGTGCTGCTTCCATTCCTCGTGCAACAATCACAAACGAGAGAAGAGAGAAAGAGGTACATCCACCACCCAACCCCTCGTATCCTACAGCAGGTATCTGAAACGTGCCCATCCCTCCCTGTTGACTATAGACATGGAGAGACACTGGGAGACACTCATACCATTTCCAAAGTCTTGAAATCAGGGTTACGGACCTTTTCCTGAAGATCAGCTTCAGGCCAAACAAAACCCATGGGTTTGACTCCGGAGCTGCTGCCCTGGGCAGCACAGGAGGTTGTGGCTGGACGATCACGACCCCTTCCAGCCTTGAAAGCTACAGGCTGATGAAAGGTGGACAGAGCATCGTCTGGACTCACCCTACTGTCACTTCAGACATCAAAGCCAGCCCCATTTTCCTCCGTCCTTCCTGGACTGGATGACTGCAGTCCAAGAGCCTGTTTATTTTTGCTGAGTGAGTCAGATGGGTTCCTGTCAAAAACAAAGCTAATTCTCCAGCAAATTTGATCGCATCTAACAAAAATCTGCATAGCTTGGACCTGGGGATCCTGACTTACAACTGTAGAATCCAAGGAAAGAAACAAGGAATGAGGTAGCAATTATTTTCTTCCCACTTCATGCCTTATAAACCCCTTTTCCTCCGTGGCTGCCCAATTTATTTTTTATTACTGCCCTAGATGGCAGCTCCAGAAATGAAACACTTAACCTCTGCAAGTTGCTTCTCTTAATGAATACGCAGCAGTTTGCTATTCATTACATCCACAAGGAAAAGCCAAATCTGTTTCTGCTGCATTAGCCAGCACGGCTGTTAAACACAGCACGGAGAGTAGCCATGGCGACCTTCTCGGAAAGGAAAATCGGACTTTTCCAAAGGCTATTGTCAGCGCTCAAAAAACAAAACAGAAGCAACTTTTTTATTATTATTTATTCCTACTGTGGAAGCAAATTCAAAGCCAGCGAAAGACAGCAGACTGAGAGCAATAAAGAAGGAGTTTATCCACAGACTGAGCGTAATACACTCAACGTGTTGAGAGTTTGTTGTCGGGGTACCTCAGCTCTGACCTGGAAATCACCACCTTTCTAATGACACAGCAACTGATCTCCTTCTACACCAAAAAACCCAGCAGCTCTGCTAAGTCTACTGGCTGATGCCCAACCGGTCATTTATCTACAGCCCAGCAAAAATTTGGCCAAGTCTACCAAGACAAAGCCACCTGGAAGCTATGAGATTGTATTTTTTTCTGCCTCGAAAGAGGACAAGGACAAGGCAAACAAAGATAGCTTCTATGGAAAGAGGGCTCCAGAGGCTCAAGTAAACCTCACTCAACCACTCTAACCATTCAAAGCTATCAGAAACACCAACCAAAACGTCTACAACACCCGGATGTCTCCCAAACACTAGTTATCATTGACAATTTCAGTGTGAGCTGATGAAGTCTTTCCCCTTCAGCTCTTGTGCTGGGAAATCTAAGACAGATTACACAACATGCCCAGAGCCACAGAAAAAGATTTTGTGAGAACCAGACACTTCTCTCTTGAACTTCACTCGCACATTTTTTTCACAAAACCATTCCCTCATTTTGGAGGGGTTATCTAAGTGCCTACGGTCATCCCCAGCCTCTCCTGGACAGTCAAAACATCAAAAAGCTGACAGATGCAACCTGGCAAGTAAAAGGAAGAATACTAAGAGCACTCTAAACTGCTTATTGCTACTGCAGTTATTATTAAATGAAAACAGGGTCATTTGATTGCTTTCCGAAGCTAAGAAAGGTGTTCCAGGATGGAGAAATCCAGGTGGTGAACTCCATGATGGAGAACACTATCCGAAGAGCGTTTGTGCAGACTGACACACCAGCAACTATATAATCAGACACTGTTCTTTGGGGTCTGTTGGTAGCTTCCTCTCAGAAAAAAAAAAAAATGAAGGTTTCCTGAAGTGTTCCCACGTGGCAGGTAACACAGCCAGACACTGCAGTCAGCTGCTGAGCAGAAACACAAACTCAACAAGCAGAAAAACCAAAAAGTTGCCATAGCTTCTACCAAATGTGACATTTAGGCTTGGCAAAAATCCATGAGTGCCCGAGACCCAAAAGCCTGTTCTGTCATCTCCTTGTTAACCATCAAACAAGGGTCCAGACCTCACTCTATCCTGTCCTCCAAACCACTGACTGAAAACTCTGCCTCTCCACTGAGGTCCAATCTTTACACAGCCAGCTCAAGACTCCAAGTCCCCCTGTGACACGGTAAATTATTGGGACAGAAGTGACACTTCCCTCCCCATTCTGGTAATTAACCACGTGGATTTGCTCTTCAGGCAGTTGGAGGTACCCTCAACTGCTGTCCAGCCATACAATGCAACTGCAGAGCTTTTCTGGCCAGCAGCGACAGTCCTCCTCCTCCGGGAAGAGCAGGCAGCGACCCTCACAGAGGTGGCTGGGCATCCAAGCACGTTGGCCAGGCATCAAATAGCGCTGGCCAGCACATGTGGCTTGGCATGCAAACTGCCAGATCAACTACTTCTGGCCTTCAGGCTCTAATCTGTGTCCTTGCAAACACAACACAACTACTGTCTTCCTCCAGCAATGTTTAGAAAACATAAAATCTGAACTCCAAGCACAAATCTCAACCCACTTGTGTTTGGCGGATGCAAGATTTACTGTTCCCTGACCATCTTCCACAGCTTTGAGCTAACTGGCAAACACTGCTGAAGACCATAAAGGGTTTCCGCTGCCTGTGACTACCCACAGCCTTCAGGCCCTACAACTCTGGGTGTCACTTGTTAACGTCAGCCTGCACGAGCACTAACTCATTTTTTTAATGAGCTGTAGAACAAATCAACGAAAATAAGCTCATAGAAAGGGCAACTACACCTGCCACACAGACCTGCACTCTTCAACATCTTACCCACGCACTTATTTCCAGGGCCAAATACTTACTTCATACTTTATTTTTATGTATTTAACTGCCAGCACTACACAGCTCCTATCTGTCAAGCTTCTGAATACCAGATGAGAAATGGCACGTTAGCCACGCAGCTGAGAAACTATCCATCCCAGCTAGTTATGAGGCAGACAGATGAAGACTGCTGGGAACTCTGCGATGAGGTTGCCTACAAAAACCAACCTAGGCTCTATAACCAGAGGTATTTTCAGAATTACAGACTTTGGTTCAAATGCCTTCTGCCCTTATTGGCACTCTGACCTTCACAACTGTGACCCTGCAGCCATCATCAGCAATCTGGACTGTTGGACAATGCTGGTCCTCGCTCTCCTCCCAGTGACCCTGGTACTGCTCAGACCTCCCTTGCAAGGGCAGGCAGAGGAGCTTCCGAGCCATCAGAAAGAACCTTCATCCAGTCAAAGTTCTTTGCCTCCTTGCAAACTGGAGGCTGACTACGTTAGAGCAGTTATGCACAAGTGCTGCAGAGCAAAAGCTTTCTTATCATATGAGGAGATATATTTGGAAGCGCCAAATAATGGAATTTTATCCTTTTATCCCTCTTTTCTGGAAGAGACAACACAAGCACGATATGGGAGCTCCTTCACCTTTCACAGTGCTTCGAGGAAAAGTCCACTCCCACCTGGACACGCGCTTTCCAGGACACACTCTCTCCTCCACAGAGGAGAGCCTCCAAGCAAAGCTCAGCACTGTCTGGAGGAGGCACCAACGCTTTCGCAGAGCCCCAGCCTGCACTGGCAGGCACCCTCAGGACATGCACCAAGTGCTCCAATGGCACGGTCTCCTGGCACCCCTGTAAGGTGCTCCTCATCATTCTCAGGCACACCTCAGAACTTCTAGATACTCGCACAAGTTATTTCAGTTGCATCTTGCACCAGAGATGAGGCAGGGGGGAGGTAACATAAAGGCAGGACAGGAGCTTTTCGCAACTCATATTCCACAGAAGCCAAGACTGCAACACCACAAGGGGGTTCACCTGGACCCCACCCACAGAAACCAACAGAGAGTTTCTGTGGTGCAGGAGAAAACTACAGCAACTGCAGTGCCAGAAGAGACAAGCCTAGAAAGCTGCTGGGTGGCAGGGAAGGACTCACTAAACCAAGACTGCTCCTTGCCCAAGAGCTCCTCCCAGCCCCACCACAGGCTGCTCTGCCCAACGCACAAAGCTTTGCTTCAACTGACCAGGTTTCGATGCTCCCTTTTTTCGGTCTTCTGAAACCTTTTGGAGGTGTGCGCACTCCTACAAGCTTGCTTTCCCAGTAGCCTTCTGCTGGCCATGTACAGCCCGCTGGGGTGCTACACCCAACCCAGTGACAACCAGTGCTGCCACTACACCCCCTCCCCATCAGATACGGGTGGACTCAGCACAGACATCAGCGTTTACAGCAGGGATGACCCGAGCTGCTGGGCTACAAACGGAGAAACAGCCAAAGGTCCACCCACACCACTGCTGGCTCAGCCGGACCAGTTACGCTTTAAGACCAGTAACACCATTAGGACTTTTTGCCCTTAATTCAGCCCTTGAGGATGAGAACCCGAGGTCATCTGGCACTTACACACTCGCTGCAGTGAGCTCAGACGCTTTCAGTGCCCGGTGGAACCTCAGAGCAACTTCACAGAGTGGGTCACGGCTTGGAGCAACATTTCCATGCAAACCCATGCCCAGGTTTTGAGAAGCAGGGGTGGTCACAGAGGATTCTCCCTTTACAAAGTTACGCCATCGGTCTGCCACCTGCCAGCAACAACAGCTTCCTGACACGTGCTTCCCAAGACCCCGCCAGGCACAGGAAAAAGGAAACACAAATTTTGAATCTATGAATAAATGTGACGTCCAATACTGAACCGAAGGATAAAGGCAACTTCAGGCCAGTTTTTGAAACTCCTGCTTTTGTAGCAAGCAGGATCGCAGGGAAGGGAAGAAGAGGGATGCCGCGCTGCATCCCAAACGTGCACGGAGGTCACCGCCTCCGCTCAGAGCTCCATCCACCAGCACAGCACCCACCTCCTCAGCTCTCTGAGCACGTCTCATCCCCATACCACACCTACGCTTCCAAGAAGATGCAGTCATAGAATCGTAAAATGGTCTGGGTTGGAAAGGACCTTAAAGATCATCTCGTTCCAACTCCCCGCCATGGGCAGGGACACCTTCCACTAGCCAAGGTTGCTCAAAGCCCTGTCCAACCTGGCCTGGAACACCTCCAGGGAATCTTCCAGCTAGCCAACATCCAAAGAGCTTTGCACATGGACTGAATCCACGACCAGCCTTACTCTCATGACGGTGACGAATGGAGACATCCTCTACCAGAACGAAAGCTGCTGGGCCCAGCTGAGGTTGTGGACACATCAGCCCCATCGTCGTCACGCTCTCGCAGATGCAGATGATGGCTCGGGCTCTTCACCATACTCCAGCAATGCTCTCCAAGTGCTGCGAACAGAGCAAGCGAAAGCAACGGGAGCTGCACTTCCCAGCACACTCGAATGAAAAATGCCTCTCGGGTTTTTCCAGCATTTCACAGAAGAAAAGAGCGCTTCTCAGAAAGGGAAGCATCATTATCGGGCTTACCCAGCGCAGGTAGCTATCCTGGTTCAGGGTGCGACCTTGCAAGATGCCAGCAGTCCCAGCCGTGCTCCAGACCCATCTGTCTTCACACACCAACCAGCGAAACTCGCTCTGGCTCCCGTATCCTCTGCTTCTCACTCAGCTTCGTGCAGGATCAAGCCCTTGAAAAAATGGCTGAAAAGGAGCTGGACCACTCCTATACGAGGGTGCCTATGCGAGGAAGCCTGAGCAGGCTCAGACCACGGGTGCATATACACCACTATTCTGCCCTCAGCAGGGGCTGAGTTAGGAAAGCGTATAAAATCAGGAAAAGCATAACCAGGACTTCGCTGGAATAATCTCCCATCCTCCAACGAGCTGCAGCTCCGGGGCTTCACGGGCAAGAGGTGTTGCCTTTGCGCTTGGCCGCTGTTGGCAGATATTTGTTTCATTAATTTATCCACTTGCTGCTTTTTTATTATTTTACAAATACAAAACCTAACACCAGACTCTCAGAAACAGACGGGACGGAAGAAGCTTGAAGTATTCCCGTAAAAACCATTCAGAACATTTTGCTCGGTGAAGTATCAACACATCGCACGCACAAAGGAAGAGGAAAAGGAGCTGCTGAAAGGCGGCTTGGAGCGAGCAGAGCCGTCAAAACCCACTCCTTGGGGCACAACCTGACAAACCCCACACAACCCACGAGCCCCTCGCCCCCGGCTGGCAGCATCACTCGGCTCATCAGCCAGTTTTAAGCTGTGGCAGAGGGAGGAGACCCCTCCCGCGGGCGCGGGGCGAGCAGCCAGGGCATGGCCAGGGACCGGTGCGTGGGGCAAGCTGGCAGCGATG
>Ga0181612_106521_pt1 | contig 11713 bp, 3 predicted proteins | sample HoacroProtozoa21_FD_119630 | JGI IMG/M metagenome (GOLD analysis project Ga0181612, IMG submission 119630) | Hoatzin crop microbial communities from Cojedes, Venezuel. Combined Assembly of Gp0051906, Gp0051904, Gp0051908 | reverse complement strand
TTAAACTGGGTTGCCAAATCGTTTCAGTTATCGTATGATATCATTATTACTGTGTGGTAGAGCTGTAGCGCATGTAGAGTGCTCTGCTCCAGCCAAATACAGTGTGTTCATATAAAGAAAAAATTTAGAGGTATGTGTGTACCATTAGAATACTGTGAATCAATGCAAATCAAGTTTTTCCCCTTAGAAAATTCCATCTGTCTTCTACTAAAGACTAGTTTGTGAATCTGTAGTAGAACCCTGAAATAAATGTACACCTCTCCCGCTACTGAAAATGCTGGAGTGCAGCTCATAGGTATTATGAAGTGCTAGATATCACCCTTTGGTGAGTCTCATGGGCATCTTCAGCAGAAATGAAGAATTAATTTTTCATCCACTAGTGTACTATCAATATCCTAGACTATCAATAGCTACAGACTAGCAGCATGGTGTACGTACTCCAAGTGGCCAGCAAAAGATGGGATAATAAACTATTATTTTAGTTCTCAAAGCACATATGCCTTGAAAATCCTAACCTCTTTTCCATTTTTTTATGTTAGCATTTGATAGGTGTGTCTGGTTTGGTAGATGAGATGTCACTTTCACTAAGCTCAATTAAAAAAAGTGACCAGAAGGTATATGATCCAATTGGTGTAAAGAAGCTTACTTTGAAACATGGTACCACCCTGTTAAGCAAACTCAATTATATTACTGCATAGTGCTTGCTAAACATTGATGAGCTGCTTGTTTTAATGATGGATGTTCTGGCTTTGATACTTATGTGACAATGGGAGTACATATTACTGTTGCTTTGCGTCATCCTTTTTCTACCCCAGCCGGGGCCCTACATGCTGCCTGAGCACGAGGATACCCTCTGGAGTGGAACAACTAGCTGTCCCTGTCCCCAGCACCGCTGGCAAAACTTGGGGGCAAGTCAGCAGTCGATCAGCCCACAGATCCCATCACCTAGCCCAGGCTTCCAGCACTATCCTGGCTGGCCTGGCATCTTTGCTTCCAGCATAAGCTATTGGCGTCATGCTGTCAGCGCAGCTAGGTCTTGCAGGGTCATTCAAAGCACATTTAAAATTGTTAAAATACCTCCCAAAGAAGGAGCAAACGGGACTGAGAAAAGACATGTCAGTCTCAGCTGTAGCAGTATGTTTTGAGCTGTCCTGGGCTCAGGGAGGAAAGGAAGCCTGATAGCAGACAACCTTGACACCAGTTTTTCACAATGTGTAATAATTGTAATCTCTATTTACTGAATTTCCTTGATTCCCTCAAGCAGGTGTGTGCTGGATTGATTTCTCAAAAAGACTCTTATTTTTCTGTTTTTCATGGTACAATAACTCTGTGGAAATCCAAGAAAGAAGATAGATACTAGCCATCGGTCAGAAAGTGCTGTTAGGAAAAGCTGTGGAATTAGGACAGAAATATGTAAGCAACAAACCACACTGGGGTTCATCAAATGCCTGAGAGGAAAATAGCCTGTTCAAAAAATAGCAGGTGAGAGCTGAATTCCTAGAACCTTGACTCCAAGGAAAAAATATGGTTCGCATGAATTTAATAGCATAGATGAGCCTCATTATGTAAACAAGAGTTTGTGAAAGTAATTGCTTGCTTTCACTGAGAAGAATGGCACTTGTGTGTGTTATGTTAAAGAAGAACTAGTTAATAACCAGTTGCACACATGCAGTACTGTGAGTTTTTTGTAAATAAGCAAATGTTCTTTCAGGTTTTGTCCAAGTAGTTATTCCAATGTCTGTCAAATACTACTTATCCTTAGAAATCTGTCTTCAACACTTCTCTCAGTATTTATTCCCCCTCTTCCTTCTGATTCTGTCCACAGAAGAAAACAGCAAAAGAAAGAATCAGATTTTTTACTAATGTTGGTGGGTGTGCAACTCCATTCCTTTATAAACAGACTTCCATTTACACCATACAAATGCACCATCCTACAGGATGTATAAAACATTTGGTAGTGGCACTGTAAAGTCTGGACCTGCTGTGAAATGTGACTTATAGCAAAAATAGTAATAAAAGCGTTCCATATGTATTGCTTGTCTTCTTTCCAAATCTGGTTAGACCAGCTTTCAAATAATGGAGAATTTTCCTATGTTTTTGGCTTTTAGAAAATGTGTAGAGAAGTATATTCTTAGACTCAAAGGAGTTTCTATTTTTGGATACAGACTAAGACTCAGAATTGCTTAGTTTTTTCATGCTGCATGAATCAGAAGAAAACCCATATTTACAGTCAGTGAAAATTTGAATAATATAGAACCCAAAAGTAATACAGAACACAAAGAGCGAAATACTGAATCACAAATACTGACTTTGCAAAATTTCTTTTCAGAAGTGTAATTGTGTTGTAAAATATCTCTTCTTCAGTTTGTGATATTCGTAGTAACAGAATAAAGAAGCTGTATACTTTCTGCTTCATGCCCATGTCCTTGGTGTGAGATGCACTTTACATGTGAGAAATATTTAGCAATTGAGCTGTTCCTATTTTTCTGAAAGGACATCTATTGGAGCATTGTAGAAATGCTGAGAAAATACAGTCAGCAAAATAACGTATTTGGTATTTAATTCAGATGAACATTTATGTGAAAAGTGCAACACAAGAATAAGTACTCCATTCGCTTTGTAACTATCTGACAAATGTTTAAAAGCAACACAGTTTTACCCAGATGTCTCATCCAAAAGATAAGCTCGGCCAGCGGTTCTGGCAAGCATTTGCAACGAAACATTAATTGAGGTGAAGTAAAAATGTTAGCAGTATGCAGTCATAGTGGCCCCCTTTCTTATCCACCCCAACAACCAAAAACCCTCTGCAAGGCTTTCATCATCTTGTATCTCATTTACTGTAACAACCTTTCCCCAACTAATTAATTTTTCGCCACTCGTATCTGCCCAGAATGCTGTTGCAAAATTTGTTTTGCAGTGCTGCATGAGTTCTCGCTTTTCCATCAAGTCCTGTAAAAAGTATGGCCTGTGTAATTTTACATTTCACATTGATATCTGGGACAACAGTACTATCTAATTATATAAAGAGTAAAACGTTCCATGAAACGGATAGTACCGAGCTTGTGCTCTCTGGTTAATTTTGAGATAACAGTTGTGATCTGCATTAGCTCATTCTAATCTTTTGCTGTTGGTTCATATTTGCAATCCACACTTCATAAATTTACAGACTTCCAATTATGTCTTTTGAAAGCATAGCCTTGAAATAATACATTACAAAATGATTTCCATTGCCTTTGCACATCTCAGATTTCTGTATGAAATTTCATGAGGTAAGTAGCTTTATCAGCTTGCTTTCTAAGGGATTTTTTATGAAGGACTGCTTTTAAAAATTCCTATCACAGATAGTTATGTTTAAAAGCATCTGTTATAATGTTATCTAAGGTTGTATGCCATGAATAAATACTTCTCTTTGTTTTAAGACTTGTGCGATTTTTATTCCGAGTCTGAGTGAAATCATCTCTGTCCTCTCCCTCTTTGTCTGCATATGTAAATGTGTGTGTGTGTGTGTATATCTATATATTATATTTATATTGGCTAATTACATATTGCCCAAAGTGCCATATACTGTCACTGGTGCTTTTAAATTCCAGAGGCTCTTTCATGCTTGCCAGAATTTTTATACTGAAGATTTTGGGCCAAGCTACATTACAGAATCAAGGTCAATAATTTCTGTTCTGTGTTTCTGAAGAAGTATTTCCTCCAGGAATTCTGTGGCAGCACTGTCCTAGTTTGTCCTGGTGCAGCATTGTTTCAGTTACAATTTAACATATAGTTGTTGCTTAATTATTTTTATAGACTTCTCTGATATTCTTCTGTGGATTAAAAGAGATTCAGGAAAAAGGGGTACTAAAGTCCAACTGTTCATTTAAAGCCCTGGAATTCACCAGGTCGTTTCACTGGTAATAATTTTTTTATATTTACATTACAGTAAGTAATTGCCATTCCATATTTCATTGAACCAGGTCCTCCACCTTTGGAACATTAGTGCCAAAATATCTAAATTAATTATCTGTACATTTTAGAAGTCATCTGTCATCCTTCACTGTTTTAAGCCACTGTGTTGTATCTGTGACTTATGTATTTTAATTCATATCCTCATTGCTGAAAACAAGCTTTATTATGTATATTGTATGAAGAACATAAAGTCATAAACATACACAGAAATCTTAATTTCTGCTTCTAATAGGTAAATCCCTCCAGCTTCTTCTGCGTCCCCACTCAGCTATCCTAAATGGCTTTGTAATTAAAACATGTGGTAAATATGGTAAGAAATGTCCATGTATTTTTCTTCTGTATAATGTTATTGCTTCTGGGTTTTGCTACTGTTTTCCAAACAACTGCAGAGTCATTATTTTAAGCTCATTTCTCAAAGTGTTCCCCAAAACAGCTTTCTTCTGTATTCTGAATAAAAGAGCATACCCTGGCAATTTCAAATACTTGTATGTCTTCTCAGTTCAGGTAGTACGTCTCTGTTAGTAGTTCTAGAATGCTGTATCTCAAGTAAATATTTTATCTGGCCTTCTTTATTTTCTAAAGCTAGTTTACTTTTAGTAAACTTTTGTTATAATCATTTTTTACTGAATTCCAGCAATCTGATGAAAATGTTGCATTAAAAAATATTCCTTGAAGAAAAAAGGCTTACAGATTGTTGCGTCTAAGAAGTCTTCACCTGATTTGTGTATCAAAGTTGCGCTTGTCTGATGGAAGAAGCCTAATAAGAACATTGTTGTGTTTCAAGACCAGGGTGCATATATTTGCCTACACTAAAAGACAGTATCTGAAGGTGGAACCACCTGATTGAGGATACTTATGTGTTTTTTAATTATGAGAAGCTTCTATTTCTTTTTTGTTATTGAGTCCTCTATTCCCTCTCTTTTATTGCATATCAAAACAGGCATTTCCAGACTCTGAAGTATGCTTGCTTCCAGGCCTCTAGTCTCTGCAGGGATATATTTGAAAAATGCCATTAAACTATTTTGATTCCTATGTATCTTAGGACAGGGACTTAAGGCTTGGGAGATGTTGAGAGGTCATGGAAGGTCTGGTCTTCTTGCACATAGTAAAACGTTTGAGTATTGAACATGTTTGAATGCTGGGCAGAAGTTTGGTGCGTTGTGACATTTTAAATGAATTGCAATAAAACTACAGATACACTCTAAGGATAGCCTGTTATTATCTTAATAGCGTCACTACCATTATTAGGCAGAAAATGTCACAGTTTCACGTGTAAGTTTTTGCGATATCCCTCATCTGAAAATATCTAAATATCTCATATAAGAGTTTAAAAAGCCACTTTATCACTTCAAAGTTCTTTGCTATTCATGTAGCTCTGTGGTTTGCACTGTATAAAGGGATGTTGCTTTTATAGCCATTTATTGCTTCAAGTAACAGTTTAGACTTGCAGAGTATACAAAGTATTTACTTTGTAGTGGGACCCTTTTAAGAAATGTAACGACATTAGTTGCTGTTATATGTGCAACAAGCAGGTTGGGAGTGAAGTTTGTTTATGTAATACTAGGCAACAAAGTAGTATAACAGGCTGGTGTTGGCGTATTTGGAACATAAGTAATTAAACAAATTTTAAAGCTATTAGTCTTAAAAAGTGATTCATAAATATATATTAAAGCTGTTAGTCTCTTAGATGAATCTCATAATTTTCTTAGAGGGTCATCTAGCTACTTAGAGGGAGCTGGTAGAAAGACATAGGAATTCTGCATTAAGTGTTTCCTAAGGAATTGCCGTTATTCAGTCAATGTGTGTGCATACGCATGTATCAATATCCCTTAAAAGTATCATGTTTCTCTTAAGTTTCAAGGAATAAGTGTGTAGGTGAGAGACCATATTAGCACCCCAAATGAGGGAAGACTTGCAACATTAACTAAACTACGTTATTAGGCAGGAGAAAATTTATAAAGGGAGTGTTATGAATACCTCAAATTATAGAGAAAGCTTTGAAGTTCATTCTTCATTAAGCAGTTTGACATCTATTGCTAATCTCGAAGCCAAAGGAAAGCTGGGTGCATGAGTTCTTCTAGTTCTCCAGTTAAGATAATGTGGTATTGGCTCTTTGTCTAAGTCAGGATCCGATGTGTTTTGATCTGAACACGTCTAACAGAGAACTACAGAAAAGACGCTCTGCCTTGCCTGCACTTCTTTCCCCTGTTGGCCTGTATCTTTCTGGTGTTGCCCTCTTACTAGTCTTCTTCAGCCCTTGTATCAGCTACCACCAACGTAAGGTGTATGTTTGTATAACAGAAGGGAGGTGCCCCAAACACCAAGACTACTTTCCACCACAGAAGCGCAACTCAGCAGCTAATGCTGGCTGAAGCACCCATTTCACTACAGCTTCGGTACTATCTGCTTCTGTGTTTAGAGGACAGTTCTTATGGAGACATCTCCTGAGTGATACAAACTGTGAGCAGAAGGAGCAGCCAAGGCACGTAGGACGCCATGTATGGAAGCTTCTGTGTCCTATTAGTATTCTGTGAATTCATATGTCTCTCATTACACCCAGTGACTTAGTAAGCAATACACCCTAAATTATTATATTCTTACTGGTATTCTTATTTATCCTGTAGAATTAGTGTTTTCAAGACTTGAATGCCAGGAAAACATTGTACTTTTTCCCTTTTTTAAAGAGTATTAGACTTTAGGGTAACTATTTTGGATTATACAAATGGTTCCTAAAGCCAGGACAGCAGAAACTGGTGAAGAGTGGCACTTGCACAGCTTAGAGGCAAATGGGGTAAGAATGTGTGGCTGAAACAGAATTTTTTTTTGAGAATTTGAATCACGAAGAAATAGATAATTTATAGTTCTGTGTGTGACCTGTGCATTTCCCTTCTGATTTCAAATACAGCTATACGTCGTGCACTCAGCTGAATATATACTAACATGTAATACTTATAACATACAAGGTATAATATATAAAATAAGTCAAATTATTTATCATACAAAAGCATTAATATTAATTACTATACAGCATTATTATTATTATATTCTATATAACATTAAAAACATAATAAAAACACACAGTACATTACTAGTATTCAAAATAGAATCTGTAAATAATCAATAAATACCAATATAGAGATATTGCATGAGTTTTAAAATGAAAAACAACCAGTCTGAGACAGAAATAAGCAATAGTTTTAATCTCATATGATGTATATTTGTGTGTCATGCCAATTTTCAGTGTTTCCAGACTATAATCATACTGTTTCTATTCAAAAGAATAAGAGCTGTTTGGTTAATGCCTCATACGAGCTAGAAAAATTTTCGAAGAAGTTTTAAAATACATTTCCATAACACAGTACAGTAAGAGAAACATCTCTTCACTATTTCCTAAATGCTTATTTGCGTTCCTTCTGTGTTTAATCCAAGTATCATATATTGGAAATATTAAAGCTGTTTGTTAGGCACTAAGCTGGAAAAAAAGCCCCAAACAACACAGAAACCTAGATATTCTGTGTTGATGTAATGTATTAAATGCAGCATATGTAATTCCTTGTATCAGCCAATCTGGTTGTCGCATCCATTGAACTGGTTAACAGAAATAGCATGCCCCTGAATTAATATATCAGAACAACTGAAAGATAGCACTTTCATTTACTCTTCTGATCTGTAACAGCATCCGGTAAGTACTGTTGATAGAGCAAGCACCTAAAAGGGGAATTTTGTTGCATGTACAGATAAGTGTATATCCTGGATACCTGTGAATCTGAAAGGCCTGTCTACTCAGCCTACAAAACTTTGGTCTGCCAACCTGGAAATACGGTGTCTAATTTCACCTCCTCCCAGAATGCTCGTCTGCAAGTTTACCTTTTTCATTTGTAAAATGAAGGCATGTTAGTACTTTCTAAAAGACAATAAAGGCTACAAAGTGGACAAATCATTAGAGATCACCATTAGAAGTGATGTCAGAGCTCATGGCTCTCCCTAATGTACTTCTGTAACTATGGGCAAGTTACAGTATTTATAGGTGCTGACCAGTAAGAACTCTGAGTCTGGACAACTCTACAACAAAGACAACCTTATGAAGAAGTGAGCTGGTGAGTGTAGAAGATTCTGTAGATTTCTCAGCCTGAATTCTTACCAGATTGATTCTCACAAGTGAGCTCTGGTTCCCACAAGGCTTTCTTCAGAAAGTTGTCCCATTTTCAGAATACTTTAAAATGCTGACAGACTATTGTGAGTGTTGGTAAAAAGAGGTCAAGCCAATACTGGTTAATAAGAAACCCACTTTCTAAGCCTAATGAGCAAGGTAATATTAATTGGAAAAGAGTACTGACTAGCTGTTGAAGTCCAAGAGCAAACACATTTCAGAACAGCCAACTGAGAGTGTCACTAACACTGTCCTAATTTGAATGGGGAGTCATCAATAAATAAGGACACAGTTAAACAAAGTTTTTAAAGATACCATAAAATACTAGGAAGATACAAAGTATTATTCAGACTCTCTCCACAGTATCAGGTGATACTGTGTGTAAGTGAAACCATATGTTGTCTGTAACTTCCTCTAAAATTATTGTTTTTAAAGGAGGAGTTACTATATGCAGTACTTACTCATGATCTGAGTAATAAAGCCTTTTTCCTGCTTGCCAGGGAGGAAGAAAGGCACTCAAAATAATAATAATAAAAAGCCAATTCATGTAGAAATGGACAGATAACTGTAACTAGTAAAAGAACTTCTTTTCTGAGGATCACGCCTAACTCTGTGAAGAGTAAACCTCTCTTTCAGTTTTTATATAGCTCGTTCCACATCTGGCATGCTTTAGAGGTCAGACCTCTGTAAACAAAACTCGCTTTGTCTTCAGTGACAGACTGGAATAATTAAACTTGATTTTTAACAATTTCCTTTAATACTGCACTAAAATTGTGCAACATTAAGCTACATATTCAGCAACACTTCCTCCAGATCTCTTGAAAAAAAGAAATGAAACTACAACTTCTGAAATTGATTGATCTAAGGAAAAAAAGAACAAGATATTCTTCAATGAAAATTTAAATAATCCAAGCATAAGTGATTAAAGGTGAATGACACACTTTATGCTTAACTGAAACATCCTTTATTTGTATTAGTACTCAACTTAGACAAGAGAACTACTGAAAGAACAAAAAAGTACTCACAGAAATATAGGATGACAAGTCAGGCCCTTAGTCTGAACTTTTAGACATCTGGCAGAAAAAGGGAAATCACAATGCAGAGCACTTTTCCATATGTTAAGAAGGGTGGATTAGGTAACAAAATACATTAAAATCTGATGTAAAACCATGATGTGATCCATGGGTAAATAAACATAATTTATTATTTATCCATTCTTTGAAGGTGGAGAAAACAAGCTTTTTCAATGCCAAATCTTAATCAACTAAATGAAAAAAAGTCATATCAGTAGTCATTGTATTTTAAATATTAATAACTATTATTAGATAGTATATAGCTTTACTAAAAGAACTAATATTTTAAGAGAATAAATTTATTAGGCAATTTAAAAGACTAATGTTGTACATGAAGAATAAACTTTGAATTAAACTATTTTACAAACTCTAACATTAAAAGAAAATGTGTAAATGCAAAACACAGTTGAAACAACTTGTTTGAACATCAGTGGTCTTTTTTGTTGTCTACAAGTTATTACATCACTGTGATGTACCTTGAGAACCAAGAAGCAAACCAGATGAACGCGTAATTGTAAAAGACAATTGTCTGGATTGAATTAAATTTCAAGAGCAAAATAAATATACAAAATTTATTATGTATTGACATTAAAATATATTAAAGATAAATAATTTCTATTTTCCCATTGCACTTGCTCGAAACAGAGAAGGTTCTCTACAAAGATTCTCATGATTTTTAGGAAAACAAACTTAGTATCCCTTTATGAAATTTTAAGAGTCTGTTCTTCAATTGTATCTTCATCTATGTTAGTGCAGAAGAACTTCTGACAATAACAGAATTTGTGAGGCTGCCCCCATATATTGATCTCTTGATACAATGGACATAAAAGTAGAAAATAGAAGACCTTCAAATTTTTATCACCATCCAAACATTGCAGAAATGTGGGTACATGTTGCATTTAGCTTCTACTGCTGATTGGCAGTGAAAGCCTTTGGAATCATTAAATTGCATTATTGGTATTTTGGGGTACTAAAAAATGTGAAGATAAAAAGAAATTAACAAGAGTGCTTTAGAGGAAGTTTGTCTCCAATAAATTTGTTGGTCCATGTTTTTAAGGCTGTGGGTGGATTAGGTGTTGTTTAATTAATTAATATTTAACTCCTCTCTCTGCTCCAGAACAAAAACCTGCCTTAAAAACAATCAGATTTAAATAATAGTAACAGAGGGATTTTAATATCTATTCTAGTTTATTATCTTGCAGGTAACACTTTTATTAAATTTTAAAGCTTTTCTGTTGCAGCCATGAAAGACTGAAAATTTGGTATACCAACATGCTCATTTTCATGTAGCGGTTGAAGTTATTTTAGTTCATATTACATCTTAATTTCTGTTTCTTCATATCTCATCCTGTTTTCATGACACTTCTTCAACTAAATAACTGTTTAAGTAAAACCAATAAGTTCTGTATTACTTTATATTACTTATGTACTTAGAACAACAAAAATACAAATCAGGTGGCTCCAAACATGAAGTGACAAATGAAACAAAGATATAGCATCCAATAGTAATTGCAATAAATGGCTAAACTGAAAATTACTAAAATTAGTATCTCATCACTCATTTTGACTTGCCTATCTTGTTTAGATGGAGATGTCTCACAGCTTTGCTGTAATTTAGCTTTAATAACATCTCTATTAAGCAAATGCCTGTTGAACAGACAAGCATTACTTAAATAATGACACTTCAGTAGTGAATTAACTTTCTCCTGTGCAGTTAAGAGGCTGTCCACCACATTCATCAGCTTACTAAAATGTCTTTCAGTGTCTTCATTATTACGTATTAGCCACCCACATTAATTGCTCAGGCAGACCATACAGTGACTCCTTTCCAGTACTAGATTTGAGTCTTTTACATACAGTAGCTGATGATACTGGAGAGGATGGAAAGAGTAGTGATAACTACTCAATAATCCAAGGATAGGTAACTTTCAGTATTATGAAGGACAAAGGTATCTACTTGGCTGGTACAGTAATAAAATGTTAGGTTTTTGTAATGGTGATTTGTATATACAACTGCTTTACTCACCTTGCATATAGGTCTACAAGCTCCATATTCAGCTTCAGATTTATGTTAGATTCAGATTAATTTTATTTTGCAGTGTTGTTTTGGGGTGGAGAATGGAAGAATAGGACAAAAAGCAAATTATGGTTTCTTCAGATTCTTCTGTATCATACTAAATGTGTGTTTTCTAAAACCTAACAATCACAAAATCACAGTTGTTAAATGTCAGGGGTAATCATGAGTTTGTTGATTTAGATCTCCCATGTAACATGGCCCATAGAGCTCTATCTAGTTAACCCAGGTATGAGCCAAACAAGTGGAGTCTGTTGAAGGAAATAAACATTTAGTCGTCATCCAAATAGGCTTTTTTGTTCCAATGACTAGCCACTCCAATTTTTATGGATAAGTAGCTTATTTTGTATTTTTATGGTTTTAATTACAGATCATCGCTATTGTGCTTGTTTTGGATGACTTCATTCTTTGTTAACTTTTATTTTCCTCCTATAAGTTACAAGTACATCCTATTAAAGTAAT